>Ga0187890_10001432_pt1 | contig 17110 bp, 11 predicted proteins | sample June2016WEW_21_1_FD_133005 | JGI IMG/M metagenome (GOLD analysis project Ga0187890, IMG submission 133005) | Peatland microbial communities from SPRUCE experiment site at the Marcell Experimental Forest, Minnesota, USA - June2016WEW_21_10 | ecosystem: Environmental > Terrestrial > Soil >... | reverse complement strand
TCTCTGTTTTTCCGCAAACTGTAAAGTCGCATCAAAACAATGCAGTTACCGCAGCGCTGAAAGCTCTTGCCCCACCCCAACTCATTACCTTGGTTATCTGTTGTAGTAACCTCACGCGGCCGAGAATGAATTTCTATGAAACTGTGGCGCCTGCTGGGTGGTCGCGGCCTCGGGAACTGGCCTCGCGAAGCAGTTTGCGATTGTGACGGACACGGCAAACTCCACCGCCAATCTCACGAGCGCTGGACTGGTGAAGATCTTTAACGCGCAAACTCGCAGCTGGCCCGACGGGAAGAAGGATCTACGGGTGGTGAAAATTGACAGCAAGTTGCCGGTCGAGCAGGGCTACTTATTGAGGGGAAACTAGTCATGATTTCAGGAGCAACGATTTCAAGAGCGACGATTTTGAGAATAATGCGCACGGTGTTCGGCGTCAGTTTGTTGCTTTCCGCCGGAGCTATGTTTGCTGAAACCAGTCAGCGAGCGGACGTACTGCCGCTGACGACCAAGTCGGCGGAAGTTCGGCGTCTGGTGGAAAAGGCTTGGGACCTCGACCTTGACCAGGTCCAGCAGGAACAGGCGATTGAGGTTTTGCGGAAAGCGGTCAAGATCGATCCCAACTTCGCCATGGGGCATGAACTTTTGTCGCAGACCAGCCTGGACCCCGCCGAGCAGGTGCGCGAGCAGCAGAAAGCCTTTGCCTGCCGCAGTCATGCCAGTGCCGCTGAGAGATCGATCATCGAATGGCTGCAGGACGCGAACGATCACAAGCTGATACCGGCCATCACCAAAATGAACGATGTGCTCAGCCGCTATCCTCGCGACAAATGGGTTGTCTTTCTGGCGAACTGGTGGCTGACGCAGCAAACACAGTATGAGCGGGCGATTGCGGTCTTTGAGAATTCGGGGCTCGACTCTCCCGGCCTCATGAACAACGTCGCTTACACCTACGCCTACACCCGGCAGTTCGAGAAATCATTTGCGCTGATGGACAAGTACGTCGCGGCGTTGCCCAAGGACCCGAATCCGCAGGATTCCTACGCGGAAATTCTGCGTATGGCGGGACGGTTCGATCAGGCGATCGAGCACTACCGGGCGGCGCTGGCCCTCGATCCTACATTCTATTCGTCGCAATTCGGAATCGCGGACACGTACGCGCTAATGGGAGACCAGGCGCGGGCGCGTCGGGAGTACGAAATTGGCTTCAGGAAATTTCCTCTGCCGGAACTGCACCGTATTCAATGGAGGACCAGAGAGGCGACCACGTTTGTCCGCGGGGGCGATTATGCAGGAGCGAACCGCGCCTTCCGGGAAATTGTCGTCTACGCCCAAGCCATGCACATGAGCCAGCCGGAGGCTGAGGCCTGGCGCCAGATGGCGCTCTATCAGCAGCATCCCAAACGGGCGCTCGCGCTCCTCACCAAAGCCCAGGCTGCCGTGGAACAAGGCAACAATGCGATGGCGGCAGCACTGCAACAGGAATTGGCCCAGATCCTGCGCGCCCGTGTCGACGTCGCGGTCGAGATGGGTGACCAGCAAATGATCACTTCCACTCTGGCGCAGCTGGAACGGATGTCGGAGACTTCAAACGACAAGATTATCGACTCCGCTTACCACGGAGCCGCGGGCGCTGTACTGTTCTCCGGCCAGAAGTACACCGATGCCATCGCGCATTTGGAAGAGGACATCAACAATCCATTTTCTTTGCAACTGTTGGCCGAAGCTTACCAGAAGACCGGGGACAGCTCCCAGGCCCAGCGCACCAATGAGACGCTAGCGAACTTTAATGATCCGACGGTGGAGCAGGCGCTGGTGGTACCGGCGTTCCGCAAGTGTTACCAGGATCCCTCCTGCAACAGCAATCTGAAGGGCGTGTCCCTGAAGAAGTCGTTCCCGAGGACTTTATAAATCGTACGTTAAGACGGATAGCCCTTTGAATCGGCTGAATTTTTCGGAGGCGCTATTTCCAATCGAGGTTCGCGATGTCATCGAAAAAATTCCCGGTTGCGGTGTTGTTGTGTGGATTCATCACTCTTCTTACGCTGGGTCTGTCAGGCTGCGGCAGTTCGAGTAATTCCATCGGGGTTGCATTCACTAATGGCAGCACGCATGGCATCGATCAAGGTCAGACGGTTTCCATCACGGCTACGGTTACGAACGATTCGAAGAGCGCCGGCGTGACGTGGACGGTTTCGGGTGGGGGCACGCTGAGCGCTACCACGACGACCTCGGCCACCTACAACGCGCCCGCCTCGGTGACCAGCGCGTTCACGGCGACCGTGACGGCGACCTCAGTTACAGATACGACGAAATCGGCGACCTTGCAGATTACGGTCAGCGCTCTGCCCGCCATCACGATAACTTCTCTTCCCGCGGCGACTGCGGGGGTCGGCTACAGCCAGAAACTGAGCGAGTCGGGCGGAACCAGTCCGTATAACTGGAACATTACCGGCGGGGCGCTACCTCCGGGATTGAGCATGGTCATCGCCACGGGGGTCATCAGCGGCACTCCAACCACGATTGGCAGCAACTCGGCGACTTTCGAGGTCACTGATTCTTCGGCTGGAGGCAAAACATCCTCCGCACCCCAGGCGATCACCATTACCGTGAGCGCGCCTCCGCCGTTGAGCATTACGACTACAACCCTGCCGGCGGCGACAATTGGCACGCCATACACCGCCGCGTTGAATGCCACCGGCGGAATTCCTGCCTACACATGGAGCGTTACGGCGGGGAGTTTGCCCGCTGGTTTGACCTTGAGCAGCGCGGGCTTAATCTCGGGCACGCCGGCCGGAACCTCCGCCAGCACGGCCAGCTTCACCGTGACCGTGACCGACTCGCAGACGCCGACGCCCAATACCCAGAGTGCCGGCCTGAGCATCGCCGTTGCGATTGCAACTCTGAAGATCACCACCACGTCGCTGCCGGCCGCCATCGCCAGCACGTCCTACACTGCCACGGTGAACGCCACCGGCGGAGTTCCTTCCTACACATGGGGCCTCAGCGGCAATCCGTCCTGGCTCTCCATTAACCCCACGACCGGAGTGCTCTCGGGCACCGCGCCGGCCACGGCCGGAACCACTCCGACCTTCTCGGTTACGGTCACCGATTCGGAAAGTCCGACGCAAGAAAGCGTCGCCAACTTCACCATCACGATTAATGCCGCGGTAGCCTGCACGGGCACAGACAACAACCTCCTCAAAGGAAACTACGCCCTGTTGCTGAATGGCTGGAGCGGTGCAACGGCAGCCTACTCTAGTGCAGGTAGCTTTACAGCCGACGGAGCGGGACACATTTCCGGTGGACTCCTGGATGTGAGCGATCAGCGAAGCGCCTCAGGGCCCGGGAGCGGCACGTTCACCGGAACGTACTGTGTGGGCTCGAACAATCTCGCCACGATTAACTTGACCTATGGCGGCGGACTGGGCGGCACCGGCACTTTTGAAGCCGCGCTGGACGCGAGCGACGGCAACGGCCACATCATTTCCTACGACAGCGACAACGCGAAAGTTTCGGGGTTACTGCGCAAGCAACAGACTACTCCATTCTCAACCAGCGAGATCAATGGCAACTATGCCTTTGGACTCGTCGGAGCCGATCCGAGTGCCAACCGCTTCGCCGTGGCTGGTGAATTCAACTCCAGCGGCCACGGCTCCCTTTCTGGCGAAGATGACAGCAACGACAACGGAACGCTTCAGACTGAGCAGACTTTCACTGCCAGCGATTTCAGTGTGGCGAGCAATGGTCGCGGCACGGCAACCATAGCCTTCAGCACTGGCAACACGAACTTCGTCTTCTACGTGGTCAGTGCCTCCGAGTTGCTGATGATGGCAGTGGACACAGAGACACCGCCGACGATACAAGCCGGCCAGGTGCTGCTGCAAAGCGGCACGTTCGCCGATGCGTCTCTCGACGGCGTCAGCGTGATGGGATTTGAAGACCTCGATATGGGAAACACGCCAGCCACGCCGGAAGCGCAGGCTGGACTCATCACCGTAACCAGTCCGGGCTCGTTTACCGCAACCGTAGACGACAATGATGGTGGAGTAATGACCTCGGTTGTCATCACAGGCGACTACAACGTGTTGTCAAACGGACGCATGACGCTCAGCAACGTCACTGGATGTACAGGAGGTTGCGGTACCCAACAACCTGTCTTCTACCTCGTTGGCCCGAACCAGGGTTTTCTGGTTGGGACCGACGTCAAGGTGGACTTTGGTACGCTGACACCGCAGACGGGAAGCAGCTTTGACGCCTCCTCGTTGTCCGGGAATTACCTGGGTGGAAGTCAACCGCCGGTCAGCGCGAACGTGGATGAGGAGGTCGACTACGTAAACGCCGCTGGCGGCACTCTTACCGGAATATCGGACAAGAACGGAAGCGGGGGGCCGTCCTCAAGTGCCATCGACGAGACTTATGTCGTGTCATCCAACGGGCGAGTGGTCGTGAGCCAGAGCGGCGTCGAACAGTTGATCCTCTATATAATTTCCACCTCGCAGGTCGTCGCCCTGCCGACGACCAGCAACAACCCGTACCTGACTGACTTCCATCAGTGACGTGACGTCAGCCGAAATCGCGGACCGATGGCTCGTGCCACCGGTCCGTTTTTTTCGATGGCCGGCAGCCGGCAGTCAAAGCCATAGGCCCCTTGCTGCGCTCCGGATGACGATAACAAAGGTGCTGAGAGCTGATAGCTGACAGCTGATAGCCAGGAGCTAAGTGCTAAGTGCCGTCTTCCGGAAGTGTTCCAGGATGGCTTCGGCTTGAGATTTGGTCACTACCGCCGACAGCGCGGCTACGTCCGCTTGCTTCACGGCCTGCAGGCTGCCGAAATGTTCGAGCAGGCGGCGGGTGGTGGATTCACCCACGCCGGGGATTTCTCTTAACTCGGTGGCGCGGTCGCGGATCTGGCGGCGCTTGCGATGGAAGGTTACGGCAAAGCGATGGGCTTCGTCGCGGATCATCTGCACCAGATGCAAGACGGGAGAATGATGGTCGAGAACGACGGGGTCATCCTCCTGTCCGTGGACGTAGATAATTTCTTCTCGCTTGGCGATGGCGGCCAGCGGCTGGTTGATGATTTCGAGGGCTTCGAGCGCCTGGGCGGCGGCGTGGAGCTGTCCCAGGCCGCCGTCGATCAGCACCAGGCTGGGCATGGCCTTTTTTTCTTCCTGTAAACGCTGGTAACGGCGCGTGACCACTTCGCGCATGGAGGCGAAATCGTCTACGCCGGCTACGGTCTTGATGATGAACTTGCGGTAGTCCGATTTCTTCATCCTGCCGTCTTCCCACACTACCATCGACGCCACCGTTTCTGCTCCCTGAATGTGCGAAATGTCGAAACACTCGATGCGCTTGGGTGGCTCGGGGAGGGCGAGCGCGTCCTGAAGGGCTTCTTGAATGGCGTGCGCGTTGGGCTTGAGGACTCGGAAACGCTGATCGTAAGACTGTTTGGCGTTGTTGCCGGCGAGATCGATGAGTTCGCGCTTGTCGCCACGCTGCGGGACGGTGATGTGGACTCGTGTGGCTCGTCCGCCCTCGCCAGCCAGTTGCTCGCTTAGGGCTTCTTCCAGCTCCTCGCGGTCTTCGAAGTCGACAGGGATGTAGATGTTGCGGGGGACGTAGGGCTGCGCAAGATAGAGCTGCTTGACTAGCGCGGAGAAGAATTCGGCGGGATGGAAGGAATCAATGGAGCGACGAGCGTCCTCGCCCGTCATGGTGTTTGCGTCGTAGGATCCACGGGGCGAACTGCGCTCGCCAGGACGGGCGGGGACGCCCGTCTCTTCATTGCCCGGTGCGTTGGGTTGCGCGGCGAACTCGGGCAGGTCTTCCCAGAAAAACTCGCGGCGGTCCAGAACTTTTCCTCCGCGCATGTGGAACAGGTTGACGGCCAGCATCTGGTTTTCGTAGTGAAAGCCGAAGACATCGGCGTCGTCGCCTTCAGCGGCGGCGATGCGCTGCTTCTCCTGCAATTGCTCGACGGTCGAGATCAGGTCGCGATAGCGGGCGGCGCGTTCGAACTCCTGCGCCTCGGCGGTTTCCGCCATGCGCTCACGCAGAGATTTGACGAGGTCGGGTTGGCGGCCTTCGAGGAAGAGCTTTACGTCGCGCACGGCCTCGGCGTAGATCTCGGGCGTGGTCAGCTCTTTCACGCACGGACCCAGGCACCGCTTGATATAGAACTGGAGGCAGGGGCGCGGATGGTTGCGGGTTAAATCCACTTTGCAGGATGGGATCAGGAAGTGACGATGAATCAGGTCGACGATGCGATAGGCGAGATTGGCAGGGAAGTACGGGCCGTAGTAGGCGCTGCCATCCTTGCGCAGGCGGCGGGTTACGTAGACGCGCGGGAAACGCTCGGCCAGGGTTAGCTTCACGTAAGGGTAAGTCTTGTCGTCGCGCAGCAGGATGTTGAAGCGCGGCTTCTTTTGCTTGATCAGGTGATTTTCGAGGGCGAGCGCTTCTTTGTTATTGGCGACGACGATGTAGTCGACGTCGACGGCTTCGCGGACGAGCGTGCCGGTTTTCGCGTCCTCCCAGCGGCCTTCGTGGAAATAGGAAGCGACGCGCGAGCGCAGGTTCTTGGCCTTGCCGACGTAGATGACTTCGCCTTCGGCGTTTTTGTAGAGATAGACGCCGGGGGAAGCAGGCAGGGAGCGGATTTTCTCGGGGAGATCCATGTTTCTACCAATTCAGAGCTGAGGTGAGATGGACTCGACCCGGTGTCCTCGTGCCGGGTGGGCCCACATCGCCATTGATCGCCGCTCTCTCCATATTTACCCTATGTGCACGAGCTGTGGCTAGCGCACCCAAGACCGGGTATCTACCAACCTTAGATGGTTGGCGAGCGATCGCGATTGTTGCCGTGTTGCTTGATCATGTCGCGGAATACTCGCGGCTGCGAGGTTATCCGAAGCTAATGAGTTTTACCCACGTTGGGCCGAACGGCGTGAGCCTGTTCTTTGCCATCAGTGGTTTTCTGATTTGCTCGCGCCTGCTCGAAGAAGATCGGGCGTTTGGTCAGATCAGTCTTGGAGGTTTTTACATTCGTCGGGCCTGCCGGATTCTCCCGCCCGCGCTGTTTTACCTGATCGTGATTGGGGTTCTGGCGCTGTGCGGTCTCATCATAGTCAGCCCCTGGGAGTTGTGGAGCTCCGCGCTCTTCTTTCGTAACTACCTGCCTCCGCACTGGGTCAGCCGAGGATGGGGCGGATACACGGTACACTACTGGTCGCTGGCTGTCGAAGAGCATTTCTATTTGTTCTGGCCGGCGGCGCTGGTGTTTCTGGGAAAAAAACGAGCCCGATGGGTCGCCCTGTGGCTGGCCTTTGCCATTGCCGCATGGCGAACCTGGGATTTTCATCGGCATTGGTTCGACCGGCTGATTCCGGGATTGTTGTTCGGTTGCCGCACCGACGTGCGACTTGATGCGCTACTGCTGGGCTGTGTGGCGGCTTTGATTCTGGACGACCACTCGGTTCGCACCGCGTTCTGTCATCGCTTCAAACCGTGGATGTGGTGGGTGTCTGCGGCATCCTACGTGGCCGTGCAGTTGGTCTACCTCGGGCAGCGGTCACGGAGTTACTCTTTGCTCGAGTCGGTGCTTTTGCCGTGGGTAGTGGTCGGGACAGTGTACGGACCGAAGATGTTCATCACGACGTTACTGGAGTCCCGCCCCTTGAAATGGATCGGCCGACTTTCCTACAGCCTATACCTGTGGCAGCAGTTATTCTCAATTCGCGCCGGGTCGATTCTCTCGATTCTTCAGACGCCCCCGCTCAGCATAGTCATGATTTTTCTTTGCGCTTGGTTGAGCTATCGTTTCATCGAACGTCCCTTCATCCGGTGGGGCCACCGCTTGGCTCCGCCGCTTACGGAAGGGCGCGACGATCTCGCTCTGCATCGACTCGAAGGATTGAAGTCTGGGAACGAACTGCCTGAAGTTACCGACAAAACCGGCTAATGGTTGGCCGGCTGGTTCGTGAGTAATTGGAACGCTCGAAGCAGGAGACCGGAGGTAAGCCCTTCATGCGCCATTGCGGATCGATCAATGGACCTGCCGATCTCTCATCCCGTAAAGGATTTTCGAGGAAATGAAGGCCATTGCGGATACCGGTTTTGTGGTGGCATTTTTGAACCGCTCCGACCGATACCACCATTTGGGCAGGCGAGATTGGGAGAGGGGTTTCGGAACCGTTTCTGACCTGCGAAGCCGTATTGGCGGAGGCCGCGTTCCAGGCCGAATCGGTGAGTAGAGTTCTGGCGCTGATGCAGGACGGATTTTTGAGAATTGCGTTCGATCTAACAGCGAACATTGAGGAAGTCGCGGCGCTGGCTGAGCGCTATCGAGACCGCACGCCCGATCTTGCAGACTTATGCCTGATTCGCATGAGCGAACTGCATGACAATCTGCCCGTGCTCACGGTAGATGAAGGCGATTTCCAGTTCTATCGGCGGAACAAAAGAGAAGTAATTCTGATCGTGTGTCCACCGCGACGTTGATTCAATTCCTAAGGGACCGCGTTCCGCGGGCGGGAGCCGCGGCAAGCCGCGTCTCTACGGCAGGAGACGCACGCAGTACGGCGTGCCCGCAATTGATTTCCAGCCGAGCGCTGCCAGTGGACAAGGTGGGCATGACGTCACCACCAATTTCGCGTTGGCCTGTGCCAGCAGGTTATAGACGTTCTGCCGCACTGCTTCGGGAGCGTCCCAGAACTGTTTGGAGCCTTGGTTCTTATCCCTGCTCGTATCCATGTTCGTATCCATGATCTCGGCGACGATGCGGAGCTTTCCCAAGTGGGCCCAATACGCGGATGCGCCGTCGCCGATGACCGCGACCTTGTCTCCGGGAACAGCCCCCATGCGGCCAAGCTCTTTGGCGGCGACGAGATCCTGCCAGGTTGAGTTCGGACCACTGCCGGCGATCGCAAGATGATTGGTGAGGACGCGAAGCGTGTAGTCGGCTGTGCCCAACGCCATCACTAGAAACACCGCGACGGCCACGCAGGCGCCACCCTTTTGAACTTCGGGACGAAGTCGCACCGCTGCGATCAAGGTGAGGAATAACACCAGAACAAAGCCCCCGAGATGACGGTCATGTTCAAGAAGAGGAAGGTAGATGCCGAGGCCGGCGATCGACAGCGCTATAAGTGGCCATAACTCGCGCAAACGGGCCAGCCATAACTGTCCACTAAGTAGTGCCAGGATGATGACTCCGGCGACTAACTCCGGCCGAGCACGAAACAAGAGTCGCGCCTCGGCTGGGGCTGTGCTCGCCAGAACTTCCAATTGAGGTTTTAACTTGAAATGCCCTTGCAGCCCCTCGTTCCAATAAGAAGGGTCAGCCCAGGGCGGATAAGTGGCGACGAGGGGGCCGTCAAACTCAAAGAGCGGAGGATGCCGCAGCAGTTGGCGCGTAGGATGAACCGGGTGTCCACTGCCCGGGACTTCTCTTTCTCCCTGCCAGTTTCTCCAATAGGTTCGGGGAGATACAAACCACGCGTAGTTCAGCTTCCCCGAATCACCAAACGTGAAGCGGCCCTTCTGGTGCGACAGCAGGAAAATCAACGGAGCGGAGGCGCACAGGAAGACCACGGCGGCTAGAGCCATTCCGTGTCCCCAGCCTGGGCGCGAGCGTTTCCATAAATAGCCTGCGGCGAGAGTCACAAAGCCCAGCGGGAACAATATTGCTTTCGTCCAGTAGCCAAGGGCGAGAATGAGGCCAAACAACGCGAATTTCCAGAGCGTACCGCCCTGTCGGAGGCGCAGCAACATCCCCGCCGTCAGGCAAACGCAAGCCAGCACGGCTAGATCTGGCGTGACCTCAAACATTCTTTCTACTTCCAAAGCAGTCCAGAGAAATATCGCATAGGCCAGGGTTACCAGCGCCCATTCCGGCAAGGGCGCGCTGGCATGCGGATTTGCGTCCGCCGGTGGTTTGTCCGACATTCGCTCGCTGGCGAACGCTAACAACGCGTGCAACAGAAAGCGAAACGCGAACAGCGCGACTACGAAAACTCCAAAGTTGACCAGGTGAACCAGAGGAAATTCCCACCTTGGCGGAGGCTTCGCTGCTCCTAGAACGAGCCCGACTGTCCAGGGGTATAAAGGGCTCCAATAGGCGTTGACGGCGTTCGCCCAATCGTGACGAAAAAAGGAGTCGCCCACATCGAGGTACGACATGCCATCGCGATTCATGGCGTAGCGACCGAGCGACGCGTGCAGCAGGCCAAGAACGAGGCTGGCAAGCAGGAGAACGGGCTCCAACGGAGCCTTCGAAAAAAGACGATTTAGCATCGGGAGGCTCTAGCGATCATGCCTCTGACTCTGCCTGACGTCTGTGACCGCAACCACAATGGTTCTGTTCAATTAACTGGGAGGCGACTTCAGCCGCGGGTCAACGGTAGCTGGTAGCTCTCTACGCACTCCATCCCTTTGCAAACTCCACCAGACTGCGCAGGGCGATCCCCGACGGACCTTTGGCGATCCATGGTTTAGCCTCTTCCATCCAGGCGGTGCCGGCGATGTCGAGGTGAATCCAGGGTGTGTCTTCGGCAAATTCTTTCAGGAACATGGCGGCGAAGATGGCGCCGCCGTACCGGCTACCGGAGTTGACCATATCGGCGATATTGGATTTGAGGTTTTCTTTGTACTCATCGTCGAGCGGAAGGCGCCACATCTTCTCACCGGCTTGTTTATTGGCGCTCGCGAAGCGCTCGTACATCTGGTCGTCGCTGGCGAAAATTCCGGCGTTCACGTAGCCGAGGGCCACGACCACCGCGCCGGTCAAGGTGGCGGCGTCTACCAGATGAGTGCAGCCGAGTTGGCGGGCGTAGTAGAGGCCGTCGGCCAGGATGAGGCGTCCTTCGGCGTCGGTGTTGATAATTTCGATGGACTTGCCGGACATGGCGATCTGCACGTCTCCCGGCTTTTGCGCTTTGCCCGAAGGCATGTTTTCCGTGGCGCAGATAATCGCCGTGACTTTCACCTTGGGCTTGAGCAGGGCAATGGCGCGCATGGCGCCGATCATGGTGGCGGCGCCGGCCATGTCGTATTTCATCTTCTCCATGCCGTCGGCGGGCTTGATGGAGATGCCGCCGGTGTCGAAGGTGACGCCTTTGCCGACCAGGCCGAGGTGCACATCTTTTGCCGCGCCCTCGGGTTCATAGCGCAACACGATCAGCGCGGGAGGTTCGTCGGACCCCTGAGCCACTCCCCAGAAGGCGCCCATCTTCAGTTGCCTGATCTCGTCGGCGCCGAGGACTTCGCACCTCAGGCCAACCTCAGCGGCCATCTTCTTGGCACGCTCGGCGAGTATGGTCGGGGTCATGCGGTTGGAGGGTTCGTTGACCAGATCGCGGGTGAAGTTCTGCGACTCGGCCACGATGCGTCCAGCCAGCATGGCGCTTTCGAGGGGCTTGGCATCGCCGGGCACGACAATGGTGACCTCGTCGATCTTCTGGTCGTTTTCCTTGTCCTTGCGATCGCTCTTGTAGTAGCCGGGATCGAAGTCGCCGACGAAGGCGCCTTCGACGATGGCGCGCACTCCTTCGTTGGCCGCCACGGTGCTCTCTGGCAGAACAAAGGCAAAGGTGCGGATGCTTTTGCCCTTCAGGGTGCGGACGGCGGCACCGGCTAGTTTGCGTAATTCCGCGGCCGAAAAGGCTTTGGCTTTGCCACCACCCAGCAAGAGCAGGCGTTTTGCTTTCAGCCCGGTGGGGTTATGCAGCAGCGTGGTTTCGAACGCTTTGCCGGTGACTTCGCCGCTGGAAAGCACGTCCGTGGCGGCCTCGCGCACGGCGGCGTCGGTGGATTCGACAGAAGGTGCGGGCTTGTCTTTTTCAGCGCGGTCGTTTTTCTTTCGATCTTCTTTCTTTCGATCTTCGCTTCGATCAAGCACCACAACGACCAGGCAAGCGGTTTCCAGTTGAGACGGGACGCAGGAAGAGAGGTTCGTATTCATGATGGACTGTCCTCAGTATCCACGGTGGAAGGGGAAACGCGCAACTCAGGTAGGGGCGGCGGCTACGCCCGCCCGGACAGCCGAGGGCGGCTGTCCCTACGTTTTTCTTCCCCGGGAGATGGCTTCGCGGGCTTCCTTGTCGGCGGTGCGACGGCGCTCGGTCTCGCGCTTATCCCACATCTGCTTGCCTTTTGCCAGAGCGAGTTCGACTTTGATTTTGCCATTCTTGAAATACATGCGGGTGGGAATCAGGGTGAGTCCCTTTTGCTGGGTCTTGCCTATGAGCTTACGCAGTTCTTCTTTGTGAACCAGAAGTTTGCGGGTCCGCAGGGCGGCATGATTGGCAGAGTTGCCGTGCTCATAAGGGCCGATGTGGCAGTTGAGGAGCCAGAGTTCGCCGTCCTTGAGCAGGCCGTAGGCATCCTTGAGATTGGTCGTTCCGGCACGGACGGACTTTACCTCGGTTCCGGTGAGTACGACTCCGGCCTCGAATTTTTCGAGCAAGAAATAGTTGTGACTCGCGTTCCTATTAACGGCGGCGTCTTTTTCGCCGGAGGCGGTAGGCTGCCGGCGCGGATTCTTCTCCCGATTGGGCTGGGTCTGGTGGGTAGTCTGCTTGGCCATTGCTGAAAAGACGCTGAAGAGAAAGTAACACGAAACCCAGTTGCCAGTTGCCAGTAGCCAGTTGCCAGAACAGGGAAGACTGAAAACTGGCTACTGGCTACCGGCAACTGTTCCAATGGGACCTGTACTAATGAGTGTAAACACCGACGTACCAATCACTTCGGGTGCTAGTTGGTGCGATGCTATAATCCAAATTTCCGGTACTTTCTTGGCGTGACGGCCCTTTGGGATGCCCGGCTTGCTGGCTTTTTCGGGTGGTTGGATGAGTCTCAAGCTTGGTGAGTCTGGGGTGGTGAGTCTGGGCCGGTGCCGCCGGCGAGAGAGATTTTTATGAGGACTGCTTGATGAGACGCCTGGTTCTTCCGGCTCTGTTTGTTCTGCTGCTGCTCTGCTTGAGGCCTCCGGTTTTTGCCAAGAGTGATTCCGCCAAGGTGTTTTATGAGAAGGGCACCGACGCCGAAGCGCGGCAAAACTACGAGCAGGCCTTTGACTATTTCAAGCAAGCCTACAACCTGAAACCGAAAGACCTGAGGTATCGAACCGCGTTCGAGCGGACCCGCTTCCTGGCGGCATCGGCGCACGTCCATCGCGGGCAGATTCTGCGCGATGCAGGCAGGCTCGACGAGGCGGCGGTGGAATTCCAGAAGGGGTTGGAGATCGATCCTTCTTCGTTCATCGCGGTGCAGGAACTGAAGCGCACGCAGCAGATGATTCGGGAGGCGCAGAATCCGCAACCGCAGGCCGTGTCGCCGGGTACGACCGCCTTGCGCAAACGGTTGGAAACGGCGCAGGGCCCGGTGGAACTGGCGCCGATCTCGAACGTGCCCATCACGCTCAAGGTTACGGAGAAGTCCAATGTGATCTATGAGACGGTGGGCAAACTGGCCGGCATCAACGTGCTTTTCGATCCCGATTACACGCCCCGCCAGGTGCACGTTGAACTGAACAATGTGACGCTGGAAGAAGCCCTGCAAATTATTTCCTTTGAGACCAAAACCTTTTGGCGTCCGGTGACGCCCAACACGATCTTTGTGGCGCAAGACAATCCTGCGAAGCGGAAAGAGCTGGAACAAAACGTCATCAAAACTTTTTATCTTTCCAACCTTTCTCAGCCGACCGAATTGCAGGATGTAGTGAACGCCATGCGCACCATCCTCGAGGTGAGCCGAATTCAGCAATTGCCCTCGCAGGGAGCGATCGTGGTGCGCGGCACTCCCGACCAGGTGGCACTGGCGCAGAAACTGGTGGACGACCTCGACAAGGCAAAGCCGGAGGTGCTGATCGAAGTCGCGGTGATGCAGGTGAGCCGCGACAAGGCGCATACCCTGGGCATCAACCCTCCGACCAGCATCTCGGTCTCGCTGCAGCCCAATATCAGCACTACAACTTCGAGCACTACAACCGGTTCGACCACGGGTTCTACATCGTCGTCAAACGGCATCAACCTGAATACGCTCGCCAACCTGAACGCCACCGACTTCCAGGTGACGATTCCGCAGGCTACGGCGACGGCATTGATGAGCGACACCGATACCAAGGTCATCCAAAGTCCGCAGGTCCGAGCCTTGGACGGACAGAAGGCTACATTGAAGATCGGCGATCGCGTGCCGGTAGCGACGGGTTCGTTCCAGCCGGGAATTGGCGGAGTCGGTATCAACCCCCTGGTCAACACGCAATTTCAATATCTCGACGTGGGCGTGAACATCGAGATCACGCCGCGGGTGCATGCCGGACGGGAAATTTCCTTGAAGTTGTCGATGGATGTCTCGGACGTGGACTCGTATGTGAGCATTGGCGGCATCAGCCAGCCGGTGATCGGCCAGCGCAAAATCGAGAACGATATCCGCCTGAAAGACGGCGAAGTCAGCCTGCTGGGCGGCATGATGGAGGATTCGAAGACCAAGTCCCTGACCGGGATCCCGGGCCTGGCCTCGATCCCGATCCTGAAATATCTTTTTGCGCAGGATACCTCCGACCACTCTACCAACGAAATCGTGTTCGTCCTCATCCCGCACATTATCCGTGGGCCGGAGGGGCAGCGTGGCAGTGCCGATATGCTCGACGTGGGTACGGCCAATGCGCTAACACTGAGACGATCGAACAGCAAGCCGGCAACGCCGGCGAGTACGGCTGCGCCGGGGGCCCCGGCGTCTTCTCTAGGAACCCCACCCGCACCGGTAGCCGCTCCGCCGCAGCCGCAGGCGGCGATGCCACAGGCGCCGCAGAATCAGGTTCCGCAAAATCAGCCTCCACAAGCCCAGGCCGGTGCGGGAACGTTCCTGTTTGATCCGGCGACCTTGAGCCAGGCCAAGGGGTCGACCTTTACCGTGAATGTCATGCTTTCCGGCGGGCAGAACGTGTACTCCGTGCCCGTGCAACTCAACTACGATCCGAATCAGTTACAGGTGATCAACGTTTCGAATGGGGGATTCCTGTCACAGGATGGGCAGGCGGTAGCATTAGTACATCGCGATGATCCTGCGACCGGCACGCTGCAAGTCACGGCCACGCGGCCTCCGGGCGCTGGCGGCGTTTCGGGACAGGGCGCGGTGGTGACGCTCACCTTCATGGCCAAGGGACAGGGCCAGTCCGCTCTGACCATCACGCGGGGCGGAGCACGGGACCCAGCGATGCAGCCGATTGCGATGAGTGGAGCGCAGGCGGCCATTACCATTCAGTAAGCGCGTTGGAGGAAGTTCTCAGTTCCCGGTTCTCAGTTCTCAGTGAAAACCGGGGGTGGTTTTACTGACAACTGACAACTGAGAACCGATTTATGCACCAATCGATAAATATGCGGGAGTCCGGGCCGGCGGTTGGCCGTCGGCAGCACGGGTTTACGCTGATCGAGTTGATCGTCGCCACGGCCATCCTGGCCATCCTGGTGGGGGCGGCGTTTCCGCTGGCAAAAATGACGATTGTTCGGGAGCGCGAGCATGAGCTGCGCTACGACCTGTGGATGATTCGCGATGGCATTGATCGCTACAAAGACGCCGCCGACCGTGGAGCTTTCCAGATCAAGGTGGGGAGCGAAGGCTATCCTCCGGATCTCGACACGCTGGTCAACGGCGTGGATGTTGCCGGTAAGAAACTGAAATTTCTCCGCAAGATCCCCGTCGATCCCATGACCAAACAGGATTGGGGACTGCGCTCCATGCAGGACGATAAAGATTCGACTTCATGGGGTGGGCAAAGCGTTTTCGATGTTTACACCAAGTCGGACCAAATCGCTTTGGACGGCACGAAGTACAAGGACTGGTAGAAGTATCTGGTAGAGGTATCTGGTAGAAGTATAAGGACTGGTAGATGAGATTCAGGTCCAAAGCCCGCAATTTCAAAGTACGCAACCGGGGTTTCACGCTGATCGAGATGGTGGTGGTCATCAGCCTCATCCTGGTGCTGCTGTCGATTGCATTGCCGATGTACAACCAGAGCATCCTCCGCGCCAAAGAAGCCAAACTTCATCAGAACCTGACGACGCTCAATAAGGTTATCCAGGAGTATTCGCTCGATAAGAAGCACGCGCCCCAGTCGCTTGACGATCTGGTGCCCGGCTACATCAAGTTCATCCCCGAGGACATCACCGGCGGCAACACCTGGCAGACGGACGCGGAGGATTCCGAAGATGCGTGGGATCCGAACCAAACCGGTATCAAGGGCGTGCACAGCGGTTCGAATGAGACGGCGAGCGACGGCACTCCCTATTCGAGTTGGACGCACTAGATCAGGAAATGAGTCAGGAGATGGCCAGTAGAGGGACAGGACGGAGCCGCGGATTCACGCTGATCGAGATGATGGTGGTGATCAGCATCATTCTGATCCTGTTGGGGGTAGCCATACCCATCTACAGCCACAGCATCACGGCGGCGAAAGAGCAAAGCCTGCGCAAGAACCTGGAAACACTGAATCAGATGATCTACCAGTACACACAAGACAAGCAAAAAGCGCCGCAGTCGCTAAGTGATCTGCAGACGGCGGGTTACGTGAAGAGCATTCCGGATGACATCACGGGCAGCAATACCTGGGATTTGGAGCAGGGAGAGGACACGATTATGTCGCTGGACCAAACCGATACTGGCGGCATCATCGGTGTTCACAGCGGTTCGAACAAGATTTCGAGCGACGGCACCGCGTATTCGACCTGGTAGAGCGGTTGTCAGTTCTCAGAAGTGGTCTCACAAACGTCTCAACAGGATCAACATGCAAGCGAGTTGAACCATGCCGAGAAAATTATTGCTATGACGTTCCCAACGCACCAGCAGGCGCCGGAAGTTCTTCAACCATGCGAACAACCGCTCGATTTTCCACCGGCGTTTGTAACGCCGGAGTTTTCGTCGGTCCTGGCGGTGCGTTCGCGTGCGATAACGACGATGAGGCGCGATCAACTCAATTCCGTGCTGCTGAGCAAGAAGATCGTCCAACGCGTCGCTATCATAGCCCTTATCGGCAATCAATCGTTTCGGCTTCTCGGCCACGAAGCGGTGCTCGACCGTAGCCTCGACCAGCTTTTGCTCATGCGGCGTAGCG
>Ga0187890_10001431_pt1 | contig 17114 bp, 24 predicted proteins | sample June2016WEW_21_1_FD_133005 | JGI IMG/M metagenome (GOLD analysis project Ga0187890, IMG submission 133005) | Peatland microbial communities from SPRUCE experiment site at the Marcell Experimental Forest, Minnesota, USA - June2016WEW_21_10 | ecosystem: Environmental > Terrestrial > Soil >... | reverse complement strand
GAGGTGGCGGGTGGAGGAGATGGAGGGGGTGGAGGAGATGGAGCGGGTGGAGGAGATGGAGCGGGTCTCGGTGGAGGGGAAGGAACGGGTCCCGGTGGAGGGGAAGGAACGGGTGGCCCAGAAGCGGCTTGGACCTGTTCGGCGCTGACTGTGAACAAGACTGCCGGAGCTGCGTAGGCCGTGTACTTGCCAAGTTTGAGCAGGGCCTCCCTACGCTCAGAACTCTCCGGCTCATGGTCACTCGATCCAGTATCTGACATGGACGGCGTCTCAGCAGACATGGATTGCTCCGTTGCAATTACCAACCGCTTGCACCCGATGGCGGCGCACGCCACAGTATATCGATGCTGTTGCCCTGTTCAACCGACTACCGTGCGAAATATTGGATGAGGCTTTGCCGTAAGCTGCCACGGCGTTTCGCCTTACTGTTGGCTGCGGTCCATACCGACGTGACCCCGGGCCCAAGCGATAATTCTGTAGGCAAATCAATATCACGACACTCTCAACTCAAACATTTTCGTGCCTAAGAGGGTCTCGATGTGCGGCGAGATTGGTTTCCGCGGATTCTCGCCGCATGCGAGACAGGTAGAATCTTTCAGGCGAGCATGGCGGCAGGCCGCTGGGCTGCTGTTTCTCGACAAGCCTAACCAAGCGTGCGGGATGCTCGAGTTTGCCGCTCTGCTTTATCTCAGTCTACCGCTTTTCATTTTCTTCGCCTCATTTACGCGGCTTGCGGTTTCTTTACCTGCTTTGGTTGCAATCCTCGCGGTACTCTATCGGGTCAGGCCGCAAGAAGGGTCGGCAAAATTCCCGAGGAGCTTGTCCAAATCTCTTCTGTGCGTGGCGACGTCGGGGCTTTTCCTGTGGTCGTGCGCCTATCTTCCCCCATTCGGCCACACCTGGGATTGGCTGAAGCACTTTGCCATCCTTAATGAACTGAGCCAGAATTCATGGCCGCCTATAAACGAAGGAACGCGAACGTTTCTGCGATATAATGTCGGATATTACCTAGTGCCCGGACTCCTCGCCCGTTTGTTCGGCGATCGTCTGATCGAAGTGTTCGTGTTCATTCAGACGTGGATTGGTCTGTACTTCGTGCTGGCGCTACTGCTACAGAAAATACAGCCATCGCGTCCGGCCATGTTCCTGGTTCTGTTTCTTTTATTTAGCGGTCTCAATCTCATCGGCTGGTTCTTCTTCGGACATGATCCATCCATTTTTGCCCACAAGGAATGGTGGGCTACTTCCAACTACGCTTTCGCCTATGACGGAAATGCGACGCTCTTTCTGTGGGTACCACAACACGCGCTCGCCGGCATGATCGGCGTGCTCCTCCTCTTGTCGGATCGCGAGCAACCGGTACCACCGCAGGCCTTGAGCCTGCTTGGCGCCGCTGTTCTACTATGGTCGCCGTTTGCGGCGCTCGGGCTTGTACCCTTCGCGTTTGCGGCAGCGGTTCGCTCTGGGCGCGAGGCGTTTTCCGATTGGGGCAACATTCTGTGCGGGTTGGTGCTGGGCGTCCCCTTGCTCGCCTACCTGCTTGCCGGCACCAGCAGCTTGCCGCATGGGGCCAATTGGAACCATGATGATTTCTTCATTGGGCGTTATGCCAGCTTCATGATGCTGGAGGTTGGTTTCTATCTGATGGCACTGTGGTGGTGTGACTGGCGGTATCTTCGCCATCCGATAATCGTAGTGACGGTCCTGCTGCTGCTGCCACTCTACAGGATAGGTATCTACAACGATTTCACCATGAGAACCTGCATCCCTGCAATGACGTTGCTGGCCATTGCGACAGCCACTAGTCTGACCGAGGCTAAGGACCGTCGGTGCATTCCTCTCGCGATGCTCATGTTCATTGGTAGCGTCACTTCGGTGCTCGAAATCATAGGGCGCGGGCGCGAGGGGTATGTCCCGGCGCGCGAACAAAGCTTGAGAACAGGCCCTCTTGCACAAGAGCCTTACGTCATGCAGTACAATGCCCCCATTCCAAACTGGGTGCTGCGAGGCGGCTCTGATTAAGCCGTTTGCCGATCGACACGGAGGCTTGAGTCATCATGAATTCAGCTGGGGCTGCATCGACCGGTGCCCGGCCGCTAATCTCGATTGTCGTCCCCTGCTACAATGAGCAGCTCTCGCTTCATCCACTGCACAAGGCCGTGACGGAAGCATTCGCGAGTCGGCAGGATCTCCGCTATGAATTTGTCTTTGTGGATGATGGCAGTGGGGATCGCACCGCAGAGATTCTGCGTGAGCTGGCCGCTCGAGACTCGCATTTAACAGTTGTCACGCTCAGCCGCAACTTCGGTCAGCAGCCGGCCTTCAGCGCCGGTCTTCGGCACGCCACGGGCGACGCGGTGATCCTGTGCGATGCCGATATGCAGGACAGACCGGAGACCATGCTGGAGATGGTCGATCGGTGGCGGGAAGGGGCTGATGTCGTCTATGGCGTGCGCAGCCGAAGGAAAGAGACCGGTATGATGCGCGCGGTCTACTTCGGCTTCTATCGTCTGTTAAAATTGCTCGCCGACACGGATATACCATTAGACAGCGGCGACTTCGGGCTGATGGACCGAAAGGTCGTCGACGCAGTGAATGCATTGCCGGAGCGCAACCGATTTATGCGAGGCTTGCGATCGTGGGTGGGGTATAAACAGGTTCCTTTGGTCTATGAACGCCAAGCAAGGTTGGCTGGCAAATCCAAATATTCGCTCGCCGGGCTTATCCGCCTCGCGTCGGACGGAATCTTCGACTTTTCGACCAAGCCATTAACCGTCGTATTTTTCCTTGGGCTGGCGGCTTCGGTTCTGTCGCTCGTCGGGTTTATTTTTTTCCTGCTTCACCGAATCATCGGCTTCAAGGTCCTTGGGCATTCACCAGCGGAAGTTCCCGGAATCGCCAGCGTTATTCTGGCAGTCTTCTTCCTTGGTGGTGTTCAGCTTCTTGCCATCGGGGTGCTAGGCGAATATGTCGCCCGTATCTACGCAGAGGTGAAGCGGCGTCCCGGCTTTATCGTAAAGTCACTTACCAGAGGACGCGATAGCACAGTCGAAGCAGCCGATGATCGGCCTGATGACACCAACGCCTCCAGCTGATAGCCCCTGCACCGCTCGCTGTGCAGCACCGGCACGCCATGCTGCGCGAAGTCCGTCCTATGCTCCAGCAAACGCCTGCGCTACGAGACCGGCAACCTTGCGGCCGTCGCGAATTGCGTAATTGGTGCCGCGGTCCTCCGGATAGACCTGGGCCATTGTTGCCAGATAGACGCCTGCGAGCGGTGTCTCATGGGTTGGAATAAGCTTCGAGTATCCGATTTCCACGAGCGGCTGAGCCCATGCCGCTTGCCAACTGTGAGCTTTCAAGATCATCTTTGGATCGAAGGCCGGGAACATTCGCTTGATATGCGGCAGGGCGAATGCGACGGCCTCTCGCGAGCTTAGCGAAAGAAAGATATCGTCCGGCAGGCAGTACCGGGACAGATAGACGATGTGGCGACGCGCATACGCCTCATCGTCGGCGAAGTTGGTATGCTCGATCATCCCGACAAACGGAAACGAAGGATCATTCACGTTGATCCAATAAAGGTCCGACAGTGCGCGGTCGAGCTCGAAGACGAGGCATCGGTTTGCGAGAAAACGAATGCGCTGAAGGCGGCGACAGAAAGTGTCCGGTACGAGGCCTGCCAGAAGTTGGGCCGCAATAGGCAAAGGGGTTGTGAGAATAACAGAGTCGGCAGAGTATGACGCGTCGCCCGTCATGACATGGGAAATCCGACCCTCTGACGCGCGGAGCGCCGTGACACGAGTCCCGGTAATCACGCGGCCACCGGCCACTTTGATTTGCCGAACGATTTCGTCCGCCAAGGCAGCGAAGCCACCCTTGAAATAAACGAGTTGCTCTTGACCACCGTTCCCGCGGCTGCTGCCCCGAAGCCTTAGCTTCGACCAAAACCAGGCAGCAGAAATCAGGTCTGCATGCTCGCCGAACTTCCCTCGCAGCAGTGGCTCCCAAACGACACGATAGGCCTCCTCGCCGCAAACTTGACGCAGCCAGCTTGCTGCCGACTTATCATCGAGATCTTCCCACTGGCGGATCGATCGCGCGGTCAGCAGACCCATTCCCAGTCTGAGCCGGCCAGCAAGCGACAGGGGGGTGAACCGCAGAAGATCGAGCGGCGAGGAAAGCCGGAAAAACGAGTTGGCGTAATACATTCCGGTGCGAGCCGGTCTCCGAATGAGTGAGGCGCTCACTCCAAGCTCCGCCGTGAGATCCATCAAATGACGATCATTGGTGAACCAGTGATGGTAAAACCGCTCGAGGCGCGTTTCGCCGACAGGAAAAGTCCCGGCCAGGCCCCCGAGTTCGGTCTCTGCTTCGATTAGCGTAGGGCGAAGATTGCGCCTCGTGAGCTCATAGGCTGCGGCCAGGCCGGTGAAGCCGCCGCCGACGATCACGATGCGTGGTGCAGAAGTTGAAACCTGCCTCAACGCGCTATGCTTCGTTTCACTCGCTTCAATCATCGGATGGCGCTGCCCGAGGAGACGGCATTTCGGCCCGGAAGAGATACTCGGGTGAGGCCGGATCTTGCGTGATCTTCACTTGCGGAAATTCAGCCCTGGCCTCTGCGAGCGGTCGCGTAGTGACAAGGTACTGCGTTTGCGACGAAACCAGAGGTTTGAAACTGGTCTGGTCGGGCAAGCTGAATGACACTGGATAAATACGGCTCCTCGCAAGTGAACCGTATTCATAGAAGTAGCGCACCGTCGGATACCAATGGGGGGCTACAGCCACGCTTCCCGCAGCTGGGGCGGCGTTCTCAAGGTATTTGAGTGCGGGGACCAGGCTACTGTCTGGACGGCGGTAGATGGAAAACCGCAGGTCGAGGACCATCGTCCCTATGAGCATGAAAGCAGCCAGCGGCGCTTCTCTCTCCCAGCCCGAAGCGGCAGGCGGTCCGGCCAGCTCTAAAAGGCCGGCGGCGAAACGAACGACGGCTACAGCCGATAGAGCATGTAGCCAAAGGCTCCATTTCTGGGACATGTCCCACGGATGCCATCGCCAGACCAACGCGGTGAGACAGAGCGCTGCAAATGCGAGCATGCCGAACAAACGAGCTGTGGGTGGCATTCGATAAATACCCACCCGTTCGCTCCATCTGTGGGAAGTCAACCCGGCCAGGCCTATCAGTCCGGCGAAAGTCAGGGGAAGGCCGGCCGGTCCAAAAAGATTTTTCGCGAGCATCGCGACGATCAGTTCCAATGACTTGCCGGTCGCCGTGGCATTGGCAAGATATTGCACCAACTCACCACCATTGTAGGACATGCGCCCTTTATATTGCGGCAAGAGAGCCATGAAGAAGATCAGGGCAGCTGATAGGATGATGGGTGCAACAAATGCCGAAAGCCGCGCTACGGCCAGCGTCGCGGAGCCCGAACGATTTCCCAGCGTCTGATGGGCGAGAGCGAGTATGGCCGCTGCAGTGAAGATCCCGAAGCTGTACCGGGAACCGAGGAACACTCCAAAAACGCTTCCGGCGAGAAAAGCCGACAGAATACTGGACCGTAACGACAACCGGTCGAGCAAGATGCAGCCGAGGATGATGCCGGCGAACTCCATGCTGTAAGCACGGACCTCGGTCGCGTAGTCGAGAATGAGAGGATAGGCAGTCGGAGCGAGGCTACTCAGCACAGCGAATGGAATGCTTCTGCGCAGTGTCCATCCAAGCCATCCGAAGCACGCCAACCCTACCACAAAGAAAAGTAATGGCAGTGTCCGCTGCCAAATCTCGCTCGTGCCCAACTTCAGCCACAGCGCCAATATGATGCTGAACCCGCCTGGATCAAGGTTCGCAGCCGCATTTTGTCGGATGACATCTCGGAAACTGCCAGGCATTGAATATGGCGGCGCGAAGCCGTCAAGGCCAAGTGAGATCCAGAATTGCATCGACTCGTCGTACCAGAAGCCAGTACGCAAGAGATGCCAGACAGAAAAGGCTCCGAGGGCGGCAATCCCTGGAAGCCCAACTAGCGCGATTTCCGACCAGACCCGGCATCTCATGTTGATCTGAGCCTTGTGTCTGACGCCGACACCCATGCTCAATATTCCCAAGTGCGTCATTGCCAGCTTGCTCGCGTCAGTGCAAGCAATGCGTGGCCCGTACTCCCGTTTGGGACCAGAACAGAACCCTACGAGCGTTAGTAGCGCCCAGGATACTGCGCCGAGATAGAAGTCTGCCTGCAAGCCGATTGCCGCGCGCTGCACCGGCTGTCGCGCGAGCCGAACTGTAATAAGCCCAGCAGCAAGCGTGGCGCGCAGCTATGAGGTGCCACCGCCTCCGCACCAGTTCGTGCTTGCCGTCAAGCGCTATGATCTTGTCGATTGTCGTGGTTGGGCGGACGTTGCCGCCAGCTCGCGTGCGACCTTCGCAGCTGTTGAAGCACTTCCTTGGCGACCAGGCGTCCCTTAGCGGTCAAATGGACCTGGCTTCTGCCAGGGGCCGTGGGATGTGGATCAACTGTTACTAGGCCAAGGCCCGCACCGCCGTTCCTAGCGCGGTCGCCGAGAGCGTGGAGATTTCGAGACATTGCAGAGCGATGGATGCCAACAGCTCGGGCATAGGTATTAACGCCTTTGCCTTCATCAAGGGCCACGAACAAGAATGTGGTCACAAATGGAAGTGGCATCGCACCGCTCAAATTGATGAGCGGCTTGAGCGCCCACAAAAGGGACTCAAAGTCCCTCTTGTCACTTCGCTCCATAGGAGGCTCAGAGGCGAGATTCATCGTCTGCGCTTAGGAGAGGTCGCCTCCCATTCCTCGTCCGATAGATTTGAAATTCTGAGATCAGTTCATGCCGAACAGATAATTGATCCCGACCGTGAACGTCTGGACGTTACGACCGCCGTTGGTGAAAGTGTCGACTTGTCCGGTGATGGGGAGCGTTACGTTATAGCTTGCGTTGTTCAGCGCCAGGTAATCGTACTCCAATTTCGCCGTCCAGTTTTGCGTGAATGCATATTCGAAACCGGCGCCCAGGAGCCAGCCGACGTTAGTGTTGCTATTGGAAACGGCAAGCGAGGAGCCCGTCCCAACGTTGGTGACAGCAAAATTTCCGGCGCCGACCCAGCCGCCGCCCGCCTTGCCGTAGAACAGCGCATGATCCCATGCGTACCCGAAGCGGGCAGCCAGAGTCGTTTCCCATCGATCATTGGCGCTCACTCGTAAAACGGCCCCCGCTGGGAAAGCGGGTCCGGTTACCGAAGTTCCGTTACCCGAATTATTGTTGTTGGCGAACCAGTCGAAATCCGCCTCGGCACCGATGACGAAGCTGCCAATCTGGTAGTTGCCCCCGACCTGGCCACCGCCAAGGAACGATGCCTGGTTGCCATTGGTGAAGTTCACGCCGAATACACTGTCGACCACGTTGCCCTGGCTCCAGCCGCCGCCAACGTTGCCGCCGATATAAAACCCGGTCCAGCTGAAGGGTGGTGGTGCTGGAATGTATGCGACAGGTGCGCGCGGCGCCATCGGGGGGGCAGGCGGTAAATCGGCGGCGTTTGCAGCCAGAGTCGTACCTAAAAGCAGCGACGAAAGTGCAGACGCGTAAACCAATTTTCGCATTGTCTAGCCCCTCTTTTCCAAGCTCACTTTCTAGGTCCCAAATGTGTCAAGACGCGTCATATTAGAGAACATCGATAAATATGCGGGGACTGTTGCAAAACAGCAACGTAAGCGACAAAAACCTTTGAAAACCAATGTGGACTGCATCGAAAATCAGTCAATCCCAGCTGTTATTCGCGGTGCAGGATTCCGATTGCTCCCGACTTCAGGGTGCCCCATCCCGGCAAGCGAATATTCAAATCCCTCAGGGATATCGATTCGGACGTGATACTCGGCTCCAGATTTCTAATCGGCTCACCCAGTCCCGCAATGTCTGACGGTCCATCCCACCAATCTTGGCGGCATCTTCCCGCAAAGCGCCGTCGAGCACCGCTGCGATCGCCAGCAACCAGCGTGCCTGCGCTACATCCTTCGCCCGCTTGGCAATCCGGCGGACCTAGCCGGCACTAAAGTCCGTCCGCACCGCAAGCGCTTGGCCCATGGCAAACGACCCTCCGTTTGCCACCTTGAATCAGTTTGCAGCCGATTTGTGAATCCCCAGAGAGTCAGGCACTCGGCGGGTTGGTATTAGATGTCGAAATCCGAAAAGCGAAGCGGACGATCAATCGGCGGTTTTAAGATCGTGAGCGGCGTGTTCGCCGGGAAGTAGCCGACGTCGAACATGGCCCGCAGCAGCTCGGGCTCCGACACGACGGCTTGCGCCTTCGCGCCCACTAACAGGAACCCGACATTGCTGCCGGCGTTGCGTTGTTTAATAGTTATCTAATAGCGGTCCAGACAGTGAAAACGTGGTGTTCAACTGTGGGATCAAGTGAGGATGCTACTAATACCCGAACTTGCTGGGAGGGCCGGGGCGATCAGCGCCAAGGCCGCCGCAGGCCCGCATTCCCAATGCCTGCGTCGGCAAGCCATTGGCAGCGCCGGCCCTCACGGGCGACACATCGCTCGATCAACTGCTATCGATAGCGAGGGTGTGAGCAAACGCACCAAGCCTGTAGCGCATCGCCCCGCGCGAGACAAACCTTTTGGCAATTTATTTCGTGCATGAAGGAATGCAGTCAAGCGCGTGCCGTTGGGGGTCCCATTGACGCAATTGATGTTCAAATGCCCGAAGACAAAACGACTGGTCCCGACGCACGTCGATATCGATCTTGCACAAATCGATAAGCTGCCCGACAGAGTTACTTTTTCCCGATGTCCTTTTTGCAGCACTTTGCACGGCTGGAGACCAAAGGATACCTTCGTTTCCGAAGGTATGCTGGCGGGAAGCCCAAAACTATAGCCGCGTAAGGCGCCCTCGAATTGGTCCAACTATTCAATCTCCTCGCCTGCTATGCCGAGACCATCTGGCGAGAGGGGTAAGGCTCCATCTTAACTAATTGGCTTGCCGCGACTGCTTAAGCTTTGTGGGGAATGGTGGATTGAATTCGATACCCACCGCGTTTTCCGATCGCCAAATTACACAGCATTGGCGGCGCAAGCCACCATCATGCGAAAGCAATAGCATGAATTTGTCCGGTACCGTTGCGGCCGTTTCCAGTTCAAGCCTTGCCCCGTGGGCGGAAACATCTAGTATCCGACAGTTTTGCGGGCTGGAGCCGTCGTCCCAAACAATTCTCGCGCCGTGGCCTACGGAGTAGCGTCTGCTCTTTCTTTGATCAGTCGGCATCGATCTAATTCTCCCGGCCGGTGTACTAATCTGACGCAACCCCATAAACGAAATGTTAAATGGTGTGGAATCGCGGCGTTGCAGCATCCAGCGGGAGGGGCAAGTAATTGGTGCCCCTGACTGCACGATCGGTTGCTCGGGCCACGCTGCAGATATCGATAACGGCATTGGATCAACTTTGCCTGTTGACTCCAATGACCATGATGTTGGAAACAATAACTGAGGCGGCAGCTTTAGAAATCCCCTAGACCACGACACTTTTGCGTTTCGGGATCACGCTGTTAGTGGCTGCCTCACGCAGACTCTGTGTGACGTATGGCACAGCGTCGAACGCCCGTATGTGGTATTGGCGGATTGGCAAAGGTTCGAACCTTTGGAGAGTGCTATGAAGGATAACATCGGCGATCTCGACACAATTGACGAAGCCCTCATGACCTGTGTTTTCTCCGATGAGGCACTGGAAGCTGCAGCCCGCGTTGACGGCGCGCGAGCCATGACTGTGGGGTATTGCGCTACTGCTGCTAACGCTTGGTACTGCTTGCCGTTTTGAGCAGCGCCGCACGGGACAAGCATTCGGCCGCGGACGCGGTTGCGAAGGCGCAACCGTGCTGTCCGGGACTGTTGCGGGCGATGTTCAATTCGGCGGCTTCCCGCCGATTACGCTGCCCGGGCTAGCTGATCCCGTTCGGGTGTCCCCGCTCCCCCATTGCGCGTCCGAAGTGAATCCCCAGGCATCTGAGGCAACGCCTGCCGGTTGTTCTTTTGCGAGCGCGCGTGAGCTTCGACAAACAAAAAAGCCCGCCGACGAGAACAGCCGGGCAAGTGAGGGAGGAAAGGCGAAGCTCAATTAGTGCCCCGCCCGATGGCCGTCTATAGTGATTCCCCCTCAATAAGCAAACATTCGGACGGACCCGCAGCTGCTCGATGCCACGCGATGCCAAGGGTAGCCCGAGGGGCGCGCGGGGGCCAAAGGACTGCTATAGGCGGGCCATAACGGGGTCCCGCCCGCACTTAGACTACGGCCGCTAACTCTGGCCGAACCAAGGGCAGGGCGAGCATTCGGCCGGCCCCCGCGCCGTGAGTGTCAGGCGCGCCCACCATAAAGCCACAGTTTGCCCATTGCCCCTATTAGGCAGACTCAAGTATTTTCATTGAAGTCGTTGATAGGGGGAGCCGCCATGCGCCGCCTTCTGTCTTTGGCCATTTTAGTTGGCGCACTTTGGGCAACCGATTCGTATGCCTTCCACGGTCGCTATCAGGCGGCTGCTTTGGAAGAAATCAATTCCTACGCCCAAACGTTGAATGACCGAGCGCAGAGATTGGTAAGCTGGATTCGACCATGATGCGTATGACGCCCGGGATTGCCGTCAAGGCGGGATTGGTGCTGAGCCACAGCATCGGGATTGCTATGCGACAGTCGGGCCGTGGCCGCGATAGCCATTCCTGTCGGTCTATGGCTGTTCGGCGTGTGGCAAGGTGTATGAGCGCGCCGGCGCGCTCAAGCGAGCTATAAATGACCGACGGCGAACGATCCTTCAAGGAAAAATTGGCGCTCCAAATAGTTATTCGCAAAATCGACATGATATTTGCGGAGTGCAGCAATTTTAAAGAGAGGGACAAGAAAATCCTTCTGGAAGTAATAGGAACCTTACTACTTCAGCACATGCGCCAACTTCCGCACATTCGCGCTAACCAAACATTTGCTCCCGCTGACGAAGCTCCATCCAAAATCAGGGAGTTAGCAGACACGACTTCAACAAATGGTATCCGGCAAGTCCTCATAAGTATTGCGGATTTGTGCGAAGCAGAGTTGCAGCCAGTAAAAGACGCTACGCCACCATCGCGACAATAATACCAGCGCACCTGCATCAAGTCCGTATATTCATAGATAGACAAATAGGATCATAGGTAGAAATGCCCCTCAGTGCCCGAACAGCACGAATTCCCGGATTAAACAATCGGAAACTGTGAATTGAAGATTATAGGTACGAGGGGTAGCCTCTTACCGGCGTTTTCAGTAGCCAGAACTATGCTTAATCCGAATCCAGGTAGCGGAGGTTCAACCATGTCAGGTTTGGGGAAGGAGAAGCGGTCAGGCGCCGATCGCCGTTCCGGCAAAGAGCGGCGAAGCGGCATTGATAGCCGTACCGAGGCGGAAAAGCTGATCGTCGGCGAAAGGCGTTCGACGATTGACCGTAGATCCGATTCGGATCGCAGATTGAATCCCGTCAGGAAGCCGTCTTAGTCTGGCGCTTTCAGCGATTGCAATTCGTCATAATCCACCGTCAGTGAGACCGCAATTATGGACTCTGTCGCAAGTGCAAATAGCACAGAACCAGAAGTGCTTGACAATCGGAGACAAACGCCGGATCGAAGAGTATCGCCACGAAGGAAAGTCTTAAGGGGCGGCCGAACATTCTGGCCCAATGGCGATTCTGCCGAGTGCACTGTTTACAATTGTTCAGAAACAGGAGCAAAGCTCGAGATTTCTGGTTTCGCCCCTAATGCCTTCGAACTTGTCGTCGATGGCGACCCGGTGCGCCGCGCGTGTCTCGTAGTCTGGCGCAAAGCAAATTTTGTCGGCGTTAAATTTCAAAATCCGTCGCAATTATTGGCCTCGTCGCCCGGAAATGCGACGAGAACTACAGCTGACTTCGCAAAGTATGTCGAAGAGTGCCAAAGACTAGCTCAGCGTGTGGGTCCGTCGGACAGCAAAATGCTCCTTGAAATGGCAGAGGCCTGGAAAATAGCGGTCCGGCGCCTTCGCAAGAAGGCGCGTAACGTCAGCCTCTGAAGCGATCACGGCTCCTCGGCATCCGCCGTAGCGCGACGTGTTTGACGTGGCGCTACACGTCAGTAGTGGCGAATGTGGACAGTGTCAAAAATCTGTGCATGCCCCGCAACTACCCAAATTTGTCCTCGGTTTTGCCGAATCTCCATTTAATGCTCGCGACTGCACGCATGAAGTCATTGAAGCGCAACGACGATGACTATTCGGCGGTTATCGCTATCATATGAAGAATTATCGCGCGCTGGCCGCGATGAATTAAAGCGACTTGTCGAAGCGGACTTGCTCGACGAGGCAACTCGCGCCCGATGCGTGCACCTTGCGAGGTTTTTTGCAAAAGTAAGCCAAATGGCGGGCCCGATGGAAGTCAGCGCCATAGTCGGAGACGTCCTATCGGAAGAGCAATTGCAGAAAATCTGGCGTGAAACGACGGAGGAGGGGGCATCCCCGCTCACTGCAGGGCTGAGTCCCTCAATTCACTGAGGCGAAAGCGGCAAAGCGAGCATGCTAACCTTGCGCCGAGCCCTGCCACTGACGGGGGTCATGCTGATCCCTGCGACACCCCCCAATGTGCTTCGTGGCGGCGGAGCTCACCTTCGACAATTGTTTCGACTACCGCAACACGTAGGCCTGCCCTGCGCCAGCTCGGCGACATTTTTGTCAGCTCCGCGGCAATATTCATTCGAGCGCCTTGAACTTTTGGAATGGTTTAGAGTTTCACTCGGGTAAGTTTGCCATATGCAAATCACTCTTCTCCCCATCTCGATCGGGAGGCTATATGAGATTCTTCGGCGCCGCGCTAGTTTGCATAGCTGTCCTCTACGGGTTGGATGCTTATTTCTATAATGGCCGGTACTTCGCAAGCCTACAGCGCGAAATTTCCGATATTTACCAGCGCTGGTAGTCGCCCTTGGCTGCCCACGCTGTGGGTAACTGCCGTGCCGCAGGCTACGGCGGGCACCTGCGTTCCGAACTCAGTCGACGATGAACTCAAAATGAGGTGGCCGACCGCACCACTATTTTGCGAACCTGGCGCCAACCAATTCCCCTAGTCGCCAAATGACCAAGCATCGATGCTCAACTGCCTCTCCGTCAAACAGTGTGAATTGATCCGAAGCTAATCCTCCGGGGACCACCAGCTTCACGCCCGTACTCGAGATGTCCCTGATCGTGCATTCACGCATGGGCGGGCTTTCCTGCAATTTGGCTGCCCGGTTCACAACGTGTCGTACGTTTTCGCGCCTGTCGTTCAGCATCGACCAACCTCGAAAAAAGCGACGTAATAGATTTCACGTAAAACTTTGACGTAGCGTTCAGGTCACCCAGAAGAACCTAATTTAAATAATACGCTCGGATTAGCATCTTGCTAGTCACTAACGGAACTTGCGCGGACAGCGCGGACCCCTGGTCGATGCGCACCAGCCACTCCGCCATCGTCGTGTTGCGACCTCCGGGCGCCATTAGCGCGGCTATAACGTCCTATGAAATGCGCGGCCAATGGATTGTCGAAAGCGAAGCAATCAATTCATGTTTGACTAAATCCAATCTCGATCAATTGAATACTTTCATTACACCTCCCTTTTTATCGTGGGGGGTGCGCTCGCATATTCCTTCGGGCTGGAGGATCAGATATGGATGTCAAGACTGACCGGTTTTCGGATGCAAACGTTCTGTCATTTCCCAATGTTTCACGAAACGACGGACAATTGCTGCACACCGTTTTGAATAATATGTCGCAGGGCGTGCTGCTATTCGATTCAGAACTAAAACTGGTAATCTGCAATCAACGCTACATGGAAATGTATGGATTGTCCCAGGAGAGCGTAAAGCCCGGCTGCTCCCTTCGCGATCTTCTTAATAGTCGCATACAGGTCGGAACCTTTTCGGGCGATCCCAAGGACTACGTCGTTCGGCTTAAGGAGTGTATTGTTGAAGGAAAAGTTTTTAGTAATATCACAAAGCTGGCCGACGGCCGCATTATTTCACTCGTAAACAAGCCGATATTCGGTGGGGGGTGGTTGTCCACGCATGAGGACATAACGGAGCGGCAGAGCGCCGAAGAGCGAATTGGCCACATGGCTCGGCATGATGCATTGACCGACCTACCCAATCGCGTGTTGATGCGCGAACGTCTGGAACACGAGCTCAAGCGTGTCAAACGGGGCGAGAATTTGGCTGTGTTATGCCTGGACCTCGACCATTTCAAAAGCGTCAATGATACGCTTGGCCACCCGATTGGTGACGAGCTGTTGAAGCTTGTTGCCGATCGTTTGCGCGGTTGCACCAGAGAACCTGACACGATTGCGCGCTTGGGTGGCGATGAGTTCGCGATCATTATGACCAAGATGCAGAAAGCGAACGACCCTGCGACGCTCGCGCGGCGCATTCGGGAATCTATAATTAAGCCGTACCAAATAGAAGGCCATCAGATTATTACGGACATCAGTATTGGTATTTCACTCTCGCCGGACGACGGGACGGAACCAGACGAGCTACTGAAGAATGCCGATATGGCATTGTACGGCGCCAAAGCCGACGGACGCGGCACATATCGATTCTTCGAGTTGGAGATGGATGCGCGGATGAAAGCGCGGCGCGATCTTGAAATGGATCTTCGCAAAGCGCTGGGTAACGGACAGTTTGAACTCCATTATCAGCCTCTCGTAAATCTTCAAACGAGCGAAATTACCGCCTTCGAAGCGCTATTGCGTTGGCAGCATCCTACGCGCGGGATGATTTCGCCAGCGGACTTCATCCCGGTCGCTGAAGAGACAGGACTTATTGTGCCGCTCGGCGAATGGGTCCTCAATACGGCCTGTGAGGAAGCGGTCAATTGGCCGGGTCATGTCAAAGTCGCAGTCAATCTCTCGCCCGCCCAGTTGACCAATCGCAATCTGGTAAACGTTGTAAAGATGGCCCTGGCCAACTCGGGTATGGACGCTCGCAGGTTGCAGCTTGAAATTACCGAAACGGTCTTGCTGCAGAACACATTCGCGACGTTGGCGCGATTGCATGAGCTTCGGAAACTGGGTGCGCAGATTGCGCTGGACGATTTCGGAACCGGATACTCGTCGCTCAGCTACCTTCGCAGTTTCCCATTCGACAAGATCAAGATCGACCAGTCATTTATTCAGGACATGTCAAATGGCGCGGAGCCGCTCGCCATTGTCAACGCCGTCGCAGGCTTGGCCAAGTGCCTCAATATGATATCGACCGCAGAGGGTGTCGAAACGCAGCAGCAAATGGACACCGTTCAGTCAATGGGTTGCACCGAGATGCAAGGCTATCTATTCAGCCGCGCTCGACCAGCCACGGAAATAGGACAGTTTTTTTCCGCTAACGCTGTGGCAGCGCCCAACGTGGCATGAATGATACGCCATCGTGCCCTTTATCGGAGGTCGGCCTGGCGTGCGTGCGGCGGAGCTGCCGGACTGCGCCGAGGCGGTGAAGTGGAATGTGACGTTGGCCAAGCTTCTTCGCCCACGCGCCTGATACAGGCCCGCAAACATGTTTGATGCACTGGAAGCAGGTCGAGCCCAAAATACACCGTGCCATCGGTCGTCAAAGTGCGCTGAGGCTGAACTCGATGCCAAGCGAAGAGAGCTCGGTGTTGCAGACGAACTCATGGAGATTTCCGGCATCACGGCGCCGATGCTTGTGGCGTTCGGCGAACAAGGCATAAAATCAATCGAAGATCTCGCGAGTTGCGCTACCGACGATCTCTTCGGCTGGATCGAGGAGGAGGCGGGCAAGGTCACGAAGCATAAAGGCATTCTGCACCGTTTCTGGATCTCGCGTCGGGAATGTGACGCCATGATCGTGCAGGCCCGCATAAGCGCTGGTTGGATCAAATGAACCTGAGTGATCCTTGAAGATCGGCCGTACCCGGGCGGCGCGGCTGGGGCTGCCCCTCACTTTTTGCGAGATGAGGCGGGCTACCTCAGACAAGGTAGAGCCGCCGCAGCCGGTAAGCGAATGCGATAAAATACCCCCCGATCGAAAGCCCGCTCAATGGTCTGACCGAGGATGTCGAAGACATGAAGTGCGGTCGCTATGCCTCTGAGAGCGGACATTTGTTGCCGCGCAATATTGGTCGCCAAGGGCCGACCCATAGCGACACTTCGGCACCGCTAATTACCGCATCGCGAGAGGTTCACCCGATCACCTCGTCGGCGGTCGCGAGTAGGCTTCATAGCGTCAGCGGTTGAGAAGCACTGTGGCAGCAGTGATTGCCAGGTGCCTTCGGGGGCTGATAAATGGTTGTAACTGCGCAGCCGCGCAATGTCATTGCAAGCACCGCCGCAAGTGGCTCAAGTGGCCGGCGCGCAAAACACCGGCGCCGCGCCAAAGATTCCGTTCGGGCCCGCGCATGGCAGCGCGCCGCAGGCTCAAATTGACCGCGGAGCAGCGCAGCTCAATCGCGCGCAAAGCCGCCCACGCCCGACACCAGCGCCGGGACAAGTAGGAACCCCAGACAGAGGCCCGAAGCCCCGAAGCGGCGGTTATTTAAGCGCAGTCGAGACCGTTGAGAACGTGTTGTTCAAATTGGTGCCGAGCGCCTGCACGGTCGCAATGATTGCTACCGCGATACCAGCGGCGATAAGGCCATATTCGATCGCCGTTGCACCCGATTGGTCCTCGCAGAACTGACTAAATAGCCGAAACATGATCAGCCCCTTCTTGGCTATCTGTGGTCGCCCGAGGGCAAAGTACAAATTCGTTTCGTGAAATACGTAAAAGCGCCTAAGGCAATTTTATTTAAGCCTCGCGGGACCACGTCTTCGTCGCCCCAAGGCTACCAAACAAGAAATGTACTGTGGGAGATTTTATCCGGGCAGACCACATGTTCAACGGCAGCACAACGTTGTCTATTAATGTTCCATTCACCATAAAGTTTTATTGGTTGCACGGGGTGCGTCTTCCGGCTTTGCAGGCGTTCGATGGGACAAACCCAAGTCAGTGAGTTTATTCGCACCCAGCTCAATCCGAGTGCCGTCACTCCGACAAGGTGCCTAATAAACAATACGATCTTGGCGCT
>Ga0187890_10001429_pt1 | contig 17119 bp, 14 predicted proteins | sample June2016WEW_21_1_FD_133005 | JGI IMG/M metagenome (GOLD analysis project Ga0187890, IMG submission 133005) | Peatland microbial communities from SPRUCE experiment site at the Marcell Experimental Forest, Minnesota, USA - June2016WEW_21_10 | ecosystem: Environmental > Terrestrial > Soil >... | reverse complement strand
GACATCCATGGTTCTCCAATCCCCTAACGCCGGTGCGAACTTGTCCCAGTGCTTCTTCAAAATCGTGCTGATGTCATAGAAGTCTGCGTAGTAAAGAAGACGCTCTTCTACGGCCCCGCTTTCTTGCCGCTTCGATTCCTCAGCTTTGCGTTGCCTCCATTTTTCAACTCTATCTGAAGAGACGCCGCATGAATCAATCCAGTCCTTGCCGAGCGTCTTCTCAAGAATCATCGCTATGAAATCACGCAGCGCGTTTTCCGTGTCCTTGAGCGCTTGCGTAATGTCTGGCAGCATGCTGCTAAGGTATCAATCTCGACCTTTCAAGACAAGCGAACTCCCCCGCTTGCCAACCCGCCACTTTGCGCTACAGTAACGCCGCGGGTATGGGGGCAAACACAGGCGAATTCATCCTTGTCGAGGGCGCGCGCCAGAACAACCTCAAGGGCATCAATCTCAAGCTGCCATTGGGCGAGTTGATTGTCGTGACCGGCGTCAGCGGCTCGGGCAAATCATCCCTGGCGTTCGACACGATCTACGCCGAGGGTCAGCGCCGCTACGTCGAGACGTTCTCACCCTACGCCCGCCAGTTCCTCGACCGCATGGATAAACCGAAAGCCGACCGCATCGACGGCATCCCGCCCGCCATCGCCATTGACCAGACCAATCCTGTCAAGACCTCGCGTTCCACCGTCGGCACGATGACGGAGCTGAACGACCATCTCAAACTCCTCTTCGCCCGCGCCGCCCAATTGTTTTGCCGCCACTGTGGCAAACCCGTTCGACGCGACACCGCAGATTCAATCTACGAGCAGCTCGCGTCCGATGCGCAAGTCTCCGATTCCGAAACGATCATTTCATTCCCCATCAAGATTCCGAAAAACTTTGCCGAAGCCGAAATCCGCCAACTTCTCACCCGGCAGGGCTACCACAAAGTCGAAAGACGCGGCGACTCACTCGAAGTCATCCAGGATACCGTCCTGTTTGCCGAAAAGAATCGCGGCCGCATCATCGAGGCCCTCGAAGCCGCGCTGAAAGTCGGTGACGGCCGCGTCGCGGTGAACGGCCGGAAGTTCTCCAGCGATCTGCACTGCGCCGAATGCGACATTCACTACCGCGATCCGGTGCCGAGCCTGTTCTCGTTCAACTCCCCCATCGGCGCCTGCGAAACCTGCCGCGGATTCGGTCGGACCATCGGCATCGACTACGATCTGGTGATTCCCGACGAGACGAAATCGCTCGCCGACGGCGCGATCAAACCCTGGCAGACCGAGAGCTACGAAGAATGCCAGGACCACCTGATGAAGTTCGCCCGCAACACTGGCGTCCCCACCAACATCCCCTGGCGCGAACTCACCGATGCCCAGCGCAAATGGGTCATCGACGGCGAGGGCCCTTGGGAAGACGACGTCTGGTACGGCGTGAAACGCTTTTTCGACTGGCTGGAGACGAAGAGCTACAAGATGCACATCCGCGTGTTGCTGTCGAAGTATCGCACGTACGTCCCGTGCCGAGCCTGCGGTGGCGCCCGTCTGAAGCCCGACGCCTTGTTGTGGAAAGTCAACGGTCACACGATCCACGACGTCATGCTGTTGCCCATCGACCGCTGTTACGAGTTCTTCCAGGAACTCAAACTGCCCGCCCCGCTTGACGAAGCCGACGACTTGTTGCTCTCCGAAATCCGTACGCGCCTGCGGTACCTCGTCGATGTCGGCCTCGGTTATCTGACTCTCGACCGCCAATCGCGCACCCTCAGCGGCGGCGAAGTCCAGCGCGTCAATCTCACGACCGCCCTCGGCACCTCGCTCGTCAACACCCTCTACGTCCTCGACGAACCCAGCATCGGCCTCCACCCGCGCGACATCAATCGCCTCATCGGCATCCTGCACCGGCTCCGCGCCGCGGGAAACACGCTGCTCGTAGTGGAACATGATCCCGATGTCATCCGCGCCGCGGATCGCATTCTCGATCTCGGCCCGGGCCCCGGGGAGCGCGGCGGCGAAATTGTCTTCTTCGGCACGCAAACCGAATTGCGGAAATGCGAGCGGTCCCTGACCGCGCAGTATCTGACCGGCCAAAGACGCGTCGCCGCCGATTCGACACCGCGCCACGTCTCATCCAAAACTCCGCGCCTCAAGATTCTCGGAGCCCGCGAGCACAACCTGAAGAACGTCGATGTCGAGATTCCATTGAATCGCCTCGTCTGCGTCACCGGCGTCAGCGGTTCGGGAAAATCGACGCTCATTCAAGACGTTCTCTACAACGCCTTGAGCAAACTGAAACATAAACCCGACCAGCCCGCCGGCCGCCACCGTGCCATCGTCGGCCACGAACAACTTGAAGACGTGGTGATGGTCGATCAATCCCCCATCGGTCGCACCACCCGCTCGAACCCCGCCAGTTACGTCGGGGCATTCGACGCCATTCGAAAACTGTTCGCCGCGACACCGCTCGCCCGGGAACGCAGTTACACCACCGGCACTTTCAGCTTCAACTCCGGCGAAGGCCGATGTCCGGCCTGCGGCGGCAACGGCTTCGAGCACGTCGAGATGCAATTCCTCAGCGACGTGTATCTCCGCTGTCCCGATTGCGATGGGAAACGCTTCCGCAGCGTCGTCTTGGAAGTGAAGATCAACGGCAAATCCATTGCCGACGTGTTGGAAATGACCGTCAACGAAGCCGGCGGGTTCTTCGCCGACCATTCCGAAGTCCTCCGCGGGCTTGCCCCGTTGCGCGAGGTCGGACTCGGTTACCTGAAACTCGGCCAGCCGGTCCCGACGCTCAGCGGCGGTGAAGCCCAACGCCTGAAACTCGCCGCTCATCTCACCCAAACCACGACCCAACGCACCCTGTTTCTTTTCGACGAGCCGACCACGGGACTGCACTCCGACGACATCGCCCGACTGCTCGACGCGTTCAACCGACTCATCGACCGCGGTCATTCCGTCATCGTCATCGAACACAACCTCGACGTGATTCGCGCGGCCGATTGGATCGTCGATCTCGGGCCGGAAGGCGGCGACGCGGGCGGCGCGATTGTGGGCGTCGGCACACCCGCCGATTTGGCGCAACACCAAGGGACTCATACGGGCGCCGCGTTGCGGGGAGCGTCCACACCTCGCGTGGTCACGGAGGCGCTACCGGGAAGTTACGGGATCGGCCCCAACCATGCCATCCGCATCCACAACGCACGCGAACATAACCTCAAGAACATCGATATCCGCATCCCGCGCGACAAGTTCACGGTCATCACCGGCATCAGCGGCAGCGGCAAGAGCACGCTGGCGTTCGACATCCTGTTCGCCGAAGGCCAGCGCCGCTACCTCGAATCCCTAAACGCCTACGCCCGCCAGTTCGTCCAGCCGGCGTCACGCCCCGATGTCGACGCGATCTTTGGCATTCCGCCGACCGTTGCCATCGAACAGCGCACCAGCCGCGGCGGACGCAAAAGCACGGTCGCGACCGTCACCGAGGTTTACCATTTCCTCCGCCTCCTGTTCGTGAAGCTCGGCACGCAATACTGTCCCGATTGCGATATCCCGATCCAACCGCAAACGCGCGAAGTCATCCTGGCAAAATTAATGAACGACTACCGCGGTCAGCGCGTGGAACTGCTCGCGCCGCTGATCGTGGCCCGCAAAGGCTACTACACCGACCTCGCCGAATGGGCGTTGCGTAAGGGTTTTTCTCATCTCCGCGCGGACGGTGAACTTCTTCCAACCGCTAAATGGCCCCGGCTCGACCGTTTCAAGGAGCACAATATCGAACTGCCCGTCGGCGCCTGCGAGGTCACTCCCAAACGCGAGACACAACTGGGTGAATTGTTGGACGTCGCGCTGGAGTTTGGGAAGGGTCTGGTCATTGTCTCGTCTCCCCGCAAGCAGGGAGAGACGTTGTTCTCCACCCGTCGCGCCTGCCCGAAATGCAGTCGCAGCTTCGAGGAACTCGATCCGCGCCTGTTCTCCTTCAACTCGAAACACGGCTGGTGTCCGCGTTGCTACGGCACCGGACTGTTGTTCTACGGCTTCAGTGAAGAGCACACCGGCGAAGAAGTCTGGTGGAACGAATGGTTCGAAGGCCAGGAGCGCCCCTGCCCCGTCTGTCACGGACAACGTCTGCGTCCTGAAGCGCTCGCCGTCCGCTTCCAGGACGTGAACATCGCACAAATGACGGAATGGTCTGTCACCGAGGCGGAACGACATTTCCGCACGTCGAAATTACGCGGACGCGACGCCGAGATCGCCCGCGACATCGTTGCGGAACTTCAGTCGCGCCTCCGCTTTCTCGATCGGGTCGGCTTGTCGTATCTCTCGCTCGATCGCGCCGCGCCGACCCTGAGCGGTGGCGAAGCGCAACGAATCCGCCTGGCATCGCAGCTCGGCTCCAATCTCCGCGGCGTTTGTTACATCCTCGATGAACCGACCATCGGCCTGCATCCGCGCGACAACTTGATGCTGCTCGACACGCTCCACGAACTCGAGGCGAAGGGGAACACCGTCGTCGTCGTCGAGCACGATGAAGACACCATCCGCCACGCCGAGCACATCATTGACCTCGGGCCCGGGGCCGGCGCCAACGGTGGTCGCCTTGTCGCCGAGGGAACCATCGAGGACATCGTGCGGAGCGAGGAGTCACTGACCGGCAAGTTGCTGCGCGAGCCGTTGAAGCATCCGCTTCACAAAGCTCGGCGACGGACCGCAGCCAAATCCGTGGAAATCATCGGCGCCACTCTTCACAACTTGAAGAAGGTCAGTGTGAAGATTCCGCTACAGCGACTCGTTTGCGTCTCCGGCGTCAGTGGCAGCGGGAAGAGCACGCTGGTCCGCAACGTGTTGTACGAAAACCTGAAGTCGTTGGTGGGGCGCGGCCGCCGGGGGCGCCGCGCACCGCCAAGCGATCCGTCTCTGCCGCGGAAGGGTTGCGAGCACATCCGCGGTGTGGAACATGTCGCCCGCGTCCTAGAAGTCGACCAGGCGCCCATTGGCAAGACGCCGCGTTCGTGTCCCGCCACCTACGTCGGGTTCTGGGACGACATCCGCAAACTCTTTGCCAGCACGCCCGAGGCCAAAATGCGCGGCTACGAACCCTCGCGATTCTCGTTCAACGTCGCCAGCGGACGTTGCCCCGAGTGTGAAGGCCAGGGGCGGAAAAAGATCGAGATGAGCTTTTTACCCGATGTGTACGTTAGCTGCGACGCCTGCCGCGGGAAACGTTTCACGCCGGAAACGCTCGCCGTGCTCTACAAGGGCAAATCCATCGGCGACGTGCTCGGCATGAGCGTCGAGGAGGCCGTCAACTTCTTCGCCGCGCACCGGCACATTCATCTCAGCTTGAAACTGCTTCAGGAAGTCGGCCTCGGCTATCTCACCCTCGGCCAGCAAAGCCCGACCCTCAGTGGCGGCGAAGCCCAGCGCATCAAGCTCGTCACCGAGCTGGCCAAGGCCAAGGGCGAGGAATCCGATGTCGCGAGGTTGAAGCCGGGCGCGCTCTACGTCCTCGACGAACCCACCATCGGCCTGCACATGGCCGACGTGGAAAAACTCATTCGCGTGCTCCACCGCCTCGTCGATGCCGGTAACACCGTCATTATCATCGAACACAACCTCGACATCATCGCTGAAGCCGACTGGATCATCGACCTCGGCCCCGAAGGCGGCGACAACGGCGGCTGCATCGTCGCCCACGGCACGCCACAACAGGTTATCAAGGCGAAGTCACATACGGCGAGGTTCTTGAGCGGCTTCTTGAAGGAGCGATCGACGGCGAACGAGGGCAGCCTGAGCAAAAACAAGATCGCGCACACACTGTCGTAACGCACATGATATATCGGCTGTCGATATATCATGAGGTTTCAGATAAACATTGACGGAGCACTAGCATGTTACGAAAACGCAAATGGCGACGTTGGATCAGGGTAATCGATCAGGTGATTTTTGAGTCGATTAGGGAGGACAAGCTGATCTTTGATAGGTATTACGCTCTCCTCGAATCCAACACCGCAATCAGCACTCCATGGAATTTTCATCAATGGGTTCTTCAGAACCATGGCCGCTCGCTTATGCTGCAGGTTCGGAAGCTTGCTGATCCCGATCCACGTAGCTACAGCCTTAGAAGACTGATGGGGCAGATTGCTGAGAATCCAGAGAGCATTACCAAGCGCTCATTCGTCACTGCCTTTCCGAAGCATCACCGTGATATAGCGGTCACCAGCTGGATCAAGTATGTGGGTGGGGCGGAGGTGCCGAAATTGCCGCGCTCGGTGCCTTATAAGGACATTGAACGTCTCGATCGCATTACGAAACGAGTTTGTGTTCTTGTCAACAAAGACATTGCGCATCTAGATCGGTGTCGCAGACGTCGAACAACAAGTTTCGATGAGCTCTATGAGTTGCTCCGGGAGTTGGTATCCCTTGTCGCGAAGTATGGAGACTTGCTCGGCGTCGCTGTGGCAGATGACTTGGACAACTTCACCATTCCTTATGACTGGATGTTGATATTCGACTTACCCTGGCGTCCGGGTGCTTCCAACCAGTCGTTCAAGGCTTGACCGAGAGTCTTTAGCAGCCATACCCTACCGACATGAAACGTCACGGTTTCACGCCCCTCTCTTGCCCGTCGTCCGTGGCAGCGCGTAGGAGGCCATAAACGTGAATGAGTACGTGTATAGGATCGACCCACAGCCGCAATACTTTGAAGACCTCAATCGCAAACTTAAACGGTGGCAATATCACGCCCAGGAGGAGGCGGTCAGCGCCCTGAAAAAGGCATGTAAGGAAAACGGTTGGAAACTCAAACCCGACCCTGAAACGACGGAAGACAACTGCATGGTTTTCAAAAATGAAGAGGGCGTCGAGATTGCCAGTGTAGTGCCAATCCCAGGAGCATACTGGCGGGAGCATTCAGCATGAGCCTTTTCTCACGTGTCTTTCGTAAACGGAGTCCCGCCACCAAAAACCTGAAGCAAGCAGCCGAGCAGGGCAACACAGCGGCGCAGTACAATCTGGGCCTCTATTACGAAATGGGCCAAGGCGTGCCGCAGGACTATCAGGAGGCGGTGAAGTGGTACCGAAAAGCAGCCGAGCAAGGCAACCCACAGGCACAGGGCAACTTGGGTGCCTGTTATGACCGTGGCAATGGGGTACCGCAAAATCACAATGAAGCCGCGAAATGGTTCCGCAAAGCAGCGGACCAAGGCGACGCGCTAGGGCAGTACAACTTGGGCCTTTGTTACATTGATGGCGAAGGCGTGCCGCAGAATAATCAGGAAGCAGTGAAGTGGTTCCGAAAAGCGGCCGAGCAGGGTCACGCAGAGGCCCAGTTCAACTTGGGAGTGTGTTGCCGCGATGGGCAAGGCGTCACGCAAGATCACAACGAAGCTGCGAGATGGTTCCGCAAAGCAGCAACGCAAGGTTACGCGGGAGCGCAAGTCAGCTTGGGCGTCTGTTACGCGAAGGGCCAAGGCGTGCCGCAGGACACGCGGGAAGCGGTAAAGTGGTTCCGAAAAGCAGCCGAGCAAGGTGAGGCAACGGCACAGCGCAACTTGGGCGTCATTTACGCGGCGCAAGGCAAGCACTGCGAGGCACTGGTCGGCAAACTCAAATTCAAACCGGATGATCCAGAGACTTGGTACAGCCTAGGGGTGTGCTACGATTCACAGGATAAGATCGACGACGCGATAGTGGCCTACCGCCAAGCAATCAAACTGAAACCGGATGACGCAAAGGCTTGGTACAAACTCGGCTCAGTCTATGCGGCTCAGGGCAAGAACCACGACGCCGTCGCAGCCCTCCGCGAAGCAATCAAACTAAAAGGTGATGATTCTGACGCTTGGTTCGATCTCGCCTCATGCTATGCCCGACTGCACAAGTATGACGATGCCGTTGCCGCCTACCTCCAAGTGACCGAACTGCAACCGGATGGCCCACAAGCTTGGTATTGGCTAGGTAAGGCCTACAACATGCAGGACAAAAACGAAGAGGCGATAAAGGCCTGCCGCCAAGCAGTCAAACTAAAACCTGATTATTCTGACGCTTGGGATGGCCTCGCCATTTCTTGTGTCAAGCAAGGTAGGTACCCTGAGGCGCTCGACGCTCTCGACCATCTGCGAAAACTCAATCCGTCAATGGCCAACAAGTTGGCTGATCTTCTGTCGAGTAAATGAATCGGAATGGCAGGTCAGGAAAGGAGAAATTCCCGGACGTCGTTGTAGTTGCGGGCGATGTGGTCGGCGCGGGAGAGTTGTTCGGGCGGGAGACTGGTGGTAAGCCCGATGCAGGTCATCCCGGCCATTTTGGCGGCCTGGATGCCGTGCGGGCTGTCCTCGATGACGCAACACGTCGAGGGTCGCACGCCCAGCTTTCGGGCGGTGGTGAAGTAGACTTCGGGATCGGGTTTCGGAAAACGGACGTCTTCGCGGGCGACAATGAGGCGGAAGTGCGGACCCAGTCCGGAAATCTCCATGACCACGTCGGCGACGTGATGCGAGGAACTGGTGGCCACAGCGAGTTGGTAGCACTGTGCAAGTTCTGGGACCAGGACGTGCAATTCCTGGAACACGGGCCGGCGTTCGCGCAGGTAGCCGAGGAAGTATTTCAGCTTGCGGGCGGAGAGATCTTCCAGTTCATGAGGCAGCTTGTGCTTGTCGATAAAGTCCCGCAACAATGCGCCATCCGACCGCCCGTAGTATTCGCGAAACACGATGCCGTGATCGTGTTTCTTGCCGAGTTCTCCAAACAGCGCTTCGAACGCCTTCTGGTGGAGCGGCTCGCTGTCCACGATCACGCCGTCCATGTCGAAGATGATGGCGGAGAATCTCGTCACCCGCGGAACACCCGCACATGGACGTTGTCGGGCTGCAAAAACCAGCTCAACAGAAAGCTGATGATACTGATCACGAGCGCGCCGCCCATCGCCGTCCAAAACGTATCGACGTGAAAGGCGGGAATCATCCAGCTCACGAGTTCCAACATCCCGGCGTTGATGACCAGCGTGAACAAGCCCAGCGTGAGAATGTTGATGGGCAGCGTCAGGATTACCACCAGGGGCCGCAGGTACGTGTTGACCAGTGCCAGCACGACCGCCGCCGCGATCATCGCCCGGTTGTTATCGAAGCGAATCCCCTGGAAAATCGATGTGACCACCAGCAACGCCAGCGCGTTGATGGCAAGCTTGGTAATCAGAATGAGTAATCGATAAAGCATCGCCGTCGGCGCCCGGGCTTACAGTTTCCACTTGATCGTGCAGCCGATGGCATGCGTCACCGGATTGGCGACTTTCCTGCGGGCGAGCACGGCATCGATGGCGGCGCGCAAATCATGCGAGTGGGCCTTGTCCGGGTGTTGCCAGTTGTCATCGATCCGCCCGATGTAGCGCACTTCCAGCCGGGAATTCAGCACAAAGACTTCGGGCGTGTATTCCGCGCCGTAGGCTCGCGCCACGCGCTGGGACTCGTCGCGCAGGTAGGGGAAATTGAATCGTTTCTGCTTGGCGCGTTTGATCATGTTGTCGAAACCGTCCTCGGGATAGCCGGCTTCGTCGTTGGCGTTGATGGCGACCAGTTGCACGCCCTTCTTGGCGTAGTCACGCTGGATCGCAATCAACCGGTCCTCATAGGCCTGGACGTAGGGACAATGATTGCAGGTGAACATCACCACGACGACCTTCTTGTCCTCGAAAGCATCCAAGGAGTAGTCCTTGCCGTCCACCCCCGGCAGAGAGAAATCCGGCGCGCGATGCCCGATTTCGATTTTCTTCATCGTCTCACCCAATCCCCCATGCCCCACCCGTTGTCCCGTCGTTGAGCAACCATGACACGCCAAAGCCTATGCAGCGCGCCCGTAAAGGTCAAGGCCTTGTTGACAACGCCATGAAAGTGATTGAGCGACGCATCCCTTTCTGTTAGACACAACACGCACCCGTGGAAAACACGATCGCGTCCGGGCTGAGCTGCGTGTCGATTTCACAGAGAATCGGTTGAATATGGAACGACTTCCACAACGCGCCGCGCAACAGTTGCGTGCCCAAGCACACACCATTGCCACGCACCGCCTCACCATCGGCCTCGACGGGTTCGTGGACGAAATCATCTGCGTCGTGGACAAACGCGAGACCGAGGAAAAATTCACGCGCGTGCCCACACTTACGGCGTTCGCGGCGCGGATCAGCGCCGCGGCGGGCAAGAGCACAAACGCCGAGTTGGTGGTCGAACGCGTCAAGCTCGGCGGCAATGGCCCGATCATGGCCAACGCGCTGGCTGCGTTGAGCGCCCAGGTGACCTATATCGGCAGTCTCGGTTATCCCAACATCCACCCCGTCTTCGTGGAATTAGCCAAGCGCGCCACGGTTTACAGTATCGCCGAACCCGGACGCACCGATGCGCTGGAATTCGACGATGGCAAAATCATGATGGGCAAGCACGCGTCGTTGGGCGACGTGAACTGGCCCAATCTCGTCGAGCGTATCGGCCACAAGACGCTGGCCAACTGTTTCGCCAATGCGGACCTGGTGGGGTTGCAGAACTGGACCATGCTGCCGCACATGAGCGACATCTGGGAACACGTCCTCGCGGAAATCTGTCCCCAAATGCCCGCGCACCCGCGCCACACATTCTTTTTCGACCTCGCCGACCCCGAAAAGCGCAAACCCGCGGACATCCGGCACGCCCTTGACTTGATCGGCAGGTTCCAGAAGTACTCCGATGTGTACCTCGGCCTGAACGAAAAAGAGTCGTTCGAGATCGGCGAGGTGCTCGGCTTCCAGGGACCCCACGAGGGAGAAACCGCGGCCAGGGCCGTGGCGAAGTTCATCCATGACAAGATCAAGATTTCGGGGGTGGTGGTCCACCCGCGCTTCTACGCCGTCGCCGCGTCGGCGGATGGCGTGGTCAAGGCCGACGGTCCATTCATCGAAAGGCCGATGATCAGTACGGGCGCCGGCGACCACTTCAATGCCGGTTTCTGCCTCGGCAAACTGATCGGCGCGGACAACAGAATCTCGCTGCAAATCGGCGTGGCCGCGTCGGGCTACTACGTGCGCACGGCCAAGAGCCCCAACGCCATGGAACTGGCAGACTTCCTGCAGTCTTTGTAGCGTATGCTCAAGTTGATAGCTGATAACCGGGAACTCCTGGCACTGGTCGTCTTGCTCGGCGTGTCGTTGGTCGCCGGCGTCTTGATGCACTGGATCGTTATCTGCCCAACTCTGTACCGTCGCGGCGCGCGCTTTCCAACGGGCCTGTTGTTTTGGCGCGTGTTCGGCGAATTGCGCCGGTACAAGGAAATCAAGACGGCCGTCGCCAGGCCGCTGACCGCGTATTATCTCAGCTTCATCCTCGCGTGGTTCAACCTGTTGCTCGCCTTGGGGACCGCCCTGCGGTTGCTGTGGGCGCAGTCGCATCCGCCGTATTAGCGGTCCAAGCATCCACACCCCGTCACCGGTTCTTCAACCGGCCACCACGGTACCGCGCTCTCCTGACGGTAAAAATCCGATTGGGTCTTGCGACTTACGAGCGACGTCTGCTATTTTTCGCAGACACCATGAGCGTTCGTGTCAGATTCGCGCCCAGCCCCACCGGCTTTTTGCACATTGGGAGTGTGCGGACCGCCCTGTTCAACTGGCTGTACGCCCGGCACGCCGGCGGCGCCTTCGTCCTCCGCATTGAGGATACCGATACGGCACGCAATACCGAACAATCCTTGCGCACCATCCTTGACGGGTTGCGGTGGCTCGGGTTGGACTGGGACGAGGGTCCGGAAATCGGCGGGCCGTTCGGTCCGTACTTTCAATCGCAGCGCGCCGACATTTACAAGCGCCGCATCCAGGAGTTGAAGGACAAAAATCTGGCGTACGAACGCGAGGGCGCGATTCGCTTCAAAATGACGCGCCAGCCGATCGAAGTGACGGACCTCATCGCGGGCGGCGTGGTGCGTCCGCTGAACGAAACCGAAATGCTCGACCCCGATTTTGTAATCGTCCGCAGCGACGGCAATCCGGTGTTTCATCTGGTCAATGTGGTGGACGACATCGAGATGAAGATCACGCATGTCATCCGCGGCGAAGATCATCTCTCGAACACGCCCAAGCACATCGCGTTGTTTCGCGCGTTCGGCGTCGAGCCGCCGAAGTACGCGCACATCCCGATGATTCTCAATCCCGACGGCACGAAGATGAGCAAGAGCGACCCGGAGCCCGCCAAGGCCCGGCTCGCGTCTCTTCAGACGTACATCGAAGACGGGTACGCGCCGGAAGCCGTGCGCAATTACCTCTGTCTCCTCGGTTGGTCGCCAAAGGACAACCGCGAGATCCTGCCGATCAATGATGTGGTCAAACTGTTCGATCTCCCGCAAATCCTGCGCAACAACGCCCGGTTCGATTCCTCCAAATTGATCTGGATGAACGGCGAATACCTGCGCGCGATGCCGCTCGAGCGATTCATCGAGTTGGCGCGGCCGTTCACCGGCGGCCACGATGATCCCCGGGTGCTCGGCCTCGTAAAGGAAAAGGTCAAACTCCTCAAAGAGTTGCCTTCTTGGACGATTTATTTTTTCAGTGATGATTACCCGTTCGATCCCGAGGCGGTGAAAAAGTCATGTAGCGCGCCGCAGACAAGCGAACGGCTGATCAAGCTCGCCGACAAGTTCGCCGCAACCAGTTCGTGGGACGCGGCCAGCCTGGAAACGGTTTTGAAAGCGCTCGCGGCAGAGATTGGCGTGAAGACCGGCGAACTCATTCATCCGTGCCGCGTTGCCGTCAGCGGTAAATCCGCCGGCCCGTCGCTGTATCACATGCTGGAAGTGCTCGGTCGCGACCGCGTGCTGTCGCGGCTGCAGCGGGCCGCCAAGAAGTTTCGCTCATGACGCTACCGAATAAAATCACGATTGCGCGCATCCTGTTGATTCCGGTGTTTGTGTGGCTGACACTGGATTACATCCGCGATTACCAGAAGGACCAGGAGCTGGAGTGGGAGCGAGTCCTGGCCTGCGCGGTGTTCGCCATCGCCGCCATCTCCGATGCCGTGGATGGTTACATCGCGCGCCGGTACCACCAAAAGAGCGAATTGGGCACCTACCTCGATCCCCTGGCAGACAAGGCCCTGCTCGTCTCCGCGCTGATCCTCCTGAGCATCCGGTTCAAGGACGGCACGCCGTTCGAACTGCTACCGCTGTGGTTCCCGGTGCTGGTGGTTAGCCGCGACCTGATCGTGTTGGGCGGGTGCGTGCTGATTCATATGCTGGCGGGCCGCGTGATCGCGCGACCACGCGTCGTTGGCAAGTGCGCGACGTTTTTCCAGATGATCGCCCTCGGTTGGGTGCTGCTGAAAATCGAACGCCCGTCATACCAATGGACGCTCTACGCCGCCGGCTTTTTCACCCTCGTGTCCGGCATCTGGTACATGTTCGACGGCGTCAAACAACTCAGCGTCCACGAGCAGAAGAAGTGACGGGAACGGACCGGGCCGCGCAATCATTGGCCGCAACCGTGAGGGCGGACGGTAAGTTTCGGGCAGAAAACCTGCTCTCATCACCCGTTGTGAAGAGAATATTGCTTGCCGGCTTGTGTTTCGCGGCTGCTGTCGGCGCCCGCGCGGATGTGGTCGAATTCCAAAACGGCACGAAGACCCAGTGTCATGTTCTGAGTCTGTTTAACCAGAGATTGGAGATTGCCGACAGGGACGGCAGCGTCAACCACGTGGATTTCCAGCAGGTCAGGCGCATCAATTTCGTTTCCAAGACGGCCATGGTCACCACCCGTGATCACATTACTTTCAATGGACAGTTGCTGGCGCTGGAAGATGGTCTGTTCACGTTGGCGGCCCCGAATGGCGTGAAACAACTTATTGCCGCGGCCGAGGTCACCGATATCACGGTTAGCGACGAGAAAACCGAAGCGCCCACAAGACCGCCGCCTCGGCCCAAACCCGCGACTCTGCCCGCATCGGCCTCCCGTGCCCCCGCGAGTGGGTCCATCCAGCCGGAGCGCGGCAAGATAACGATCGTCGATTTCTACGCCGATTGGTGCGGCCCGTGCCGAAAGATCGACCCGGTCCTGGAGAAGATTGCGGAAGGCAATTCCGACATCGTCCTGCAAAAGATAAACGTCGATAAACATCGCGACCTCATGCAGGAATACAACGTCACCGGCATTCCGCACATCATCATCTACGACAAGAGTGCCGACGTAGTCGACACCATCATCGGCTGCAATGAACCCCGCATTCGCAAAGCCATCGCCGCCGCCGGCGGCAGCAGCTAGTAGCGATTTACCTCATGCGGCGTGAACAGGCGATTCCGTCCTCCTAATCTGTCGAACATCTGCAGCGCTATAATCCACCGCCGTCGGGTGCCTCTGGACACTAACTCTGACAAATTGCATCGGGCGGTGTGGCGTGCGAAGCCGAGTCCAACGGAGCCGAGTCTTCGAGACGCGACCATGTCGCGCCCAAGTCGCAAGCCGAACCGAAGGCGAGACGCGCCCATGTCGTCTTGGGCGCAACTGACACGCGCCGAATGTTTGCCGACGGCGCAATCCTCAGCGTATCCGAGCGGGCACTCACAGAGTTTCGGCTGGGGGCAGCCGACGCCACAATGGCGGCAGTATCAAGACGCACCCACCGCCGCCCACGGAACCACTGCGCTCTTAATCAGAAACCATCTCATAAGCATGCCAGCTTGGCCTTTGTGGCGCTCTGAGTAATGAAAATCGCACGGTTTTGGGCAAAAGCACAATACGGAGCGGAGAAATACTGCCACAATTCTGTTCCCGAGATGGCTTCTAGAACCTGTTGTTTCGTAATAATACATTGCAGTACAATGTATCACCTGTGAAGCGGGACGAGTATGCGAGAAACCTGGCGACGGGCACGTATGATTTGATTGTGCTCGACGTGTTGCGGACCGGGCCGAGCTACGGTTACGGAATTCGCAAGCGGATCTTCGAACAATCGAAGGGTACGTTGAACTGGCAGGATGGCACGATTTATCCGGTCCTTCGTCACTTGGAGACACAGGGCTTGGTGACAAGTCATTGGAAGGGACCAAAGGACGGCCGCCAGCGCTGCTATTATCGCCTCACCCCGCGTGGCCAACGCGCCTGCCAACACCAGCGCCGTCAGTGGACCGCCTTCACCCGCGCCGTCAACTCCTTGCTCACCCCGTAACGCGCAACCGTGGCTCGGTTACGCGGTCAATGCGCCGCACAGTCCAACACCTAGCAACCGCCGATGGGAAAGAACTCCGCCACAGATCGTGCGTGCTGTGTGGAACTCGCTCGCGTAAATATATGTTTGCCTGACTCCCCACGGCTTGCTGGAGCGATAATACATTGCAGTGCAATGCATCAGACACATACCGACGGGAGCCGGGTGCGAGCAATCCGGAGAGGGGTCGTGATTCACAAAGGAGGATACATTGTAGTGCAATGTATCAGGCGAATGCGCACAACGGGTCACGCCAAGATGCTCATCGGGAAACATCTGGGTAGCGGTTCTTGCAATTGTCACCCTCCGTCCGCCCGAGAGCTTTCGGGGCCGGTCGAGGTTTGCTACGTTCCGCGTGGCCGCTATTGCCGGCTCACGACGCGCGGTCAACGGATTTGGCAACAGCAGCGCCGTCAGTGGACCGCCTTCACCCGCGCGATCAACGCCCTGCTGAATCCCCCGCCCTGACACGAGTGCGCCTAGCTGTTGGCCTGTATAGTTGTAAGCTGCGTGCCCTCACGCGGCGGACGGCCGATCTATCGAAACAGGCAAGCAAGATACATGGTAGTACCATGTATCAGGCCGTTGACGGCGAAAGGTCACATCAAGACATCGGGAAATATCCGCACTATTCCGGCTTCTTGCTCCAGAATGGTCGGCGCATTGCCGTTGAAAAGGAAATTCTAAACTCTCTGACGACGGGTCGGATATCCAGCAAGGATGGTGTATTTCGAAGGAGAAATAACGGGTCCTCCACTTGCACGGAACGCTCGTGGATGAGCGAAAGAATCGCCGACGTAAACGCGAGCAGCGAATCTTCGCCGTAATCATAGAAGCAAATGAACCCGCATTGTTCCTCATGGATTTTAACAACCAGTTTGCCCGCCTCCAGAAACAGCATCACATCCGGCCAATCCGATTGGGCTGTGTTCTCGTCGATCCGGTACGAGTTACCGTCAATTGACTGTCCGCCTCTAAGAAATATGGCCGCTGTCGCAATCGTAGGTTGGACAATGAGCGTGCCATCATAATGCAATCCCTCTTGAATCGCCGATACAGCCGCCTCCAAATGGTGAAGTCGGTCACTAAGATTGCCGCCTTCGTATCCTTGCCAAACCTGCATGACGTCTTCGGATTTCTTCCGAACATCCACAAACTCCGCTTCCGACCATTGTGATTTCGTTTCCATGACAAGCCGAACAGCCTGAGCAAAGAACAGCGCATGGTCTTGTAGAGGAAGTGAAGGATAGTTCGCTGCGTCCCAAATCACGATGTCGGCTTCCCTGCTGCGACGAAATAGTCCGTACACCATGCCACGTCCCACCTCAAATCGTTTAGGCAGGATGCTACTGAGATACACCCGGTTGATCGCTTCGCGGTGTCCGCCAACCAACGTGGGGTGCTCGCACACCGCGGCGTCCGCTGCAGCCAACAATTCAGCAGCTTTCTGGCGAAAGTACCGACGGATTCGCGTTCCGGTATCTGCGTCCTTCATAATCGCACGGCCTCTTTGAGCGGACAGTCGATTTCTACCCCCGCTTCCCCTCAATCTTCGCCCAAGTGTCCTTTAGCGTAATCGTCCGATTAAACACTGGCTTGTGGTCGCTGGGGCGAGGGGAATCCATCTTCGAGTCGGGATCGATGGTGAAATAGCCGAGGCGTTCGAATTGGTAGCGGAGCTCGGGCCTGGCGTCGATGAGGCTGGGCTCGCACAGGGCGGTAACGACCTCCAAGCTGTGCGGGTTGAGGTGCGCCTTGAAATCGCCGCCTGCGTCCGGCTCGGGGACGGTAAACAGGCGGTCGTAGAGGCGGACTTCAGCGTCGACGGCGTGGGCTGAAGAAACCCAGTGAATCGTGCCTTTGATTTTCCGCGATGACGTCGGCCCGCCGGTTTTGCTGCCGAGGTCGGCGGTGCAACGGAGTTCGGTG
>Ga0187890_10001426_pt1 | contig 17148 bp, 18 predicted proteins | sample June2016WEW_21_1_FD_133005 | JGI IMG/M metagenome (GOLD analysis project Ga0187890, IMG submission 133005) | Peatland microbial communities from SPRUCE experiment site at the Marcell Experimental Forest, Minnesota, USA - June2016WEW_21_10 | ecosystem: Environmental > Terrestrial > Soil >... | reverse complement strand
CGGCGGTCCTGATCGACCTCAAGAAACACCACGCCATTTGGGAGGACTTCTGGGATGGCCTGGTTTCCGAATCGCGCCGCAAGGAAAAAGGCATTCCCTACGAGCAATACCGGGCCAAGCGTTCGAAGGGCCATCGTCAGCGTGGCTGAATACTCCATCGAAATAAAGCCCTCCGCCGGGAAGGAACTGGACGCGCTCGACCATGCGCTGTTTGCCCGGATAGACCGCAAGATCCTCGCGCTGGCAGAAAATCCGCGTCCCCCAGGATGCAAAAAGCTCAGAGGCTACAAAGACCAATCGCGCATCCGCGTGGGCGACTGGCGCGTAGTGTACCTCATCGACGATGAAGCTAACCGCGTGAGCGTCACCCGCATCGCCCACCGCCGTGAGGTCTACGAGTAAGTGAATGTAAGGCGCGTGGCCCACTCAAGCCTGCCTTTGGCTTGAGTGGGCAAGTCCGAGGTCCGGACGACGGGCGGGCAGCCCACATCTGAGTGCGCGATATTATTTTGTCCGTCTACGATGCCCGGTAAGAAACCAAAAGCCCCGCTAGTCAGGCGGGGCTCAGCAAAATTGCCAGTCGATACGCTGTCTGTCAAACAGCACCATTATAGCACAAGAGAACTGCGCCGAGCGGTCGTGCGGAGGACGACGGAATCGAACCGTAGTGGCTGACTAGGCCGCTCGACTGTTTGACAAACAGCGTCCAGTACCCACTGGCAACGCCCTCCAGACGCGGTCTATCTTCCGAGAGTATTGGACGCGTCCGAAAGGAACGCAAGGCCACGAAAGTAGCCGCCAATGAAGCGAAGCACGGGTTCGAATCCCGTCGGGTCCATTCTCCCAGTGGTAGAGGAGAAGTTCCGTTTGAGGAGAGAAGGCAGAGATATCTCCTCAAGTAACTTGACTCTAGCGTGCCGTTCACCGAAGCTGAGTTTGACAGAGTGCCTTACACTGCGGTTTTTCTCAATGGTCCCGCCTCCGCGGGGCCATTCGTGTTTTTGTGGGCCCATACGGCCAGCTCGCAAGCCTTGTCCTTAATCATCACAATCAACCTGTGATCGCTCTCACAGACACTCCCGCTCGCCCCATGCGAAAATTCTTAAGAACGTCGCGCCGAGAAGTATCTTCGTCTCCAGAGACGGCGAGGACGAATTTTGCAAAAGGCGCATCGTTACTCATTGATAACTTATTGTTGACAAGGGCGAGGTGCCAGAATCCAGCCCAAATCGGGACGAAACCGAGGATTTTGGACTTAACTCCTTATTCCGGAATATTTTCCATATAACTCCCTTGCCCTCTAGATTTTGAAAATTTTCCACAGGCTAACCCGCTGATTCTAAGGATCAGGGGGGAGGGGGGTAGTGGTAAACACCGATTAATAACTCAACAGTGAACATGAGCCTCCGAGCCCGAGTTTGAATCCCCCTCGCCACCAGCCGTCGTATAAAATCAGCTCACATCGTTTTTTGGCCATGATCGACGACGAACGACCAACGACGAGCGACCAACGACAAGAGATGATCGACCGACGACAACCATGAAAATCGGAGTTCTAGCCCTCCAGGGCGATTTCGACGCGCATCGCCGTCGTCTCGAGGAACTCGGCGCGGAAGTTGTCCTGGTCAAGAAGCCGGAGCAACTCAACGAGATCGACGGCCTGGTGATTCCCGGAGGCGAGTCGGGGACGTTTCTCAAGCTGCTCGGCAAAAACGGATTCGCGAAGCTGAAAGATTTCGTGCGCGCGAAGCCGACCTTCGGCACGTGCGCGGGATGCATCCTGCTGGCGACAGAAGTAGAGAATCCGAAGCAGGCCGGACTGGGCGCCCTCGACATCACCGTGCGCCGCAATGCTTACGGACGCCAGATCGACAGCTCCATCCGCGAAGGTCGATTTCTCAGCGAGCCGATAGAAATGGTATTCATTCGTGCTCCCAAGATCGAACGAGTAGGCGAGGGCGTGGAAGTGATTGCGACCGAAGGCAGGGACAACGTTCCGGTGCTAGTGCGCAAGGGCAAGACGCTGGCCGCGACCTTCCATCCTGAATTGAGCGATGACCGGCGCATTCACCAATATTTTCTGGAAGTGGTGGCGAACGGAAAGCACTCGGGACAGTAGACGGCGCCGTTTCGCACGCGAGGATGAAGGGGAGCGGAGGGGGCTCTGGGAAAGAATTAATTACTCAGGTGACGCCGAATCAGGGTGGCTAAGCCAACCAGGCCGCCTCCGAGCAGGACGAGCAGACCGGGTTCCGGAAAGACAGAGGATCGAACGACCGCAGGAGCGGCAAAAGAATTCGTGGCCGCGACAAGGACAAGCAGAACAACAGGGCCCAGGTTTCGCACAGGGGAGAACTCCTTTCACACTAAAACTCGCAAGCTGTCCTCCAACCCAGCCGGCATTCACAATTAATTCAAAGAGTCGTTTTTCCGGGCAAACTTAGGCCTGGGGTGATGAAAACGATAAAAGTTTTGCAGAGCTTGGGTTTTTATCCTATGCAGCGCTTTGCACATTCTTGCCATCGCGGGTTACAGTTCCGGCTCTGGGTAAGGGATTTGGAGCGATCCGGCGATTCGGGAAAATCGGATGATCGGACGATCGGGTGATCTAAAGTCCATGGGTTCCAGATCACCCGATTCAGAGGAGTTGGTCAATCTTCGCGGCCAGGATGAAATCCGATTCGGTCAGCCCATCGACCGCGTGCGTCCAGAGCGTGATCTCGACCTTGCCCCATCCCAGCAGGATGTCGGGATGATGGCCCTGCTCCTCGGCCACTTCGCCCACTCGATTCACGAACGCCAGAGCGGACTTGAAATCGGGAAACTTGCAGGCGCGCACGATGTGATGCTCGTTGACGACCTTCCACCGCGCAGGGTCCGCCAACTGCTGATGAATTTCCGCAAGTTTGTTTCCCTTCAACGACGGCACACCGCCGTGGCAAGGGACGCATTTTCGGTCTGCAAGCATAGGCTCGCTCAAGATGAGAGTCCTAGAACGGAATGTCTTCATCCGTAATCGGAGAACCACCGGCTGGCGCGTGCTCCGGTTCGGGCGCGCTCTGGTCGAAACTATTCCCGCCCGAGGATGCCGCGATTCCGCGCGAGCTGCCGGCGTGCTGCTCGCCACCGCCGCCTTCGCCGCGTCCGCTCAGCAGGACGATGTCGCTGCCCACGATCTGAGTCATATACTTTTTCTGGCCGCTTTGCTTGTCGTCCCAGGAGTCGGTCCGGATGCGGCCTTCGATATAAACCTTGCCGCCCTTCTTCAGATACTCTCCGGCGATCTCCGCCAGCCGCTCCCAGAGCACGATGTTGTGCCACTCGGTGCGGTCCTGCCACTGGCCGTCTTTGTCCTTGTAACGCTCGTTGGTGGCCAAAGAGAACTTCGCGACCGGCTTGCCCTGCGGCGTGTATTTGATCTCGGGATCTTTGCCAAGGTTTCCAATCAGAATGACTTTGTTTACGCTTTTCATGAGTGCGGCTCCTTCGAGAAGGCTGACCTTCGAGATGCACACTATAGCAGAATTGGGCGGCCAAGAGGCAGTGTCGCCCGTACCAGAAATATGTGATGAATCGGACAGGGTCTTGGCGGACTCACCGCCCGCTACACAAAGATCTGATACAGCATCAGATAGACGATCACGCCCGTCACCGAGACGTAGAGCCACAGTGGGAACGTCCAGCGCGCGATGGCCCGATGCCGGTCAAATTGCTCGCGCAGCGCGCGAGTTAGTGTAATGATCACCATCGGTACAATGATCACGGCCAGCGTGGTGTGCGAGATCAGGATCGTGAAATACAGAGGCCGCGTCCATCCTGTGCCGCGAAAATGCACGGAACCGACGTGATAGTGGTAGTAGAGATAGGACGCGAGGAAAAGGGAAGAGGTTCCGAGTGCGGTCAACATTACCGCGCGGTGCGCCGCCATCTTGCCGCGCGCGATCAGCAAACGTCCGGTAACCAGCAGCACCGCGCTCGATCCATTCAACGTCGCATTGATCTTCGGGAAAATTGAGTAGTCGGCCATGGGAGAAGTCTAGTTGTACGGGGAACGGAGCGCCTTGGCAAGGTCAGAGGTGAGAGGTCAGATTGCGGAGGTAAGACTCGCCCTTGCTCTTCACCTCTCCCTCTGCAATCTGTCCTCTTACCTCTCGCCCCGCTTGCGTATAAGATAGAAACACGATGCCTGACGTGGGGAGCCCTCAGCCGCCGACCCCGGTGGCTACAAAAGAATCTGGTGCGCGTCCGCTGCCGGTGGTGGCAGTGTGGGCGCGCGATCTGCTGGTCTCGCTCGCCATCTCCGCATTCATTATTATCTTTCTCTACCAGCCGGTAAAGGTGGAAGGCACCAGCATGATGCCCGGCCTTGAAGACCAGGAGCGGATCTTCGTCAACAAGTTCGTCTATCGCTGGGAGCCCATCCAGCGTGGCGACATCGTTGTCTTCCGCTATCCCCGCGACACCTCGAAGAGCTACATCAAGCGCGTCATCGGCGTTGCCGGCGACCGAATCCGCATCGAGAACGGCCAGGTTTTCGTGAACGGCGAGGCGCTCGACGAAGACTACGTTCCGAGCGACTACGCTGATGCCCGCTCTTATGGTGAGATTGTGGTTCCCTCGAACAGCTTCTTCGTACTCGGCGATCATCGCACCATGTCAAACGACAGCCGCGACTTCGGCACCGTGAACGAGCGTTTCATCTATGGCAAAGCCGTCTTCGGATATTGGCCCGTCGAGAAGCTGGGAAGGCTGCGGTAGGGCAGCTTTCAGCTGTCAGCTCTCAGCTTTCAGTAAACACAACAACTCATCGTGAATCGTAACTGCGTCCGAGCGGCAGATTTTACTGAAAGCTGAGAGCTGACAGCTGAGAGCTGACAGCTTCCCCTCACAGCTTTCTGCTGACACTATCCCGCTCTCCTGTTAGAATCTGTGAAATCCACTCCCAGGAGTTTCAATGCAGGCGATCCTTGCGCTCGAAGACGGCAGAGTCTTCCGAGGCAAAGGCTACGGCGCTAAAGGCGAGTGCTCCGGCGAAGTCGTTTTTAATACTTCCATCACCGGCTACCAGGAAATTTTCACCGACCCCTCCTACGCCGGGCAGATCGTCGTCCTGACCAATCCCGAAATCGGAAACTACGGCACCAATCCCGAAGACAACGAGGCCGTGCGCCCGTACATCGAAGGGCTGATCGTGCGCGAGTTCTCGAAAGTCAGCTCCAACTGGCGCTCACAGCAGGTGACGGATGAGTTCATGGAGCAGTTCAAGATCCCGGTGCTCGCCGAAATTGACACGCGTGCGCTGGTGCGCCACCTGCGCACCAACGGTGTGATGCGCGGCGTGATTTCGACGCTCGAAGACGATTCTGACAAACTCGTTGCCAAGGCGCGCGCCATCCCGAAAATGGATGGCCAGGATCTCGCAAAAGTGGTCTCGACCAACCACACCTATGTGTGGGAGACGGGCGAGCGGTCGCACTTGCCCGACGAAATTGTGGGCGTAAAAGATGAGCCGGCGCGCTTTCACGTGGTCGCTTACGACTTCGGCATCAAGCAGAATATTCTGCGCAAGCTGCGCGGAGAAGGCTGCAAGGTGACGGTCGTCCCGGCGCAGACCACGGCGGAGGACGTGCTGGCTTTGAAGCCCGACGGAGTGTTCCTGTCGAACGGTCCGGGCGATCCCGAGCCTTGCACTTATGCGGTCGATAACATTAGACGCCTGATGGGAAGACAGCCGATTTTCGGTATCTGCCTGGGACATCAGATCGCCGGCATTGCGCTTGGAGGGAAGACGTTCAAGCTAAAATTCGGCCACCACGGCGGGAATCATCCGGTGAAGCAACTGGCCACCGGCAAGATCGAAATCACGGCGCATAACCATAACTTCGCTGTCGATCCCGATTCTTTGCCGCAAAGCGAAGTGGAATTGACTCACATGGATCTAAACGATTCGACGCTCGAAGGCATGCGCCATCGGAATTTGCCGCTGTTCACGGTCCAGTACCATCCGGAAGCGGCGCCGGGGCCGCACGATTCGCACTACCTGTTTAGGGATTTCGTGAGGATGATGGAGGAGTGCAAGCGGTGACGAGTTCATCCCACGCGGAGCTCCAGCCCGGGGAACGAACCTTCGGCGGGGTTGTTCGAAGAATCTTACTTTATTTTGGGTTGGCGTTCGCCGCCCTCGCGGTTTTCGCGCTATTTTTTGCGTTGACTGTTTACCTTGGTGTTACAGACAAAGTGAGGGGTTGGTTCAATGGCCCATGGATTGGGTTTATGCTATATACAATCTTGCTTTTCTGGATCACTGTGCGGCAATCGCGGAGACGTTGGAACCACTGGAGCTTTTGGCTTGTCATCGCCTGCCTGCTCACCATCCACTCCCTCGCGTTCGTCGCTATCCTACGGATATATCCCCAATGGCGCGTGATTTGGTTCTGGCCTACAACCGTTGCTGAGGCCGGGCTATTCGGCGGTACTCTGGCGTGGCTGTTTCCAGAGAGACGCACGAAATCGAAGGGAGACGAAGAGCTTTGAAAGGGCACGCCTTCCAGGCGTGCCGTAACGGGCAACAATAATGACGCGGCTTTAGCCGCTGAGGGACTGCTAGGAGCACGAATGAAGCCGCAAAGAGAACATGCGACGAACAATGCCCAGACCTACATGGTCACCTCGTCCACGTGGGAACGTCGGGCTCTCTTTCAGGCCGAGCCTTGGGCAAAACTCTTGGTTGACACGCTATATCACTACCGAGGTACCGCCTATCTTCTTCATGAATTCGTCATCATGCCCGACCATCTCCATGTCCTTTTGACGCCATTGACAAGCCTAGAGAAGGCGGTTCAATTCATCAAAGGCGGTTTTTCCTTTCGGGCTAAGAAGGAAGTCGGTTCGAATATGGAGGTCTGGCAAAAGGGGTTCCAGGATCATCGCATTCGGGATGCCGATGATTACACCCAGCACATTCGCTACATTCATGAGAATCCTGTGCGGCGGCATTTGTCTGAGCGCGCCAGCGAATATCCATTTTCATCGGCGCATTCTGGATTTGAGCTCGACGCAGTCCCTCAGGGGCTAAAGCCCCAGTCAGTAGAAGCATCTGACGGCGCGGCTGAAGCCGCGCCCCTTCAAAACAAGCCCGAAGTCGCAACCCTTCAAAGCAAGGCCAAAACCGCTCAATGCCAAAACGAACTGACATCTCGAAAATCCTAATCCTCGGCTCCGGCCCCATCGTGATTGGACAGTCGGCGGAGTTCGACTACTCCGGCACGCAGGCTTGCAAGGCGCTTAAGTCGGAGGGCTTTGAAGTCGTGCTGGCGAATTCGAACCCGGCCACCATCATGACAGATCCCGAGTCGGCGGATCGTACTTATATCGAACCGCTAACTCGCGAGTATCTCGAAGAGATCATCCGTGTCGAGCGCTCGATGTCACCCAGCGCGGGCTTCGCCATTCTGCCTACGGTTGGCGGACAGACTGCCCTCAACCTCGCCATCGAACTTTCCGACAGTGGCGTGCTTGAAAAGTACAACGTAGTTCTGATTGGCGCGCAGATCAGCGCCATCAAGAAGGCCGAAGACCGTCTGTTTTTCAAAGACGCCATGCAGCGCATCGGGCTCGACGTGCCGAAATCAGCGCTCGTCAACAATCTGAAAGACGGCATCGAGTTCGCCGGCAAGATCGGTTTCCCGGTTATCATTCGCCCTTCGTTCACGCTTGGCGGTACCGGCGGAGGCATCGCCTACAACCGCGAGGAGTTGATGGAAGTGCTGGCCCGCGGCCTCGACCTCTCGCCCGTGCATGAGTGCCTGATTGAAGAATCCGTTCTCGGCTGGAAAGAGTACGAACTCGAGGTGATGCGCGACACGAAAGATAATGTCATCATCATCTGCTCGATCGAAAATTTCGATCCCATGGGCGTACACACCGGCGACTCCATCACCGTCGCGCCGGCGCAGACGCTCACCGACCGCGAGTACCAGGTGATGCGCGATGCGGCGATTGCCGTGATCCGCGAGATTGGCGTCGAGACCGGTGGATCGAATATTCAGTTTGGCATCAATCCTTCGACCGGACGCATGGTGGTCATCGAAATGAATCCGCGCGTCTCGCGTTCTTCCGCGCTGGCGTCGAAGGCGACCGGTTTTCCAATTGCGAAAATTGCAGCCAAACTTGCGGTCGGTTACACGCTCGACGAGATTCCGAACGACATCACGCGCAAGACTCCAGCCTGCTTCGAGCCCACGCTCGACTACGTGGTCGTCAAGATTCCGAAATGGCAGTTTGAAAAATTTTCCGGCGCCGACGAATCGCTTGGACCGCAGATGAAATCCGTCGGCGAAGTGATGGCCATCGGCCGCACCTTTAAGGAAGCACTGCAGAAGGGAATTCGCGCGCTCGATACGGGCAAGCGTGTCGGCTCGGAAAAAATCGAACCCAAGATCCTCACCCAGCGCCTGGTAACGCCGCATCCCGAGCGGCTTTCCTACGTGCGCTACGCCATTCGCCAGGGACACACCATCAAGCAGATCGCGAAGATGACATCGATCGATCCCTGGTTCCTCTACCAGCTCAAAGAAATTAACGACATGCAGCTTGAGTTGGAAAAGCATCCCATGGAATCGATCCCTACCGAGGTGCTGCGCGAAGCGAAGCGCATGGGTTTCTCCGATGGACGACTCGCCGGGACCTGGCGCCTGGACGGCAAAGGTGGCCAGGAACAAGTCCGCCACTTCCGCAAGAAGCACGGACTGAAGCCGGTCTACAAGCGGGTCGATACCTGCGCCGCGGAGTTTGAAAGCTACACACCCTATCTTTACTCGACTTACGAAGATGAAGACGAAGCTACGCCGACTGCTAAGAAGAAGGTCGTGATTCTCGGTTCCGGGCCCAACCGCATCGGGCAGGGAATTGAGTTTGATTACTGCTGCTGCCACGCCAGCTACGCATTGCGCGAGGACGGCTACGAAACCATCATGATCAACTGCAACCCGGAGACGGTCTCGACCGATTACGACACCAGCGACCGCCTCTACTTCGAGCCGCTCACGCTCGAAGATGTGTTCGCTGTCTGCGAGCACGAAGCGTCCGGCGGCGCGCCGGTCGGCGTGATCGTGCAATTCGGCGGGCAGACGCCGCTGAATCTCTCGCTCCCGCTCAAGGCTGCCGGCGTCAACATCATCGGCACTACGCCCGAATCGATTGACCTGGCCGAGGACCGCAAGCGCTTCGGCAAGCTGCTGGAGGAACTTGACATCCCGCAAGCTCCAGGCGCCATGGTCGCCTCGGTCGAAGAGGCGGTTGAAGCGGCGAAGAAGATCGGGTTCCCGGTGCTGGTTCGTCCTTCGTATGTGCTCGGCGGCCGAGCCATGGTCATCGCCTACGACGAAGACACCATTCAGCAGTATATGAAGCAGGCCGTCGAGTATTCGCAAGACCGCCCCGTCCTCATCGATAAATTTCTCGAAGACGCGATTGAAGTCGACGTAGACGCGCTCTCCGACGGCGAAGACGTGGTGATCGGCGGCATCATGCAGCACATCGAGGAAGCCGGCATCCACTCCGGCGACTCTTCCTGCGTGCTGCCCGCGGTCGACATTCCTGAGACGCTGCTCACGCGCATGCGCGATTACACTTTCAAGCTGGCGCGCGCGCTCAAAGTGATCGGCCTGATGAACGTGCAGTTTGCCATCCCGCGCGGCAACGGCGCGAAGGGCACTGACCTGAAAGGTAATGGCAATCACGAAGCCAAGGTCTACGTGCTCGAAGTGAACCCGCGCGCCTCGCGCACCGTGCCCTTTGTTTCCAAGGCTACGGGCGTGCCAATGGCCAAGATTGCCGCGCGCCTCATGACCGGCCGCAAGCTGCGCGAGTTCCTTCCGGAATACATCGAGCGTGGCACGGACCTCGACACGGGCCGCTGCTTCTACGTGAAATCGCCAGTATTTCCCTGGTCGAAATTTCCCGGCGTCGACACCGTTCTTGGCCCAGAGATGCGCTCCACCGGAGAAGTCATGGGCATCGCTGACAATTTCGGCGAAGCCTTTGCTAAAGCCCAAATTGCCGCTGGCCAGAAGCTGCCGACGGAGGGCACAGTTTTCATCAGCGTTACAGACCATGACAAGCCCGCAGTGGTCGAGGTCGCGCGCCGCTTCGTCGACATGGGATTCAAACTCGTGGCCACGCACGGCACGGCGGACATTCTGGAGGAAGCTGGCTTGGCGGTTGACCGCGTCTACAAGGTAAAAGAAGGCCGGCCCAATGCCGTCGACCTGATCAAAGCCGATCGCATCCAGTTGATCATCAACACGCCACACGGTCCCGATCCCTACTTCGACGAGAAAGCGATCCGCCGCGCCGCCGTCAGCGGCCACATCACGACTATTACCACGCTCTCCGCAGCCCGAGCCGCAGCGCAAGGTATCGCCGCGCTGCAGCGCGGAGAAGTGCGCGTGCAGGCGCTGCAGGCGCTGCATGCGGAGCGAGTCGCAGCGAAATAGCATCTCATGAGCAAAGCCCCTTTCGTCCTTGTCACAGTTCTTGGCCTTCCCATCTTCATCGCGGCTCTCCTGTTCGGTCCGGCTGCGTTCGACCTGGTTTTCCATCGCCGGCCGCCGGAGCGCTTTCTGATTCCCGCCGGATACAGCGGCTGGGTGCGCGTCGATTTTCGCCAGAAAGGCGCGACGCCCTTGCCGATGGAAGATGGCCGTCTTCTGCTCAAGCTCAATGCGCAAGGCGCGCTACAGACTTCCTCCGATCCGCTGTCTGGCCACGGCCGAGACGATTTTTTCTACTATTCAGGCGACCGCCGCACGCCCCTATCGAACGCCGGCGTTTGTAAAGGCGGCATGGTCTGGCAAATTGAGACCATGGTCGACGAGCGCACGTCCACACCATTTGCCCGCTTCTTCGTCGGAACCGAAGATGAGTATCGCCACGCCGTCGACCCCACCGGCAAAGAGTGGCCCGCCTGCGAGTGAAGCGGACCAGTTCGTGTGGGGACGGGCGCCGAGCGCAGCTCGGCAGGAGGCTGTGGGCACAGCATCTCCGAATCACCACGCCTTCCCTGAAACAAGTGCGGACGGTTGCGCTGATCTGGATCGGTTCCACCATCATCATCGTCGACGGATTTCTTTTCCTGCTGGTGTTCATTAGCAATTTGTCGAACTCGGGATGACAAAGTTGAGCGGGAGCCCGATAATTTAAGTGCAAAGGTACTTGCGAACGATTAACGACAAAACGACTGGAGTTCATAATGCTTTTATCCGGAATCTTCCCGCCCATCACCACGCCCTTCTATCCTGACGGCGAAGTCTATTACAAGAAGATCGAAGCGAACGTGGAGCGCTACTCACGCACGCCGATCGCCGGCATCGTTGTCCAGGGCTCGACCGGCGAGGCGATCCTGCTCTCCGACCAGGAACGCCGCGACGTGCTGAAGACGGCGCTCGCCGCCGCCGCGCCCAACAAGGTGATGATCGCCGGCACTGGCATCGAGTCCGCACATGAAACGCTGCGGCTCACCGAATACGCCGCCGAACTTGGCTACGACGCCGTCATGGTGCGCACTCCGCATTACTACAAGAAACAGATGCACCCCGCGAACCTGCTCGCTTTCTATCGCACCGTCGCCGACCGGTCCGCGCTGCCGATCATCATCTACAACTTCCCGCAGGCCACCGGATACGACATTCCCGCCGAAGTCGTGATCGAACTCGCCAGCCATCCCAAAATCGCCGCTATCAAGGAATCGAGCGGCAACCTCGACAAGGTGAAACAGATGATCGAGGGCACGCGCAACCTCAATGTGAAGAGGCAGGTCACGGTCACGGAAGCGTTCGAGGCTGTGACTCCGCGCATGTTGAAGGCCGCCGCTGCCGAAAGCGCGAAAGAAAGCAGAGAACTGGTTAGCGTCGCCGCACTCACGGGTTCCGCCGAATCGGTGGAGAGGCGGGAGGCTTCGCCCGGCCACGCAGACAGCGCTAGCAAACCTTCATCCGCTGCAGTAACGGTCGTAGGAAAATTGAAGACGCGGCAGAAAGACGTCGGCTTCCAGGTCATGGTCGGCGCCGCTCACCAACTCGAACCGTCGCTTGCGCTGGGAGCGGTCGGCGCTATTCTGGCGCTTGCCGGTCCTGCGCCTACCGCGTGTTACGAAATCTACGCCGCATTCAAAGACGGAGACAACGCGCTCGCCCGCGAAAAACAGGAGCGCGTGAAGCTAGCCGCCCAGCGCGTGGTCGGCGAACTCGGCGTCCCCGGTGTGAAGTACGCGATGGACCTGAACGGCTACTATGGAGGCCCGTCGCGCCTGCCATTCCTGCCGCTCTCCGGCGAGCAGAAAGTGGAGGTTGAGAAGTTGATGGCGGGAATCAAGAGTTAGGCTTCGTGGACATTTTTCACTCCGCGACTTCCGGGCGCGATCCGGCAAACTGAGCGCGCGCTGGCAGATCACACACTCTTGTGATCTGCATCACCTTTCTCTATAATTGGAACGAACGTTCGAACGTATGGTCACCTTGCTCGCAGCCCGCGCCTCCCGCCGTCAGAGTAGAGGTTCCCGCAAAACCTCCCCTCGCGTTTCTGTCACCCGTTTTGATCGCCGCCTCGAGCACATTCTCGACCATGCCACCGAGGTCTTTTGTCTCAAGGGATACGAAGGCGCCTCCATGCGCGATCTTTCTCGCGCCACCGGCATGTCGCTGGCGGGGCTTTATTACTACTTCGAGTCCAAAGAGCGCTTGCTGTTCCTGATTCAGAAGCACACCTTCACCACCATTCTCGAAAAACTCAAGGCGCGGATCGATAATGTCACCGATCCCGAAGAGCGCATTCGCATCTTCATCCTGAATCACCTCGAATATTTTATGAGCAATCAGCAGGGGTTGAGGGTGCTCGCGCATGAAGACGAGTCTTTGAAGAACGCCCTGGGTGCCGAGATCAAAGGCATCAAGCGCGAGTACTATCGCATTTGTTTTGGACTGATGGAAGACCTGCGGCGCGAACGCAGCCTCGATTTCGACCCGCGCACTGCTGTGATGAGCCTGTTCGGCATGATCAACTGGATCTACACGTGGTATAACCCGCGCGTCGACGGCAACGCCGAAGCGCTCGCAGAGCAGATGGGCAACATTATTCTTAACGGAATCGTGCACGGCAGCAAACCGCGCAAGAAGTCGACGCGAAAACAATAAGGAGCAATCTATGGCAACAACAACGACGACACAGCCGGCCGCCGGCGAAACCACCAAGCAGCTCATCAACTATCGCACCGACGCCGGCGTGGCCGTGATCGAGTTGAACGATCCTCCGGCGAACACCTACACCTACGAAATGAACCGCCAGCTCGACGAGGCCATCCTCAGGGCGCGCATGGATAACAATGTGCACGTGATCGTGCTCACCGGTGTAGGCGACAAGTTTTTCTCCGCTGGCGCGAACATCAAGATGCTGGCCTCGGTCGATCCGACGTTTAAGTATTACTTCTGCCTGCACGCGAACGAAACACTGCTACGGCTGGAGCACACGCCGAAGCTCGTGATCGCCGCGATCAACGGCCATTGCGTTGGCGGAGGGCTGGAGATCGCCATGGCCGCCGACCTGCGGATTGCCCGCAAAGACGCTGGCAAAATCGGCCTGCCTGAGGTCAACCTCGGCGTGCTGCCTGGAACCGGCGGAACGCAGCGCCTGTCGCGCCTGGTAGGGAAGAGTAAAGCCATCGAACTGATGATCACCGGCAACACTTTTTCATTCGAAGAAGCGCGGGAGTTCGGCATTGTGAACGACGTCTTCGAGCGCGAAGGCTTCATGGAGAACATCCTGGAGTATGCGCGCCAGTTCACGCCGCCGAACAAGGCCGCGAAGGCGGTGGGACGCATCAAGCGGGCCGTGCAGACCGGGTGGGAAATCCCCATGGAATCGGCTTTGGCCGTCGAGCGCGAGAATCAGCAGATCCTGTTCCAGAGCGACGACGCCAAAGAAGGTTTGGCCGCTTACGTCGAGAAGCGTCCGGCTGTGTTCACGGCGAAATGAGAGAGGTTGGACCACAGATGAACACAGGGGAGACATCTCTGAAAGCTTACGAGTAACTCGTTTTGGGAAGGGCACGGCGTCAGCCGTGTCGCCCAGAGCCAATAAAGACGCGGGCTTTAGCCCCTGAGGTCTTATGCCAGGCAAAGTAGCGAAAATCGGAAACTTCAGTGATTGGGTCGGGCTGTTCAACGAGTGGCGCAAGGAAGTTGGCGTCAACAAAGACGATGTTGAGGCCTTCCACTTCGATACGCTCTACGGCGCGATTGAGACCGGGGAGATCCAGTTCGGTTCCTACAAGGGCCGCAACAAGTGGGAGAACCTGCGCCAGGTTCCGACGCAGCAGATGCGGGACGCGCTCATGAACATGATCATCTACCAGGGCGACACCGAATTTGCCAGCGTGGAGCAGCAGCGCAACCTGTTTGCAACCGCGCCGACGGAGTGGGATCGTCGCGCGCTCACCCGCGTCATGATCGAAGAGATGCGGCACGGCTGGCAGATGTGCGCGCTGCTCATCGACTTCTTCGGCTCCTCCGGTAAAGTCGAAGCGCAAAAAATGCTGGAGCGCCGCGCGTTTGAGAACAAACGATTGCTCGGCACCTTCAACGTCGATGTCGATAACTGGCTGGACTTTTTCACTTACACCGATTTCGTGGACCGCGACGGTAAGTTCCAGCTGCAGATGTTGAAGTATTCATCGTTCGCTCCGCTCGGACGCTCGACCTCTTACATGCTGCGCGAAGAAGCTTTCCACATGGGAACTGGCCACGATGGTCTGCGCCGCGTGGTCGAAGCGGGAGTAATTCCGCGCTGGCTCATGCAGAAGTACCTGAATAAGTGGATCTCGAGTTCATTCGATCTTTTTGGGACCGACCATTCTTCCTCGGCGCACTGGGCCTACGTCTGGGGAATCAAAGGCCGGTACGACGAACTGCAGAATGATAAGGCCGCCGACCTCGACGACCTGAATGACTACAGCCGCCACTTGTATCGGCAGGAAGTTGCGGGATTGATCGAGCGGCTGAACACGTTTCTGGCGCCAGGCGGGAAGAAGTTCTACACGCCTGACATCCACTTTAATCGCAACATCGGACGATGGGCAGGGATGAAGTATCACTGCGAGACCGGGGAAGCGCTGGACGACCGCAGCTACGAGCAGCACTGCGAAGAGAATCTTCCCAGCGCGAAGGATAAAGAGTTGCTGCTCGACATCATCCGCAACGAAAAGAAGTGGATCAAAGAAAAAGAGGGAGCGCGCGATCCGCTGTCCACGATTGGCGAGCCGCGGAAGTCCGCGATCAACATCTAGAGAGTCTCGCATAGGGACAGCCGCCCTGGGCTGTCCAGCGGGGCGAAGCTCCGCTGGAGTTATCGACGAAATTGGCGACTGCCTCTACAATTCGGCTCAGCGTTGAGGTCCATGCGCCGGTTGCTCGGATCACCTTCAACCATCCTCCGCTCAACGTCATCGACCTCCCGATGATGCGGGAGTTGCAGTTGGCGCTCGCGGAAATCGAATCTCGCATCGACATCTCGACGATTCTCTTCGAAGGCGATCCTCGTGCTTTTTCCGTGGGGGTGGACATCAAAGCCCATGTCCCGGAGGAGATTCATGAGATGCTCGCGAGTTTTCATGCGGTGATCCGCGCGATTGTGGCCTCGCGCAAAGTTACGATTGCCGCTGTCCGCGGAGCTTGCCTTGGCGGAGGCGCGGAACTCGCCGCTGTCTGCGATATGGTTTACACCACACGCGACGCCAGTTGGGGATTTCCTGAAATCAAGCTCGGATGCTATCCGCCGGTCGCGGCCGTGGTGCTGGCGACGCTCATCGGTCAGAAGCGCGCCGCCGAACTGATCCTTACCGGACGCCAGTTTTCAGGCGGCGAAGCAGCGGCGATGGGTCTGGCGACCCGATCTGTGGTGGCTGCGGAACTCGAATCGGTTGTTGAGCGGACGCTGGCTGAACTCCGCGCCCTGAGCCCGGCCGCGCTCGCCCACACCAAGAAAGCCATTTACGCGTGGGATGCGATTCACTTCGACAAAGGGCTGGCCCGAGCTGAAAACTTTTATCTCAACGAACTCATCTCGACCGCAGACGCGCGTGAGGGTATCATTGCCTTCCTCGACAAACGACCACCGAAATGGACAGGCAAATAGAAAACGCGGAGGCTAAACACGAGGTGAAGCGGCCTTACGGTTCCGGCCACCTGATGTGCCGCACGCCATTGTGGGGTGTGGCGGGCTTTCTCGGCAGTGCCTACTTCGCGTGGATTTCGTTTGGCCACGTCACCCGCAACGAATATGAATGGCCGCACGATCTCTGGACCGCCGCGACCTATGTCGTGTGGATCCTCTTGCTGACCGGCCTGGCGCTCGACACGCGCTGCCGGCGAGAGCGTGTTTTTTTCGGCGTGCTCGTGGTCAATTTTGTGATCGGCTGCGGATTGACACTGTGGTACAACATTCCGTCCGCCGATGTGCGTACCGCTCGTATTGGCACCGGCGCGCTCTGGACGTTGGCCGCGCTGGTGAGTCTGACCACGCTGGGAGCCGCGCCCGAGCTTCGAAAGAAGGCGTAGCGGCGCGGCTTGCCGCGTCTCCACACGTAAGAATTAAATTATGGACTTCGAAATTTCTCCCGGGCAGGTCAAGGCGCTGCAGAAAAGTGGCGAAACCTTTACGTTGCTGGATGTTCGCGAGGCTTGGGAATACGACGCCTCCCGCATCGAAGGGGCAAAGCACATTCCGATGGGGGACATTCCGACGCGCGCCCACCAGGAACTCGACCCGGACGATTACATCGTGGTCCTATGCCATCACGGTGTGCGCTCGTTGACCGTCACCAACTGGCTTCGCCAGCAGGGATACGAAAAAGTGCAATCCATGCGGGGCGGGATCGACGGCTGGGCGCGGACGGTCGATCCGAAAGTACCTTTGTACTAGGGCGTGATGTTCTGGCCCTCAGGGGCTAAAGCCCGCACTTTTTGTGACGCTGGGGGGCACGGCTGAACAGCTTGCGGAAAAAGTCGTTGGGGAATCGCGTTTCGAACGAGAGATGCACAGGGAAAGCTGATAAGAAGTAGGGATGCGAGGAAATGACGAGCAGCAGGGAGCGGTATT
>Ga0187890_10001425_pt1 | contig 17148 bp, 13 predicted proteins | sample June2016WEW_21_1_FD_133005 | JGI IMG/M metagenome (GOLD analysis project Ga0187890, IMG submission 133005) | Peatland microbial communities from SPRUCE experiment site at the Marcell Experimental Forest, Minnesota, USA - June2016WEW_21_10 | ecosystem: Environmental > Terrestrial > Soil >... | reverse complement strand
AGCGGCGATATGCTTCGCAGCGGCTATCTGTTCAGGCGTCAGGCGAAGTGAAATCGGAGACTTTGCGCGGGCATGGCGGTCGCGGATCTTCCTGGCCAACGCGGGCGATGGTTTAGCCTGAGGTGCCTCGGGTAAGAGATCCCAGACGTTGGCAACGGAGTGGCTCTCGAAATATTCCGCGGCATCCTCGTCGGATTGAAGGTTAGGAAGTGGCAATCTTGCGGGAGAAAGCTTCTTTTTCATATGCTCGACCTACTTGCGGCGAAATAGCCGCCGTTCAGTTGCGTCCATATCACGGGCTGTGATCACTCTCACAAGCCCACCGGTCAAGCGCTGAAACACGACGAAAACCAGTCGCCCGTCCAGCGTTTCGCCCAACGCGATGTATCGTTTCTGGCGCGTTCGTCTGACCTTGTGGCCACTGGCGAAGACTTCCTCCACCTCTTCCGGGGTGACGCTGTGCCTTTCGATGTGGAAGACGTTGCCATCGTCCCATTCAAAACCGGAGACGACCACAGCGCTATCGTATCAGATTGTATATGCAAAGCGCTACGGGCCGGGCGGCCTGAGAGGCCGCCGCAGGCCGAGGGCCTGCCCCACAACTTACAAACCGGCGCGGCGCCACAGGTCGTCTACGCGGCGCTTCACTTCTTCTGACATGCGAATCACGCCCGGCCACGGGCGGGTGAAGCCTTCCTCGGGCCACTTACGCGTAGCATCCACGCCCATCTTCGAGCCGTAATTCGGTAACCGACTGGAATGGTCCAGCGAGTCGATAGGTCCCATGGTGAACTGGATGTCGCGTTCCGGGTCGATGTTATTCAACGCCTTCCAGGTTACTTCGCGCACGTCCTGGACGTTCACGTCTTCATCCACCACCACGATGCACTTACTGAACATGGCCTGCCCCAGGCCCCAGATGGCGGACATCACTTTGCGCGCGTGCCCCGGATAGGACTTGCGAATCGCCACCAGGATCAGGTTATGGAAGATGCCCTCGGCCGGCATGCAGATGTCGCGCACCTCCGGCAGTTGCAGGCGCATCAGCGGCAGGAAGATCCGCTCGATGGCTTTGCCCATGTAGAAATCCTCCATGGGCGGCGCTCCCACGATGGTAGCGGCGTAGATCGGATCCTTGCGCTGGGTGATGCAGGTGACGTGAAAGACCGGGTATTCGTCGGCCAGTGAATAGAAGCCAGTGTGGTCGCCGAAGGGGCCTTCGGTGCGCAATTCGCCCAATTCCACGTAGCCTTCGAGCACGATCTCGGCCTGTGCGGGGACTTCCAGATCGCAGGTCTGGCACTTCACCATCTCCACGGGACTGCCGCGCAGGAAGCCCGAGATCATCATTTCGTCCAAGTCCGGCGGCAGGGGCAGGATGGAGGAAAACATGGTGGCGGGGTCCGCGCCGATGGCTACGGCGACGTCCATGCGCTTACGGCCGAAGGCGGCCATGCGGCGGTAGTGCTCGGCGCCCTGCTTGTGCGTCTGCCAGTGCATACCCGCGGTGCGGTCGTCGAAGATCTGCATGCGGTACATGCCGCAGTTGCGCTTGCCGGTGTCGGGATTGCGCGAGAAGCACAGCGGCAGGGTGATGAAGCGGCCGCCATCCTCCGGCCAGCACTTCAGCACCGGATAGTCGTTGAGCGAATAGCCCGTCGCGCGGATTACCTCCTGGCACGGGCCTTTGGATACGATCTTGGGAAAGAACGATCCCATTTCGGCCAGCTTCGGCAACATCTTCAGCTTGCCGATCAGGCCTTCGGGCATGCGCATTTCCAGGTATTCGGAGATGCGCTGGGCCACGGTTTCGACCGAGTCCACTTCCAGCGCGATCTGCATCTTGCGCATGCTGGCGTAGCTGTTGATCAGCACCGGAATGCTGTAGCCGGTGGGCTTTTCGAACAGCAGCGCGGGACCGCCGGCTTTTACCGCGCGGTCGGCGAACTCGGTGATTTCCAGGATGGGGTCGACTTCGAAGGGGATGCGCTTGAGCTCCTGGTTCTTCTCCAGCGCGGCGATGAATTCACGCAAATCGGCGTAGGCCATAACGAGGGCGTCTCACTTTCTACTATGATTGAAGTTCACGAAGAAATCATCAAGGAGAGATTATGTTTAGTCGAGTGGCGTTCGTCACGGGCGCCAGCCGGGGGATTGGCCGGGAGATCGCGTTGACACTTTGCCGCGCCGGTTACGATATCGTGGTGGCCTCGCCGGAGATCGAGAAGAATGAAGAAGTCGCGGAGAAGATCCGGGCTTGCAGCGGGCAAGCGCTGACGGTGAATCTGGACCTGCAATCGTACGATTCCATCAAGGAATGCTTTGCCACGGCGTTGCAGAAGTTCGGGCGCATCGACGTGCTGGTGAATAATGCGGGCATCACGCGCGACGGGTTGGCGGTACGCATGAAGCGCGAGGATTGGGACCGCGTATTGCAGATCAATCTGCACGGCGCGTTCTTCGCCACGCAGCAGGTGCTGCCCACCATGATGAAGCAGCGCTACGGGCGCATCATCAATATCGCCTCGGTAGTGGGCGAGAGCGGCAACGCGGGTCAGGCGAATTACGTGACGTCGAAGGCGGGGCTGATCGGCCTGACCAAGGCTCTGGCGCAGGAGATGGCGGCACGCGAGATTACGGTAAACGCCATTGCGCCGGGTTTCATTGACACCGATATGACGGCGGTGCTGACGGACGAGTTGAAGGAGAAGTTGCTGGCGCAAGTGCCGCTGCGGCGACTGGGGCGGCCCGAGGAGATCGCGGCCGCGGTGCGTTTTCTGGCCAGCGACGAGGCGGGGTATATCACTGGGCACGTGCTGAACGTCAATGGCGGCATGTATATGTAGGCGCGCGAGGCGCGCCGTGGCTGGTTGGCTGGTGGCTGGTGGTTAGTGGGCGCGGGCGGCCAGCAGCGTGAAATCGTCGTACTGGTCGCCGGTGCTGAATTGCTGCACGCTGGCCAGGATGGCGGGCACGATTTCCGAAGCGGTGCGGCTGCGGTTCTTCCGGAGTTCGTCGATCAGCCGGGTCTCGCCGAATTCCTCCTCACCGCGGTTGGCTTCGGTAACGCCGTCGCTGTACACCACCAGCAGATCGCCCGGATTGAGCTGTGCGCGGCAGGCCGAGCCTTGCCATCGCTCGAATGCTCCGATCACTGTGGCGGTCGCCTCCAGCCGCGTCACGCTGCCATCCGGACGCAGCCAGATGGGCGGATTGTGGCCGCAGTTCACGTAGAGAAGCTCGCGCGTAGTGTCATCGTAGATGGCGAAGAATAATGTGGCGTAGTGCTGCGGCGCCGTGGAGGCATACAGCAATTGGTTGACCTGTTCCAGCATGCGCACCGGTTCAAGCGGGGCCATGGAGCACTGGCTGCGCAGATACGCCTCCAGGTTGGCCACCAGCAGCGCGGCGTGCACGCCCTTGCCGGAAACATCGGCCAGTACCAGGCCCACGCGGTCCGGCCCAAGATTGAGGAAGTCGTAGTAATCGCCGCCCACGGCGCGCGCCTGAATGCAGCACGCGGCGATCTCCAGAGTCTTAAGTACAGGCGGTGACTGCGGCAACAGGCGGCTTTGCACTTCGCGCGCGATCTCCATTTCGCGCGCGGTGCGGCGTTCGGTTTCGATGCGCGCGGCGATCTCTTCGCCGAGACGCATGTTCTCCAGCGCGACGGCCGCCTGGCTGGCGACGGACGCCAGGAGGCGCTCGTCTTCGCCCGAATAAGGCTCCTCCGACAGGCGCGGGCCCAGCATCAGCGCGCCCAGCTTTCGGCCGTCGCGGCCCAGAATAACAACCAAGAACTCAGGCTGCTCTCGAAGCGGCGCCTCGCCGGGCTGTAAATCTACGGTCACAAAGCTGGGGTGCAAGGCCTCGGTGAGATGCCGCTCCAGCAGGCTCGCGAGTTCCGTGCGGTTGGTGGCGGTGCGCGTTTTTTCAGCCAGATCTTCCAGGATCATGCGGGCATCGTAGGCGCTGCGGAAGAAGGCGTGATCGATCTGGCCGCTAACGCGCTTGTGCACCTGCGTGCCGCTCCACAGCAGCGCGGTCCCAAAGACTGCGCCCAGCGCGATGCCGGCCGGCTGAGCGATCTCGACGATAGGCTGCAGGTAACGCGCGAAGGACATGGCGAACAGCAGCGTCAGACCGATGCTGACCAACGATAGGAGAAACGTGAATCCACGCTGCACCAGCAGGTAGCGGGCGCTGCGCCGCAACAGGACGGGGATTTCGAGCACGCGGTGCACGGCCACGGCGTATGCAAAAGACAGCGGGAAAACAAACAGGAGCAGGGTGCGAATCGCACGCAGCCACGGCGGGTCTTGCCAACCCGTGAGGTTCTGAACCAGGACGTCCACCAGGATGGGACTGAAGCTCACCACCGTGCCCCAGAACATCACGCGGATCTTGCGGCGGGTTTCAGGGTCGCGCGCGATGAAGAAATTCGAGCCGAACGAGACCAGGCCAAGCATCAGATAGGCGAGGGCGATCATCACGGCGATTCTGGCGGATGCAAGGTCTCCCACGCGTTGGTGCAACGGAGGCGGAACGCGTAGCGCGCCGGTGCGGATGCTACCCAATGCCAGGGCAAAGGCAATCGGCAAGGAACTCCACTTCAGCCAAGGCAGGCGCCGGTCCATGGGCGAGCGCGCCGGAAACACGGCAAAGAACCAATAAAAGAGCGGGCCTAGCAGCGCGAGTAAGAGCCCCTGGTAAGCCATGGCGAAAGGCCACCAGGCCGGCTGCGGACTGGCAGGCGGCAAGTTCCGGGTCGCGATCAGGCCACCGAAGACCAGAACCAGCAGCCACGCGTTGGGATCCTCCAGCCGCAGGAAAAGAACCGTAAGGCCCACTAGCACGAAGGGCGCGGGAAACCAGTTTGACAATTGCCGGCCGAGGAAACCGCTCGCCGATGAGGGAGTTTGGCGGAAAGTCGCCGCCAGTAAGAGGAGGCTTTGCGTGCCGGGCCGCGCGATGGTGAGCCGGATCTGGTCGCCGGGCTGATGCATCAACCAGACCCTGTTCTGAAACGACTCGTCGGTGAGCGGCTGTCCATCGAGCGCCACGATGCGGTCGCCGGGCCTGAGGCCGGTCTTCTCGGCGGGGCTATCTTTATAGATGGCGGTGATTAACTGCGCGTGTTCCAGCGGCAGGTAGGTAGCGTCATAGCCGAGTTGCACCTTGGGCTCTGGACTCACAACCACAAACCAGAGCGTCGTATATACGAGCAGGGACGCCGCGAAAACCAGCGCCAGCACGGTCAGAAAGGGTCTTGACGGCCGGGACCACCAGCGCATTTGGTTATGCTATCAGACCTGAGACAGCGCCGCCGCCAGGCTTACCGCTTGTTCCGCGGGGCGGCGCGGGCCAGGCAACAGGATGCCGGCGAGGTGCAGCGGATCTGAGGGTGAGGCTTCGGGGAGATCGCCGGATTCGCCGGCGCGACGCACGGCGCGGAGCAGGTCGAGCGCTTCGGGCAGAGCGAACTGCTCGCCTAGGAATGCGCCGGCAAAGCGGCCGCCGCGGATTTCGCCGCGCGCTTCCATGCGACGCAGTTCCACCAGCAGGTCGCGCCAGGGAGGCGCCAGAGTCTCGCGGACCGCCAGATCACGGAAGACCACGCCCCAGCGCTGCAACAACTGGCGGGCGAAAGACGCAGGGGAGATCTCGCCTGGCGAGGCGGCGGCGCGGCGCAGCAGGGCCCAACGTCCGGCGGCGTGCCGGGGACGCGCCAGGCGGCCGCGTCCTTCGCCACGGCGGCGTTTGGGGTCGACGAGCGCGCGCAGGTTTTCGAAGCCATCCGCGGTGACCAGGCCCGCGGCCACCAGTTCCCAGAGCGCATCTTCCACTTCGCTCGCGAGGCGGCCTGTGGCGCGCGCCAGTTCGGGGAAGAACGATGCACCACGCTGGTGCAACTCGGCCAGCACTTCGCGCGCCGGATGCGAGAGCGAGGCGTCGGACGCGGGCTGGGGGCCGGAGAGCAGCCACTCCGCGTCTTCGCGCAGGAACAGGGTCAGCGGCGCGACGCGCGTGGGACGCACCCGATGGGTGCGGCCGGTGTCGTCGTTATCGAACGCGGGATGCGGCGAGAGACGGCCCCACATCACTTCGCCGGAGAGGCAAAGCTGGTCCAGAAACTCGGGGCTGTAATGCGCCACGCGGCTGGGCAGGATTTCGGCTTCCCACGCCGCGGCGGAGATTTCGTAGCCTTGAAGCTGCCGGACGACGTGCAGCACGCCGTCCGCGCCGTGCAGTTGTGCGCCGGCCGCGAGGTGCTGCCAGCGGTGCAGGAAGCGCACGAAATCGGCCGTGGTCACGGGCTCGATTTCGCGGCGCAGGCGACCGATGGTGAGGCGGTGGATGCGCGCCAGCAGGCGGCGATGGCACCACTCGGGCTCATCGGCTGGTGCGCCTGGCGTGAAGCGGCCGCGCAGGATTTGGCCTTCGGCTTCAAGCTGCGCCAGCGCGGAATCGACCAGGGCGGGCGGTAGGGCCAGGCGTGCGGAAAGTTCGGAGGCGCGATAGGGTCCTCCGGTTTCGAACCAGCCGCGCAGGATTTCGGCGGCGCAGGCTTCTTCGGTTTCCGGACGGCTGCCGGCGAAGTGGATGGGTGGGGTTAGGGTGGCTTCGGGATGCACGGCTAAGGCGATTTGGGTGCGTTCGGCAGGGGCCCAGAAGGTGGCATAGGCTTCAGCCGGTGAAAAGGTGGCACAGGCTTCAGCCTGTGAAAAGGTGGCACAGGCTTCAGCCTGTGAAAGTGTTGCGGCGCGGCCCGCATCCGCCAACGCTGCGAAGAAGGGCTCCCACTCGGGTACGGGCGGGACAGTGATTAGCGTCAGCAAGGCCTCGTGCAACTCGTCGGGATCGCGCACCAGGGGCCAGGCCTCGGCGGCCACCTGTACGATGGCGTCGGGATCGAGCGCGCCGGCGCCTTCGACGAAGTCCGTGCGCACGGTGCGCCTCAACTCGACGGCGCGAGCGCGGCGTTCCTCCAGCGGCGCGTCGTCCAGAAACGCGTAGGGGTTGGCGTTCAGGATCTCGTGCGAGAACGGCGTAGCTTCCGGGGTGTCGATGGCAGATGTGCGGATGGCGCCGCTGCGAATGCCTTCGAGCACGGCGATGAGGCCAGAGAGATCCATGGCTTCGTGCAGGCAGTTGCGAATCGTCTCGCGAACCAGCGGATGGTCGGGGATGCGCGGCGGTCCGCTGAGGTTCTCAAAGCAGGCGGCCTGGTCGGGGAAGGTGGCTGCCAAAAGGTCGTCGGAACGCATGCGCTGGATGGGCGCGGGCACGCGCGCGCCGTGCGAAAAACGCAGGATGGCCAGCGCGCGCGAGGCATTCCAACGCCAGCGTGCGGTGAACATGGGCGCGTCGAGCAGCGCTTGCGTCAGCACGTCCTCCACGGTTTCGGGACGCAGGAATTCGAAAACGATGTCGAGCGGAAACGAGTGCTGCTCGCCGAGCGACAGCACGATGCCGTTGTCGGTGGCCGCGGCTTGCAGTTCGAAGTTGAAGGTGCGGCAGAAGCGCTTGCGCAGCGCCAATCCCCAGGCGCGATTCACGCGCGCGCCGAACGGAGCGTGCAGCACGAATTGCATACCGCCGCCTTCGTCGAAAAAGCGCTCGGCCACCACGTGCGCTGAGGCGGGCAGCGCGCCCAGAGCACGCGCGCCCGATTGCACGTAGGCGATGGCCTGCTCCGCGCCGAGGCGGTCGAGGCCGGCTTCGCGGAACAGCCAGTCGGTTTGGGGCGCGGCCAGGATGTCCGCGCGCAGCCGCGAGACTTCGGCGGACAGTTCGGCGGTGCGGCCGGGCGCTTCGCCATTCCAGAAGGGAATCGAGGGAGCCGCGCCGTGGGCGTCCTCCACGCGGACGCGGCCGTTCTCGATGCGCCGGATGCGCCAGGAAGCGGTGCCCAGCAGGAACACGTCGCCGGACATGCTCTCTACAGCGAAGTCTTCGTCCACGGTGCCGACGGTCGCGCCTTCCGGCTCGGCGACCACCAGGTAGTTGGCGTTATCCGGAATCGCGCCGCCGGACGTGATGGCCGCCAGGCGCGCTCCGCGGCGTCCGCGCAGGATATGATTCACCTGGTCGCGATGCAGATAAGCGCCGGCGCGGCCACGCGCGGTCACGATGCCGTCACTCAGCATGGCGACGATGTCGTCGAAATCGCGGCGGTCGAGCGCGCGGTAAGAATACGTCGCGCGGGCCAGGGCGTAGAGGGCGTCTTCGGTCCACTCTTCACAGGCGCAGGCAGCCACGATCTGCTGCGCGAGAATATCGAGCGGCGCTTCGGGGATCTCGGTGCGGTCGAGCACGCCGGCGCGAATGGCTCGCACCACGGCGCCGCATTCGATTAGCTCGTCGCGCGTGGTGGCGAAGAGGCGGCCGTGGGGACGCGCGCCCACCCAATGGCCGGAGCGGCCGATGCGCTGCAAGGCCACCGCGATGGAGCGCGGCGAGCCGATCTGGCAGACCAGGTCGACCGTGCCGATGTCGATACCGAGTTCCAGCGATGCCGTGGCCACCACCGCGCGCAATTCGCCGCCTTTGAGACGGGCTTCCGCTTCCAGGCGCAAACGGCGCGACAGGCTGCCATGATGCGGCAGCACGGCCTGTTCGCCGAGGCGCGCCTGAAGCTGGTGCGCGACGCGCTCGGAAAGGCGGCGCGTGTTGACGAAGACCAGCGTGGTGCGCTGCGCGCGGATCAGATCGGCCACGCGATCGTAGACTTCCGCCCACATTTCGTTGCTGGCGACGGGGCCGAGTTCGTCCTTAGGAACTTCGACCGCCAGTTCCATATCGCGGCGATGGCCTACGTTGACGATGTGGGCGCCTTCGCTGAGGAATCGGGCCACTTCTTCGATGGGTTTCACCGTGGCGGAGAGGCCGATGCGCTGCGGTTTGGGACCGCCCGCGGCCGCAACCAGCGTATCCAGGCGCGCGAGCGTGAGGGCCAGGTGCGAACCGCGCTTGTCGTCCGCCACGGCGTGGATCTCGTCCACGATGATGGTGCGGGTGGTGCGCAGCATGTCGCGCGGTTTCTCGGCGGTGAGCAGGATGTAGAGCGATTCGGGCGTGGTGACCAGCACGTGCGGACGCTCTTTGCCCATCCGCTGGCGCTCCCACGCGGGTGTGTCGCCGGTGCGGACGGCGGCGCGGATGGGCGCCAGTGGAATGCCCTGGGCGGCGGCCGCGGCGGCGATTTCGGAGAGCGGCACTTCCAGGTTGATGTGGATATCGTTGCTCAGCGCCTTGAGCGGCGAGACGTACACGACTTCGGTCTGGTTAGGGAGCGGGCCGAGACGGGCGGCGCGCACCAAGCGGTCGAGACAGAGCAGAAACGCGGCCAGGGTTTTGCCGGAACCGGTAGGCGCGGAGATGAGGATGTCGTGGCCCGCGCGGATCTCCGGCCAGCCCAGCACTTGCGGTTCGGTGGCGGCGGCGAAGCGCTGGGCGAACCAGTCGCGCACCAGGGGGTCGAAGTCGGCGAGGGGGAACACTGGTTCTATTTTAACGGCTGCGTGGCTGCGCGTGCGCTGTAGGAAAGGCTCTTGAGGCGTCGCAGGCCAGGGCCGTGCGGCAGTCAGTCAGTTTTCTTCGCGTCCCGTTTCTTTTCCCGCCGCCGTTTCAGCGCGCGTCGTCCTTCACAAAAGCGGCGCGCGGGACGCTCAGGAGTTTCCCCAGGGCATTGTCGAAGCGTTCCCATTCCGTATTGGTGGGGACGCGCGTCGCTGGCAGTGGTTCATGTTGTGACATCCTCCCAATCGGCTCGGTGCCGCTTGAGGAAGTGGGTAGCGGAGCCGTAAGATGAATTGTGTAGATGCTCCGCTTTCTCGTGTTCGATGTCCTGTTCTTCTCCCAACTTGCTGGCCCAGCGTCCCGAACGAAGTTGTCTAGCAGCATGCTTTATCCGAAGGCTGATTGAGTAAATTGCAACCTTTTCAAAGCCACGTTCAACTTCTGAATCATCACACTCGGAATATCCGTACGCTTTGAAAATATCTATGAGTACATCTACCGAATCGCTTAACGGGAAACCGAGTGGCCAGTATATCCCGTACCCTGGTCGCGGCCACCACCAGTTGCTATAATCCTCAAACGCGAAAGCAATGCAGTTGTACGTGTCGGTTGGATCGCTTTCTTCCGAATAGGAGGTGCCAACAAGCGCAGGAAAGAGTGACTCAACCTCCTCGATCGAAGCCATGAGCTATTTCAAGTATCCCTTGTCCCTGCCCCACTTCAACCAAGCCTCACGCGCTTGCTCTATATTGGCCCCTTCGGGGACGGGATCGCTCTTAGTCATGAAGCGAAGCGCCCAAAACCAATGTCCCCGCCTCGATTCAAGTTCTTCGAGCACCAGTGGCACGGCGGCAGCGCCCATAGCGATTATCGACTGGTAGGCGCTGTGCAGTATCTTGTCGTCAGAAGAGGATAGAAACTTAGTTTCGTTCCTCCATTGCGTGGCGAGGGCCGTGAATTCGGCGCGTAGTTTCTCAGCCCGGAGTCGCGCGAACAGTTTTTGGCCGTGGACATCCGCTACCGAAGCGCGCATGTAATGCAGGCTCTCGCAATTAGCCGCAACGTGTGTGTTATATCCAGCGCCAAGAAATCCACCGACGATTTCGTGGATGTTATCTTGGAGTTCAGGGCATAGCCTTGTGCGGCGAGACCATGCATCCCGGCCAGATCTTATAGGCGATTTTGGGGATGAGCTGGAATCCCAGTCATAGTGAGGCTCCCCCTCTTTACGATACGCCTTTTGCCGCCATCGGAAGTACCGCTTTCCGCAATCCTCCGCTGATGTCGTTGCCATGATTTTTATATGCCAAGATCCGGGATATTTGTACCCCGTAGCACTTTGCGCAGGCTTTCGTCCTTCGCTTGCGCTCTGTCCACAACTTCTCCTAGCGCCTTTAGATCCTCGCCATCGAGCACAACAAAAAAGTCCCTATGCCCCTCGTCACCATGATAGCTAACTTTAAGGGTGTGGGTGAGGACGGCGCTGCCCGGGCCGGACGTTATGTCGTCGCCAAATACCGGGCGGATGTCTGACAGGATCATTGCCTCGCAATACAGGCGCTCCCCCTCGCGCTGCAATCTGGAGGCTTTTGAAATCATGCTGAGCGATTTCACGTTCAACAGGCGCTTGAATCGATCACGAATTGCCAACTCATCCGCATTGGCCGCCGTCTTTATATCCGGGATCTCAAGAATTGCCTCGGCCAACTCGCCCACGAATCGCGATGGCGATGCATCGGAGAATTCGCGCACATAGTACAGAGAATAGACCGTGCGCACGATGATAATCAGATCTTCGATTGGGATGCCAGAAACACTGTCCGCTATCTGCGCGGCCATTTCTTGGGGCTGTGGGACAATCTTGGCGGCTCCAAGCGCATCAATCAACCCACTGGCCATGGGGTCGGAGAGGCTGCAAATCTTGAGCATTCCGGGGATGTGTTCATTTGGTATTCGGAGAGCCATTACGATGCAGCATATCCAGTATCGTTCGTCAAGTCAAACCTGGCATTGGCCTTCCACACCGTGGTTTCCGGTAGGCAAGCGTTCACGCTTCCGCCTCCACCTTGACGGGCAAGCGGTCCCACGTCAACCGCTTGCCCCCAATTTCGCGGACCACCGCGGAATTTCAGCAAGGTCGTTCTGCGCTTCGGCGAAAAGACCGGCGCGGCGTCATCAGTGCATCTCGCGAAGCCATACCGCCTTGCGTCTTTCCATGTCGGCTTGCGATTCCTCGGCCAAGTAGAATTCACCGCGGTCAAACTGCCCGAACGCCCGTTCGATTTTTGCGGCTATCTCGGCCTTGTGGTCCAGGAGCCACTCCTCTTCGGAATGCAGCATCCGCAAAGCCCGCTCAATGACTTCATCCGGGCTCTGGTAGGCGCCCGTTTGCATCGCCTGGGCGATCAGTTCTTCATTCTCCGGTCGAAGCGTAATCGTCATGCGCGCCCTCCTGCTGTTGTCGCAACTTCCGCCTTACGCGTCTACGTGGGTGCTGAAGAAGCGGTCGAGCGCGACCTTGTTGCGGGCGGCCAGTCCCGCGGATAGCTGCCGCATTTCGGCGGGCGGCAACGGTTTGAAAGCTTTCGCCAGCGCCACGTTCTGGTCGATGAATTCGAACTTCGGCATCCCCGCCACGGCCAGCGTCACGCCCGGCAGCGAGAGCGAATAGTAGAGCAATTTTTCGGGCGGCGCCTGGCCCACCAGCGCTTCCTGCGCGAAGATCTTCATGGCGATCACGCCCATCTTCTTGCGGGCCGCCACCGGCAATGCCACATCTTCGAAGCTGGTTTTCAGATCCGCGTTCAGCACCATCCCGCCCTTGCCGCTCTGCATGCCTGCACGCGCGGCGTTGAGCGCCATCTGGGTGCAATCGAAGTCGTGGCGCTCGAGCGCCGTCTTCAGAACGACCGGATCCGTGTGGCTGGTGATGCCGATGAAGCGCGTCACCTTCTGATCGCGCAACTTCAGCAGGACCTTCAGGACGCCGTCGGGCGCTTCCACTTCGCCCAGGTCTTTCTCGTCGGTCAGGCTGTGCACGTGGATGAGGTCGAGGTGGTCAGTCTGCAAGCGCTTGAGGCTGCCTTCCAGAATGCGCTGCGCTTCGTCGCCTTTGCGCGCCTCGATCTTGGTGGCCAGAAAGATGCCTTTGCGGCGAGTCTTCATGACCTTGCCGATGCGCTCCTCGCTACGGCCGTTGCCGTAGCTGTAGGCGGTGTCCATGTAGGTGATGCCCAGGTCGAAGGCGCGGTTGAGGGCTTCGAGGGCTTGGTCTTCGTCCGGATACATGAGAAAGCGGCTGCCTCCGCCCATGGCCAGGATGGAGACGCGCGCGCCGGTGCGTCCGAGAACGCGGGTGGGGATGGCATCCGTGGCTGCGAGTGCGGTAGCGCCGGTGATTGCCGCGGTACCCAGAAAGTCACGCCGTGAGATCTTCATAATGTCAGCTTAGCTCAGTGTGGGCAGGCCGGCGGACTCGATTCTCAATCTCGCGATCTGCCGGCGACCAAGCGCGCGGGTACCTGGGGAGCCACAGCAGCAGTCCGGCCGCCACCAGCGTGGTTCCCGCCAACAGGGTCAACAGCGACGCGTACGATCCCGTGGCGTCGAAGGCTTTGCCCATCCAGACCGGACCGATGGCGCCGGCAATGGCGTAGGCGGTCCAGGTGAATCCATAGAGTGTCGAAAACGAGCGCAAGCCGAAGTAGCGTGTCAGGAGGTATGGCGTCAGGTCGGCCTCGGCGCCTACCCCCAGCCCGATCAGCATGGCCGCGGCCATTCCAGGCAGACTCGAGCCGGCGCGCGCGAGCAGGAAAATGCCACTGGCGGCGATCGCGCACAGGCAGAAGCCAACGCGAGGCCCGAAGAAACGGTCGAGTAGGAAGCCGGTGATGAGTCTTCCGACGAAGCTGGCCAAACCCAACAGCGAGGCTGCCAGCGCGGCATTCCCCGCAGGCACGCCCCGGTCCGTCAGCAGCGGCGAGAGGTGCGTGATGGCGCCGTTCATACTTACCGAACTGAGGAACAGTGTACCGATCAGAATCCAGAAAGCGCGGGAGCGCATGCCTTGCGATACGGTCGCGCCGCTCAGCGCCGGGTTCGTCCGGACGCTGGGGTGGGGCCGCTCGCGGACGAAGAGGGCGGTCAGCGGAAGTCCCAGGAGCAGCACCAGTGATCCAAGGACAAAGTACGCCGCCCGCCATCCGTATCCGGCAATCAACGTCTGCGCAATCGGAGGGAACACCATAGCTCCGGTGCCCACACCGGCCATCACCAACGCCAGCGCCAAGCCGCGCCGCCGGTCGAACCAGGTGACGACCGCGCGCGAATAGCCCATCTGGGTCGTGCCATTTCCGACGATGCCCAGCAACACGAAAATCGCGTACAGATGCGTCAGCCGCGGAGTCAGGAAGCCGAGCGATGCGAACGCCACGCCGAAGACGGCCATGCAGGGCAGAATCACGCGGCGCGGCCCGAAGCGGTCGAGCAGGTGCCCGAGCGGCGGCGAGCATACCGCCACGGTCAGCGCCGCGAATCCAAACGCGGCCGAGATCGATTCGCGGCTCCATCCGAAAGCGCCGCTCAGAGGCTTCAAGAAGATGCTGAAGGTGAAGACCAGCAGCGAGCCGAAGCTGACCATGGCTCCGCAATAAGCCGCCAGGACCACCAGCCATCCCGGATAAATGCGGGGGGCGCTAGCTTCGGACATAGCCGTGAAGGGCCGTGCGCTTCCCTCCCACGCGGTGGGCCTCGTCGGAGAGCGCGTGCACGCCGCTCGAGTCGATCCACCGATTGTAGAAGTTGAACAACGCGCACACGGTGATGGCGAGATAGATGGCGTCGTCTTCCCAGCCGACGGCGTAGAGTGGCTTCATATCTTCGGGCGCGATGCGCGGAGAATCATGATTCACCTTGTCGACGAAGCGGAACAGGGCCTTGTGTTTTTCATCTAGCTTCGACGTCTCCAGGTCGCGCAACACACCCCAGACCAGATCCTCGTCTCCCAACAGTTCCGCCGCGACCGCGGCGTGCGACTTCAGTCAAAACGGGCAATCGTTGCGATACGAGGTAAACGCGGCGATCAGCTCGCGGATGCCCGGACTGAATGCCCCCGGGCCGCGCAGAATCTCCTGCGTGAAACGGGCCAGGTGCTCGGTCGCCTTGGGCAGATAGGCGAACATATGCCAGATCTGCGGATACTCGGACCCGCTCTCCTGCATCATGCGGATCATGTCCGCATACGGCCCCGGCTCGGGATGCTGTTCCACGCCGGGGAGGAACATCGGCTTCATTTTTGGGTCGGGCACGAGACTTCCTTACTCTGAGAATGCACAGCCGCCGCTGGAGCGGACAAGAGCCTGAAGGATTATCACATGCGAGTGCAGCAGCGTCAATACTGAATAGATATTAGTTACCCGGCGCGGAAGGTAGGCAGCGCGGTCGCAATCCGGAAACGCAGCTTGGCGTGCGCGCACCGCAGCGCCCGTTCCACCTCCGCCGGATCGCCGGCGCGCGCGAAGATGAACCCCAGGTACGACGCTCCCTCCGGCAACGGCACCAGCGCCTGGCCCACTTTCGCGGTGACGATCACGTCGTCCACGCCCTCGACGGCGCGAGCTTCGGCGAGTCCCGCGACATCTTCATACACTCCGCCGCGCGGAATCGGAATCATCATCACGCCCGACGCCCGATCCGCCAGCGGCAGCGCGGCAATGTCTTCGCCGACGGCGTGCCGCAGCACCAGTTCCTCAAGCGGCATGCCGGCGCCGAAGCGCAGCGCTTTCGAGCACAACCCACCGATGGGTCGCGCCGCCACTTCTAACATCCAGACACCGCTTTCGTTGGAACGCAGCTCGGCGTGGAACGGCCCGTGATACAGGCCCAGCGCGCGCACCGCTCGCTCCACAGCCGCGCGCATGCTTTCTTGCGCCGCGACGCTCGCTCGCGACGGCGTCACATAAATCGTCTCTTCAAAGAAGGGACCTTCCAGCGGATCGGGCTTGTCGAAGATCGCCAGGATGCGGGGCGCGCCGTGGGTGACGATGCCTTCCACGGCGAATTCACGCCCCGGAATGTAGGCTTCCACCTGCAAGTATTGGCTCTGCTGCTCGCGCGCCAGCAGCCTCTGGATGCGCGCGAAGGCCGCCCGGAATTCGTCCGCATCGTTGGCGCGCATCACACCCCGGCTGCCGGAAAGGCCCAGCGGCTTGAGCACGCACGGGTACGGCGCGCGGCGCGCGGAGGCGTCCGGCCCCTCGGCCAGCGATACGCGGAAGAATTGCGGCACCGGCAGTCCCGCCGCCTGAAAGAGTTGGCGCGCCAGGTACTTGTCGTTACAGGCGCGCACGGCGGCCGGCGGATGGAATGGAATTCCGAGCGCACTCGCCACTTCCGCCGCCAGCACGGCAGGCGCATCTCCCACTGCCGCGACCGCATCGAATTGCCGGCCTTGCAACGCCGCCATCGATTTAGACACGTCCGCAAACCGCACCGGGATGGCGTGGTCGCCCCACGGATCTCCGAGCCTGTGGCAATGATCCGTGGCCAGCGTCAGATGCACGCCCAGCCGCCGCGCGGCATCGGCGAAAACGCGGATCTGATAGCCGGTGGTCGCCGCGAACAGCAGCAGCCGCGCCACCGTCACTCCTCCGTCCGGAAGGATTCCATGGTGCGCGGATTGTAGGCCCAGTGGAATTCCAACTCGTAGGCCAGCGAGCGCGCCAGGCCATCGAGGTCGGGAAACAGCGTGGCGTTGGTGATGTTCATGCGGTACAACTCGCGCAGGCCGGTTTCGCGCACCTTGCCGGCCGGCAGGATGAACTTCGCCATCATGTTCTTGGGGTCGCGGTATTTGCGCACGATCTCCTCCATGGGCTTATCCAGCACGCCCGGCAGGGCGAAGGTGCCGGATTGCGCGATCAAGCGGCGGTTCATGGTGTCCGGCTCGCCCAGCCAGATGAACTCGCGGTCGCCCTTCAGAAAATAGCGCGCAAAATTGCCCTTGCGCCGCGGGTCCATGCTGCGCGTGGGGACGGCGGGCTTTCGCGATTTCGTGGAACGGCGGATGCCGCCCGCGCTGATATCGGCGGGATTGAGGGCCCACACGGCTGCGTCGCCGGTGGCGCGCTGCAGCGCGAAGAAGGCCGCCACGTAAGGCGACCAGGTGAAATCCAGCAGGCGCGTGGGCGCGCCATGATGCTGCATCAGGGCCAGCCACTGAAACTCGTCGTCCGGGTCGGGAGGCTGCGTCAAGAACTGGTGCGCCTTGCGCTTGAACACGCGCAGGATGCGCCCCTCCTGCTGCGGCCACGCGCGCCGGTCGATGTGAAAGTTGCGGAAGTAGCGCGAGAGCGCGCTGGCCAGCGGCCAAGCCTCCTTGCGATGCCCGCGAAACGCCCAGTTGGAATACGGCGCGCCGGTGATGATCTTCAGAAACTCGTCCCACGATTCCAGCCGGTGTTGCTTGTAGATGGTGGGAATGGTGGGCGTCATCTCCCCATCATTTTCCCATTATTCGGGCTAAACGATGCCTTCCAGCCGGACGTAGCTCGCTTCCATGCCGCGCTCCATGCCGGTCGCGAGCATCTGCCCCCGCGTTTCGGGGTCGGGCAGGGTCATGCGCATTGT
>Ga0187890_10001421_pt1 | contig 17186 bp, 16 predicted proteins | sample June2016WEW_21_1_FD_133005 | JGI IMG/M metagenome (GOLD analysis project Ga0187890, IMG submission 133005) | Peatland microbial communities from SPRUCE experiment site at the Marcell Experimental Forest, Minnesota, USA - June2016WEW_21_10 | ecosystem: Environmental > Terrestrial > Soil >... | reverse complement strand
TCATAAAAATCCGAAAGTTAGCGCTATCAGAATGTCAGAAAACGAGTCAAAATGCAATGATAAAATTGGCAATTTGTTAAATTAATTCAGTACAATAGGGGTTTCCGGATGGACACTAGATAGCTTTTTCATTGCAAACATTTTAAGATCTACAGAATTACTAGAATCAATACTATCTATAGGAGATAATGGGGCAAAATCGAAATCAAGTGCGTAAATATAATAATCTTTGCCACTTAAATGAACTGTACTCTTTTCATAATATTTAATATGAATATCTGATTTAATATACATACCAGGACTAGGAATTGTGATATTATATTCTTCAGAATCTACTTCCTCACATTTACTAGAAAGACGTTCCACATCTTGAAACTGTTTTCCAAACTCTTTCAGTTGAGAATTAATAATAAAGTTCATTTTAAAGGAATCACCTTTCATTAATAAAGCACCATAATTAATATTATGATCGTCTCTTCCAAATAGTATCAAATATAAAAAAGTATCCATAGTAGGAATAAATAGAAGATGGGAGTTACTTATAATTTGTTTAAATAGGAATCCTTTATAGTTATGAAATACACAGTAATGAATGTTCATATCTATTAACTCTCATCTTTTAGAATAATTTTTGACTCCCATAATCCATATTCTACTATATCCCTGATTTTCTCTAATAACTGATTCTGGAGGATTTTCATTATTATTAATTGATTTTCTTAAAGCGAATCCGTAGATTCCGTTTCCAGTGGCAGCCTCATGGGTTCTTAATTTTCGCTAACTTCTCACCAACTTGTACCGCTTCCTCTTCAGACCCTGTGGACAAATAGAAGGAACGGGCCGCTTCATATGCTGATTGAGCACGTGTCGGCATCCCGAGATCAGAAACATGCGCCGCAAGCAGTTCCCAAGCACGAGCAAGCAAAATGGCTTTTTCCTTTTCCTGACCGGATGGTTCTATGTATGATTTTGTGTCACTTAGATCGGTGAAGTGCTTCTGGATATTCAGTTGGTTTTCTTCGGAAAGTTTATTTGAGAAATAATTCGTAAATTTCCTCTCTGCCTGCACATTCAGAATGGTTGCGGCAGTTTTAAGAAAAAAGGCGTCCAATAATTGCGGAGGGGGAGGCGAAGTATTCGCGGCCTCAACTGTTTTCAGCGTGCCCAGACACTTGTCCGGCTCAAGGTTAAAAAATTGGGCGGTGGCCAATCTGAGCTTAATCTCCTGAGTATCGTTCAGTGCAAAGCACTTCCCATAAGCATCGAGCGCTTTTTTATAATCCTTTTCGACGAGGTAAAGGTCTCCAGCCCTGAGGAATAGCGACGCTGCCCTATCTTTCTTCCCAGATTTTTCCGCCCTCTCTGCCACCTTTAAAAACGAGCCGGCGCTCTGCGTAAGTTTTCCCATATTGACCTTTACTTCCAAGTAGGCATCTTCAGCCTCAGCGCGTTCAGCGTCGTTGGTGGCGAGTTGCTTTGCCCTATCGAAATAATACCTCGCAAGATAAAGGTTCTTTTTATCTTTGGTGGACGAACTAAGGGTCAGGAAGGCTTCCCCAAGGACAAAATGGGCTTTGTAGTTATCAGGGTCCTCTTGAACCAGCGGGCGCAAGAGCCCGATGGCTTCATTTGGATCTCCAGATTTCACAAGCTTAGTGGCCTTATCCACTCCGTTCAGATCCTTTCCCTGAGTGCAGGCTGAAAGGAAGGGTAGGACACAGAGCATGACAAAGACAGAAGTGAACATTTTGGGATCATTTGGTTTCTTTGCAATTTGCTCCACCAACTGACCTTTTTTGATATTTTCAAGTCCTTCCGGTTTATTTAACCGGTTCAACCGGCCACGAGTACGGGAACCAAGCGAAGAAACGACCTTCCCAGCACTACCAGCGAGAACTCCAGCCATGGCGCTCATATCCATGTAAATCAAAGCCTGGTGCATAATAAATCCAATGAAAACCAGTGTCAGAATCGGAATGAATATGCATATCAGCATTTCCCCATAAAGCCATGACATGAAACCCTTCCAGACAGCTGCAATTCCACCAACAGTTATCTCTTTTATGAGTTGTAGATTCTCTTTGAAGTTGGGCGAGAAAATCTCCACATCAGAAATCTCTTCTTTCAGCACTCCCATGTTTTCAGAAAATTCTGTGGCGGCCTGAATCTTATGCTCGTGATATCCATTAATACCGAAATGAAGGGTCATGGGGTACAAAAAATATGTGATAATGCCGAAGACGATAAAGAGCTGACCAACATTACCAAAAAGTGTGCCTCGCCTGTACTGAATTGCGCAGGCAGCCGCTCCGAATCCCACAAGAACTTTCAAGGAATAAAGCTGTATGATTTTCAGAATCGCAAGCTGTATCACAAGCAGAATCGAAATTATGGCAAGGTAGTGATGCAGGTCTTTTATCACATCGGCAGCCGGCTGAAGGAATTTCCCAACTCCGACCGTCCCTTTCACAATTACAAGATTCACATCGGTACTAATACTCTCAGCGCTCCTTATTACCCCTTCGATTGCGGTCAAACTCCCAAGCCAAAGTCCGGAGTGGATAAGTGATGTCTGGAGTGAATCGTGGCTGGACTCCCATGCTGGCTTAGTAAGTTTTTGGCCCACTGAATCAGTGAGTCCTGCAAACGTAACGATAGCGAGAAGCAAAAACAAAATTCTTACAGATAGCCCTTTTAAAAAGCCTTCAAACCAACCCTGGTCTCTACCCAAAAACTTAGTTGTCAAACTTGTTTCGCTTTCATCACTCACCTCGACATCTCTTGTTTCCCCATGTGTCAGATTCCCTTGATCACTCATCTGGCCCCTCCCTCAATGCCAAGTAACCGAAAGCCAAATCTTATTGTCAGATTGAAACGACTCCGGTCAATAGCCGCTCAAGCTATGGAATCTTCTCCCACAATCGCCACCTCAAACATTTTGTCGCAGCAGTTGTTTTCCGGTTCACATAGGCCATGCAGACGTAATTGCCAGCTTCGGCTTGGATATAAAACGGCTTGTTACTCCGGAAATCAATCCGGCGATTTCCACACCAATAGGAACATGTGGCGCATTTCTTTTCCGCTATTCTGTAGGTTCCATAGGTAGACATGGGACGCTCCCTCGCCAGAATCCTGAATCCGCCCAAAGAGGTCCACAGCATATGAGTGCGATAATAGGCTATATAGTACCGCTTATCAACAAAAGGTGTGTACCTGAATAATGCATCAACTTGGCTCTCTCCGAATGCCGAACCTCATTTTGAGGCGGACTCCGCCCGGAAAAACTCCTTAGACAACTCGATGCATCACAAAATCATACGATTCCCCAATCAAACATGCAAGTGAAACGTCAATAGGACCGGTATTTGCGATTTCAGGACACACCTCCTCTCGCCAGATGGTGAACTTGTTCCGCCGCACCACTGGGTGGCAGGCTCAGGCGAACAGGATGCGATAGTAACGGGAGAGGGAAAAAGCCGACACAACGTGGACGTACCCGGCATTGGGTCTGACCGGCATTGGGTCTGACCCAATGCCCTTAATTTAACAGACAAGTGTTACCCCTGCTATCTTTGCGGGTTTCCGGCTGTAGCTGCAAGGGCGATGCGGTTTTGAATTTAGGCTCTCGTCCCCGGCGTCGCTTGTCCAGCCCCCTACTCTTTCTCCGATATTCCTGCCGGTCTCTTGGAAATTGGCGGCCCGGTTTATAATGCACCGGATGTCGTGCACAGCATTGCACATACTTTCCCAAAAAGGGAGCCCGGATATTTACATCACCAGTGGCTCCTCCGCCTTCGCGCCTCTCCCTGACCTGTCGATGATCAGTCTTCGCGTGAAATAGGCCTTGCGCCTTTCCGTCCACCGCCTTCCATCCTCCCTGCTTCGAGCTTACCCCGACCCTGGAGGGGATCCCTGCTCCCTGCTCCCTGCTTCCTCTTTTTTTTGCTTGCCATACCGATTTATTGTTACTACAATAACTTCTATGAACATCACCTACGATCCGGCAAAGCGCGCCAAGACCATTGAGGAGCGTGGCCTCGACTTTGAGGATGTGCCGAAGGTGTTCTCTGGGCCCACTGTGACAGATCCGGACGTGCGGCGTGACTATGGTGAGGAGCGCTTCATCACGTTTGGGGTTCTGGACGGCCGGGAGGTCGCACTTGTATGGACGCCACGCGGTGACGGTCGCCGCATCATTTCTATGAGGTATGCTAATGAACGAGAAATTGCAATCTTCCAATCCAGAGTGGATTGATCCAGACGATGCCCCGGAGCTTACTGAAGAGTTCTTTGAACATGGGGAATGGAAAATCGGTGATAGAGTAGTCTCACCTGCCGAGGGAACGGCTGCGTTCCGGGAGGCCCTCAAGCGTGGCCGCCCCAAGGCTGCCACGAAGAAGGTTTCAACCACAATCCGCTTGGATACTGACGTGTTGGAGGCTTTTAGATCCACGGGACACGGCTGGCAGACACGCATCAATAGTGTACTCCGTGCATGGCTGAAGGAGAGCAAATCAAGGCTGAAGAGTGAGGCAACCAAACGGGGCCGGACCTAATACCGTTAACTTAACAGATAAGTGTGGCCCCTGCTGTCTTTGCGGGTTTCCGGCTGTAGCGGCAGCGGCGACGCTGTTTTGAATTTGGGCTTCCGTCCCCGGCGTCGCTTGTCCAGCCCTTCGTTCCTCATGAACTGCCGGGCCGGAAAGCTGGCACCATAAAGCACATCGTAACCTGGGTTAAGGCGCTTACACTAGATCATTAAAGGAGAATTTGGGACGAAGGCGAAGGGACGAAGGATTTCCGGAACGCATGAGGAATCAGCTCTGCGCGAATCCCAGGCTTCTTACAGCAATGGCGTCGAGGCCAAAAATGGCCTTCTAAGCACAACAAAGGCCTGTTTTTGAAAACTAATCTTTCAATAGCGAGATGTTAGCTTGACCCCGTTGCGCCCGCGCATTGCGCGGACTGTGGCGCGCCGTTGCGCCGTTGAAAGGAGCGTTATGAGAAATTGGAGGATTCTTTTCCTGATGTCTATCCTCTCTGTGTCATTAACGAGCGGAGCGAGCATAGCGGCCAATTCCCCCCAGTACATTATTCTCTATGGTCTCCTGCCCGGATCGTCCTTCCAGGAAGGTTGTATCCCTCCTTGCATGTGTCCGGTCATGATGTCTGAGGATGTACGGGGCACTTTTGGGCTAACGGCGGCGGGACCTGGACCGATACCTTTGGACAGCTCCCAGTTCAACACTTACAGTCTAACCGGAATATCCTGGACAGTTCATGACCCTGCCGGCAAGCCGGTACATACCATAACAGGCAATGGAACTTACCGGTTCGAGACCGTTGGAAACGGTGTGGTGAGGCATCAGCTCACTCTGAATATCAGCATCGACGGGCAAGCTCCTGTTTTCCTTGACAGCGGCCTGGTACTGGGCTGTTCACAGTTTAGGGACATCGCCGTTTCCGTCCGTCTCGGCTCGACCTGTTTCGAGACCTCAATGGATATTATCGCTGCACCGGCCCATTGAAAATGGGGTCGGACTCAATGCCGTTAACTTAACAGATAAGTGTTGCCCCTGCTGTCTTTGCGGGTTTCCGGCTGTAGAGGCAGCGGCGATGCGATTTTGAATTTAGGCTTTCGTCCCCGGCGTCGATTATCAAGCCCTCGACTCTTTCTTCGATATTCCTGCCGGTCTCTTGGAAATTGGCGGCCTGGTTTATAATGCACCCCGTGTCGTGGTCAGCATCGCACATACTTTGGCAAAATAGAAGCCCGGATATTTACTTCACCAGTGGCTCCTCCGCCTTCGCGCCTCTCCCTGACCTGTCAATGATCGGCCTTCGCGTGAAATAGGCTTTTTGCCTTTACGCCCTCAGTCTTATGTCTTCCGCATTCCCTGCTCCCTGCTTCCTGCTCCCTCTTCTTCTTGCTACTTCTGGTTGCCGGCCTTTGGCGTTACTGGTCTCGGATTCCGGGTTCCGGTTCAAAATCCAACTCGCAACCCGCAACGCGCAACCCGCAACTCGCCCTGTTTTGTCTATTCACGATTCGCCGCTTTTATCCTTTTTTCCGCTTCTGGTTGCCGTTTCTATTGCCGCTTCTGGTTGCCGCTTCTGGTTGCCGTTTGGCGAACGTAAATATTTTCACGGTACAATAATCGCCGAAAGTGAAATTGCACGTGTCGAACGGGATTTGAGAATTTGATTCTTCACTGATCGCTGTTCAAATGCGAAGCGTACCCGCAAAGTCAGGATCAAGGAATTTGTTTCTCATCATTCATCATTCATCACTCATCATTCACGATCCACGGAGGTTATAACCATGTCGCATGAGTCGAACCTGTTTTTGCAGAAAAAGAAAACTTGATCTTCAATGAAATTAAGTAGTTGCGGGGTTGGCCCCTGTATTTCGCCTGTTTTTACAGGTCGCAAACGCAGGAACTGACGAATTTTCGAATTTAGAGATTTTTGTCTTCGCTGTTCATTTGCTCACTGCGGAGTCTTGGCTCCTTGAAAACTGAATAGATCCCTTTGTTGCTCCTGCTCGTATTCTTTGCCGGCGGCTTTGGGTCGGCCCCGGTGAAGTACCTGCGTTAAGGGCCAAAAGATGAAAAGAAGGGGCGATTCTTGGTCTTAGAAGGTCTATTTGATGCCGTTGACCGGCTAATCTAATTGACCAGCGATAAGTTGGCGGAATATTTAAGATTAGCCGGTCGAACGACTCCTTGATTGTGCTAATGTTGGCACGCGCATTAACCAATTGATATTACAGAGGATATGTTAGCGCGTGCCAATCATTAGCCAGTCAAGGATGGTGAAATGGGCGCTCTAAGCCACGAGTCGCCCGTCGGCAATAGTGAGTGGCGTGGCCGGGGTGCATAGCCTCAAAGTCGGGACTCTGTTTTATCCAGCGAGTATCGTTGCTATCCTTTTGCTTTTATGTCAATAATACCAAGTTGTGAGTTTTGAGTTTTTAGTTTTTAGTTAACTCAAAACCAACCACCATCAACTCTTGAGTTTTTGTTCTCAGTTAACTAAAAACTAACAACTAACAACTAAAAACTGCCCTTCAATGCCTTCACGCCCGCTTTTCTGGCTCACGGTTTGCTTTATGCTGGGGATTTCGGCGGATCGCCTGATTGGGGAGAGACCGCCCGTCCAAACGCACTGGTTCGCCCTGGCCGCCATCATCCTTATAGCGGCCATGGTTATATCCTTGTGGCCGCGCAAACGCAACGGAGGACGGAGGACGGAGGACGGAGGACGGAAGGCGGGGGCCGTTGACCCATTCACGATTCACGATTCACCATTCACCATTCACCATTCACTATTCACCAGTTTTGCCGTTCCCGCGCTGCTGTTCGTCATCTTCGGTGTGTGGGCGTCAAAAGCCGCCGCCCCGCAGTTTCCCCGGGGCCTCCAGCCATTTCTCAGCGGTCAGACCTCATCTTATATCGCCGAAGTCTCGGCCCCGCCTGAATATTATCCGGACAAAATCCGAACCCCTCTCCGCCTCCTGCGGGCAATAGCCGGAGACAGGCAAACTCCTTTGGACGGGGGGGTGCTGCTGAGCATTCCGAGAAAGGACCCCACAAATCCCACCGCCTTTTTTCTCCCCGGCGACCGCGTGCTCTTTCGGACCGCTCTCAAGCGCTTCCGCAGCTTCAGAAATCCCGGCGGCTTCGATTACGTGCATTATGAGGCCGGAAAAGGTCTCTATGCCCAGTGTTTTTTGAAGGACGAACGGCTCTTGATAAAGATCGCGCCCGGATCGGCAATCTCGCAAGGCGATCCAGGGGATGTTGGATGGACTTCCGTCCTCAGTCTTCCGTCTTCCGTCCTCTGTTCGCTAAGAGGCCGAATCGATCTCTTCCGGCAAAAGACGCTTCTGTGGGCCCAAAGATCGATGGACCCGGCGCCGGCGGCCTTTTATGCGGCGATGATACTCGGGTACAAATTGTTGTTGGACAAGACTTGGCAGGACCATATCCATCAAACGGGCCTGAACCACCTGCTTTCGGTTTCGGGTCTCCACATCGGAATGGTCGCCATGTTCGTCTTCTGGCTCGTTCGCCTTGCGGTTCGTTTTTTGTTCCCATCAATTCTTAACAGAGTGAGTGATAAGCATATAGCCCTTTGGCCCGCTCTTGCCGTCGCTGTCTTCTACGCGTTCCTTGCCGGATTTGGGGCGCCCACGATCTGGAGATCCATTCTGACCCTGGCCGTGTTTTTCGGGGCCGGCTTCTGGTACCGCAAGGCCGACTCTTTGACCCTCCTGGCCTTTGCCGCCCTGTTCATACTGGTCCTGGACCCCAAAAACCTCTGGCTGATCCCCTTCCAACTGACGTTTGCATGTGTTTTTGCAATCATAGTCATCTATCCCCGATTTCGTAGAATCAGGCTTTACAGGATATTTCCGGCCCTCGAACGCTACAGAGTTACGGGCAGGATAATATCCCAGTTCGAAGATGCTTTCTGGGTTTCGATAGCAATCAATATCCTTCTGATTCCGCTGATAATTTTCTATTTCGACGGGTTTGCCCTGGCAGGATTTTTCGCCAATGTCCTGCTGATACCCTATATGGGGTTCGTGGTTCTGCCCCTGGGGCTTTTGAGCGTGCTCCTGTTCGCGTTCAGCCAAACCCTGGCCTATCCGGTTATCTATATCGAAAACTACCTTCTTTGGGGCTGTCTGCGGCTGATAGAATGGTTCTCGGCGTTTTCCTGGAGCTATTTCTGGACCGGCAGCATTTCGCCCGTGTGGCTCTTTGTGGTTTACGCGTCTATAGGCCTTTTGTTTGCCCCTTTTCCCAGAAAGATTAAGATTGCCGGTCTTAGCGCCATAGCTGTGCTTATGTGCGGCGGCCTGGCGCTGAGCAACCACGCCGGGGCCAACTATACAGGCCAATTGAGGGTGGACGTTATCGACGTGGGGCAGGGGTCATCGGCCCTTGTAAGGTTCCCCACAGGTGAGACTATGCTCGTGGACGGCGGAGGGATTCCCGATGATTCATACGATATCGGCCGCGGGGTCCTCGCTCCGTTTCTGTGGTACGAGGGAATCCGCAGGCTGAACTACGTGGCCCTCTCGCACTATCACCCCGACCATGCGCTTGGGCTGCGCTTCATCCTTCGCAATTTCGACGTGGGGTCCTTTTGGACCAGTGGAATCACCGGGGATGACCCTGCGGCCGGGGAAATTCATCGCTGCCTCGATGAGATCGCGTTGAAGCGAGGGATCAAGGTTCGGACATTTCCCGATCTATTTAAAGATGTGCAAATCGGTCAGACCCGAATACGGCTGCTCCATCCTACTCGGGATTTTCTTGAACACGATTCCAAAAAGGACCTGAACGAAGTCTCGCTCGTGCTGGAGATATCTTTTGGTAAAACCAGGGTGATCCTGCCGGGCGATGCCGGCCGGAGAGCCGAAGATTTGATTATTCCTGCACTCGAGGGCCGGATGCGAACGCTTCTGGTCGCAGGTCACCACGGCAGCCGGTACTCGAGCAGCGAAGAATTTCTGGACGCGCTCCACCCTGAGGCCATCGTTTGTAGCTGCGGCTATGACAATCAGTTCGGCTTTCCGGCCCCTGATGTAATCGGGCGTTGCGCCGCGCGGAATATACCGATGTACAGGACCGATGCTAACGGCGCCGTGCACGCCGTATCAGACGGGCAGAAGTGGACGATAAGCAGTGAGCAGTGAATAGTGAATCGTGAATAGTGAATCGTGAATCGTGAGTCGTGGGCCGTGAACAAAAAAATAACTCCTCTCGGTTCTATCGCTACGCGAGGAACAGTGAACAGTGAGGAGCCAAATTCCTCAATTCCTCAATCCCTTAATCCCCCAATTTGACAGGGACAGCTATGCGGACTTATTTTTTCGGGGACCTTCACGGTAATGTCGATGCGCTGGATGTTTGCCTTAAATGCCTGGATGGGCAGAAGGCCGATGAAGTCTATTGCCTCGGGGACCTTGCGGGCTGGCTTCCATTCGGGGACCGGACTTTTTCGAGGCTGCGTTCGATGGGTTTTCCCACGGTGGCCGGAAATCACGACCTGTTGATAGCAGGCGCGATTACCGATTTTGCCGGCCAGATCGACCGGATGCAGGCGACGGCCTACAACGCCGGGTTGCTGTTTGCCGTGGAAGGGGCCGTCGAATATATCCTCGGCCTCCCGCTCTCGATCGAGAGGGAAGATTTTACCATCGTGCATCATTCCCCTTTCGACCTTCCCGCGAGCGGTTCAGCCCCGACTATCGAATGCTTCGGTTACCTGGACCCTGCGGCCCTGCAGCATGCTGTCCCTTCATGGCGTAACTATCCCAAACGGCTGATCTTCAGCGGCCACGACCATATCCCTGCCATTTATGAACTGCCGGCAGGCGGCGAGGTTAAAGTACACAAGCCGGGGCCTAAGGAAGACCTGACGCTCCATCTCAATGAGAACTCGCGCTACTGGATCAAGGCGGGAAGTGTCGGAGGCCCTTACCGGGACGGAACCCCCGTCGCCAATGCGGTCCTCTATGACTCGGAACGGCAAACGATCTCGATGTTGCGTATCCCTTACGACACCAAGCCGTTGTCTGAAGCGCTCTCATCGCATCGGTTCCACCGCAATCTGCCCACGATAAAGAAATATATCGAGGTCCTCAGCCTCGGGCACGACTCGTAGCCGCTATCTCGCGCACGGCCTGGCCGGCTGATTTGAAAGTATGGTCAAACCAGGTGCGAAGGTATCCGTCATCGGCTACAAGGCGAGGCGGATCTCCGGGTCTGATAGGCTTTTCTTCGACATTGACCCGAAGCGCCAGTTCCTTTTCGACTATTGCGAGCAGTTCGCGGACCGATGTTCCCGCTCCGGTCCCCACATTGGAAACCAGCCGCTCCCGGGCGGAGAGTTCCGTGATTGCCCTTATGTGCGCCTGCCCAAGGTCCATCACGTGTACGTAATCGCGCACGGCCGTTCCGTCGGGCGTGGCATGATTCGTTCCAAAAAGACAAAACGAGCCGCCTGACATGGCCGATCTTACCAGATTGGGCAAGACGTGGGTTTCCGGTTCATGTCTTTCGAAAATCTCCCCCTCGGGATCGTTTCCTATGACGTTAAAGTAGCGCAGCATAGCATATCGAAGTCCGAACACGGGGGCAGCAGCCGATATCACCTGCTCGCACATCAGCTTGGACAGACCGTAGGGGTTGGTTGGCGCCTGGGGATGGTCTTCGCGGATGGTCGGTGTTTCAGCGTTGCCGTATGTCGCACATGAACTCGAAAATACCAGGGTCTTCGTGCCGGCCCGCTTCATTGCCTTGAGAAGCGATATCGTACCGTTCACATTGTTGTCGAAATAGACCTCGGGTAACCGCGTGGACTCTTCAACATATGCCTTTGCGGCGAAATGAATGACCGCTTCGATCTTAAAGCCGGTCAAGGCCCGGAAAAGGGCCTCTTCATCGCGGATGTCACCGAAGGCGAACGGCCCGAACTTCACCCATTCGGCCCAGCCGTTTGAAAGATTGTCGAACGCCACCGGGACGTGCCCTGTCTTTTTCAAAAGCTTGGACGTATGCGAACCGATGTATCCCGCTGCCCCTGTAACCAGAATATTCATAATATCTCCCAACTGCGATGCCGGTTTCCTTGCCCTCTAAGCGGTTGTCTTTGTCTTTTGCCAGGCTTATATACACCTAAATCGCTTGAATTGCGCTATTTGAGTTTTTGCGAGTATGATAATAAAATAAAATAGCGGACATGAAGCGCATCCGAACAGCCCGGCAATTACGGCAGGTATGGAGGGCGATTGGCTCAAACACAATTCCAATACGTAAAGGTGCATACCCTTTCAAACCGCTTCGAAGCCGATGTAATTGAGGATGCTTTGAGGCAGGAAGGGATACCGGTGCTGGTGAGATCGTTCGAGGAGACGCCCTATACGGGCCTTTTCGTTCCTCAGAAAGGTTGGGGGCGAGTCATGGTCCCCAAAGAAATGGCCGATCTGGCTCGTGAGATCATATCCGGTCTGAGCGAAAAAGAAGAAGTTGACGACCTGCCGTTTGCCGGCGATTGGCAGATTGATCCCCGGTTGTGGGATGCTTTGAGGCAGGCCGACCCCAGGGAAATCACGGGAAGAGCCCTTGTGGAATACGATTTTGAAGAAAGCGTCTATGTCGTTCCGTTCCTGAACACGGCAGCTCTGTGTTATCCGGAAACAGAGGAAATCGAGGTACTCGGGCGCCTGGGACATTTTTCAAAGGATTTTCAACTCAACCTGGTGATCCTTCATTATCTCCTGTATGCTCGGGATAAACCTCTGGCCAATAAATGGGTGAGCGAAAAAGACCTTCCCGGCGGGGGCCTTTTTTTTACAGCATCTCACGCGCTTCCAATGGAGTCGCTCACCGGTGCATTCGATGTCCGTCCGGGCCTTCTGGATGCAGCGGCCCCAAGCATCGGCGGCGAAAAGGTCAACATGGGGGGTCTGTCTTACCGGTTCAGGATTTTGCCCCGAATTCCCATTCTGATGATTTTTTGGATACGGGATGAAGAATTCGAACCTTCTTCCCACGTTCTGTTCGACGAAACGATCGGCGCGCATTTCAGCTTACTGGACCTTGTCTATGCACTTGTAAACGTCTTTGTCGACGTCTTGCTGGATTCGGCTGCCTCCGTTCCCGAAAGTGATTGAGGATGAAACCCATGAGGCTTATCTCCCTGGCTCCAACGCAGACCGAAATAGTTGCGGCGCTTGGCGCAGTTGAAGATTTAGTGGGACTAACCGAGGATTGCGACTTCCCGGATTCCGTATGCCGGCTTCCCCGTTTTGGATCGTGGTATTCGCCGGACATAAAGGCGATACTTGATGCGGGCCCCGATTTGGTCCTGACGTTCGGGTCCCGCCAGGAAGAAGTCCGGGAGATCCTGGAGGAGTCAGGGGTGAGAGTCTATCACAGCGAACCTCCCACAATTGCGGCCGCGTTCGACTCCTTTGGCGAAATCGCCTCGCTTATCGGCAGGACGGACAATTGCGGCCGGTTGATAGACTCCCTGGAGAAAAGGCTTGGCCGTATTCGAAAAAATCTTGAATCAGCCGCCCGGCGCCGCCGGCCGTCCGTTTTTCGCATTATGAACTGGGACCCGCTCATTACGCCAGGCCCCGGGGCCTTCCAAAATGATGTGATCGAGTTTGCCGGGGGCGTCAACACGGCCGGAGACGGTCAGGCGGCATACTTCGTTTGCGATCCTGAACAGATTCGGGCCAGGGACCCGGAGATAATTTTTTTCTGTGAGCCCTGCATCAAAGCTTGCCTGGAAAATGATGCGAAGTGGGCAACGGTCGATGCGGTGAGAAACGGCCGGATTTACGTATATGATTGCGGCCTCACGTGCCGCGCCGGCCCCAGAATAGTTGAAATGGCCGAGGAATTGAACAGGGCGGTGCTCGATTTTATGCATCGACCGAGCTCGTAACGAGTTCGGACCCATTGATGTAAGTGTTTTTTTGGACGATGTGTTCTAAAATTGCGGAGCAAACAAACCTTATGAACATGGACCGTGCTATATTCGATATCAAGGTTAGTGTTGAAGCGACCTCGCTCTACATACTCCTTTGTGCGCTCATGGACGGCGGGCAGGCGCCCACCCTGGAAAATGCCCGCCTGAAATGGACCGGGACCGTGGAATCACTGTTAGCAGCCGCCCAGGAGCTTGTCAGACGGTGTGTCGTCACCGGTACCGTCCCAATCCCTGAAGACATGCACCTGCATCCCAACACCCGTGATAGATGGTGCTGGTAGCGTAGCGTCTGCTAAGTTCCTCCATATTTCGAACAATTCATTCTTCACCCCCGGGCGAACCCCGGATCGGGTCCGGGGCAGGCGCCCGGGGCATGTCTTTTCCGGCTCCCCGGTATGGACCCCTTTCGCTTCGCTCAGGGCAAGCTCACCGGGTGGTGGGAAGAATGTGTCAGCCTCCGAAACTGTGAGGAAGAACTCCACGCTCCGCGAGGTGGGCCGGTTCTTTCCTAGCCCGCGCTCGGCGATTCAGGCTTGCCGAGGCTTTCAATTAGTGCTTGTTTAACGATGTCATTGATAGAAGCATGCTTGAAAGCGGCGTGTTTCGCTAGCTTTTGATGCAACTCCGGGCCAACTCTGATATTGAAAGTCCCTTTAAACGGCTTGTCAGGAGGGCGACCCAGTTTCTTGCATGTGGCCAGGTAGTCTTCAACAGCAGACTCGAATTCGGCCTGAAGCTGATTGGGAGTCTGAGCTTCATAGGTGACGAGATCATTGATGAACAGAAGCTTTCCATGAAGACAGTCATCTTCAATACTGATTCCAATCGAGCCGATAAAACCCTTGTAGCGTAATATATCTTTCACGGCCGAATACCTCTGTCCTTTAATTCCATAAATGGCAATATGCAACTATGGGTCAGTTGCAAAAGTATAGACGCATCCTCGAAAAAGCAAGCAAAAAAAGGCCAGGAAAACTCCTGGCCTTGAGAAAATCCGGCTCCCCGGTTCGGACCAAACTGGGCACTGGGAAGAGCGGGCCAGCCTTTGAGCCGCAAACGATCCTCCTGGCTTTCGCCCCCTGGCGAGTTTGTTCGCTGAGTGAGGAGGACAAGAGGAGTAGAGCCATGCAGGGATAGTGTAGACATGTATACAATCATATAGCCCCCCGCAGCCTTCCGCACGGCCAACAATCTCGCCCGTGTCACCCATGATCATGCCACTTTGGATTCATTTGCCTCGGGTTCCATCCATGCGGGTGTAAGCCCCTGGTACAAGACATCAGGGTCGATGTCGGCTCCATTGTCCCAGTAGATCGTCCCCATTTTTTCGTCGACTTTGAGGGACCGGAAAACGTCAGGGTCTTCCCTGATTTGCTGAAAAACAGAACCATGAAGATATTTTTCAAGATCGACTTCTCGCACAGTTCCATCAGTAAACCCCAAACGTACCCGAAACCCCTCCTGAACTTGTGCTGACCTTATACGAACAGGTCGAGTTGGTTCCATAATCTATCTTTCTTATTCAAGTGGTTCTATGCGGAACAGAACTTCCCCATCTCGAGCCCTTTGCCAATTAGCCGATAATTCATTGCGATGAAAATCAGCCCATTCGATGACCAATGCATGCGCGCGCCGCGAAATCGAGCCTGAAAGAACCCGAAGCGTTTGGATATCGATAAGAACTTCCCCTCCTGCGTATTCAGCGTGAAAATGAGGTGGGCTGTGATCATTATAATACATGTAAATCATGATCCCGAAGAATTGACAGAGTGCCGGCATCTTCGAACAGGCTCCTTGAAATGTTCCTCCAATGAACTGCGCCGCAAGCAGGCTGATTCGAGATCTTCCCAACTGATAAGCCTAATCCCAACAATTTCTACCTGATATAAATTAAAAAGACCAAGCATTTCTGCCTGGCCTGTTGAAAAGCTCCCCGGCACGGACTCGAACCGCAAAATCGGGGCAGGGCCGGGTATGAATGCGCGGACCGTTTCTGGCGGTCCGGGTGTGACGCATAATCGGGGATTATCCCGCAAGCCCCCTTGCCTCAGTCTGCCTCGCCTTTTCCGCCTTGAGGTATTCGGCGGCAAGCTCCGCATAATGGACCCAGCCATGCTCGATCATCGCCCGTTCATTAGCCCCGGTTTTTCTTTTTATCCCGGCGGGCGAGCCCATTACGAGTGATTCGGGCGGGACCTCGAAGCCGGGTGGAAGCAGGGATCCGGCGGCGATAACCGAGCCTTTCCCGACCTTGCAGCCATCCAGTATGATCGCTCCAATTCCAATAAAGCAATCGTCTTCGATCGTACAGCCGTGAAGGACTGCACTGTGGCCGATTAACACGCGGTCCCCGATGTTCATTGGAAACAGATGCCCGGTTGGATGAAGAACGCTGTTGTCCTGAACGCTCGTACACGATCCTATGCGTATGTAATGAACGTCACCGCGAACCACGGTGTTGAACCAGATGCTGCTGCGCTCCCCGATGACAACGTCTCCTATAACGCAGGCGCCTGGGGCTATGAAAACGTCTTCGGCAATCCGGGGCAAAATATCTCGATAGGCAAGTAAACTAATTGGTTTATTCATCTTTTTCGCTTTTCCCCCTTAAGTTGTTTAAGGTCCAGGATTCCGGCTATGATCGATGAAGTATACTCCACGAATTCCTTAAATTGCTCCGGGCTGAGCTTCCCCTTGGCCGGGTTGGGAACTGAATCGGGCAGACTGAGTGAAAGCGGGGCGTTTCGCAGCTCCGGTTTTGGGGCCACCTCGAATTCGGGCTCGAAGGTGTCCAAGAAGTATTTGTCCTGAAATACAGCAAACTTGAGCGCATGTGCAGTCGCATCGAGAATAGCCGTGCGGTCCTTATCGATCTTGTTTTCAGCCACCGCCTTTCGAATGCCCGCAAGGCATTCCCCCCCCTGGGTGCACGCGACATGGCCGTTGCGGTTTGCAAACAGCATCGAATCCATGATCTCCTGCTCGGATATCTGAACGATTCGAACCGATCCTTCACCGGCGATCTTACGGTACTGCTCGACCAGTTTTATAACACGCGGCATGGAAACCGGATTTCCGATCATGGCCGCCTGGGCCACGCTTGGCCGCACGGTAACGGGGCGAAACTGCCTCCCGGCCTCTTCGGGCTCGAGATAATAGAGGTAAACCGGGTTCGCGTGCTCTGACTGAACCCCTATTACAGCGGGCAAAGAGTCGATGATGCGCAGGTCGTACATCTTGAGAAAACCGGCCATTACCGCCGTTATGTTCCCGGCGTTTCCGATTGGCACCACGACGGCCAGTCCGCCCACCTCGTAATCGAATACCTGGGCGATCTCGTAGCTGTAGGATTCTTGTCCAAGGATGCGCCATGCGTTTTTGGAATTCATGAGCGCGACGCTGAAGTTCTCCGAGAGGTATTCGACAACTTTCATGCAGTCGTCGAAAACGCCTGGAATCTCAATGACTTTTGCTCCGCTTCCAAGGGGCTGTCCCAGCTGCTGCGGCGTTACCTTCCCCTGGGGCAGGAGAACAGCCGATTTTACATCTCGGGACAGATACGATGCGTAAAGGGCCGCAGATGCCGAAGTATCCCCGGTTGATGCGCAGATTGCCAACACGTCGCGAACGCCCCGCTTGTTTACGAGATAATTTAGATAGCTGAAGGC
>Ga0187890_10001419_pt1 | contig 17201 bp, 14 predicted proteins | sample June2016WEW_21_1_FD_133005 | JGI IMG/M metagenome (GOLD analysis project Ga0187890, IMG submission 133005) | Peatland microbial communities from SPRUCE experiment site at the Marcell Experimental Forest, Minnesota, USA - June2016WEW_21_10 | ecosystem: Environmental > Terrestrial > Soil >... | reverse complement strand
CTAGCTTTTAAAAATTGCTGCTGAAGCAATCCAACACTATTTCTAAATCATGGCCTTTGACAGGTTGCACAGCGGCTCTGGTCAAATTGTCCACGATAACTTCCTCTTTTTCCTTTTCTTCGCAATCGGCGTTAAAGTCAATTTCGCCTCTGTTAAAACGCAGAACATGAATCAATTCATGCACGGCAATATAAAGCATCAAAGGACTTAGCTTAATGAATGAATTAGCCCTTTGGACCGCGTCCAGAATGAAATTGTCCTGCAGGCAAATTCGGTAAAAATCAAAGTTGTTTTCGCGGTTTGCCGTTGATCCACCGGATTTTTCATAAGAATACTTGCAAAGATGGGCAAAAGCGCCCTCTTTTATTTCCTGCTTATCCAGATAAGCTAGTGTTATCACGTCATATTTATTTTCTTTAAATTGCCCCTCACTCAATCTGAAGTGACGCGATACCAGATTTTCGGCATCGTTAAAAGCCCTTTTTGCCATTGGCACCTGTGCCGCGTTAAAATAGAGAGGCATAAAATCACCAAATCCTGTATCGATTCTAAATCAAAGCGTTATCTTTGTTGGCTTCGTCGTCAGCTTCCCAAAACGTTTGTTCATATACGTCTGCGGAGCCTCTTCCTTGCCGCCTCGATATCATCTTTGATCGTAATATATGCCTGAAAAGAATCATTGTCAAGACAAGGGGGCTTTAAATAAGTCGTATAATTATAGCAATTTGCGGCAAATTGGTGCAGTTTGCTGTTAGAAACTGATAGCCAAACCCGCGTAAGGACCATAAAAATCCATTTTGGCGTAAATATCGCTTACATTGTCAATTTTCAGGGACATTACCCGGTAACCGCCGAAGATATTTAAAAATGGGAAGGGCGTTACAGAGAGATCCGCCATTCCGTCATAAAAGTAGTTCCCGGAATAGCCCATGCCCGCAAATTTTGCCCGCGCCTCCAGAATATTGGCAAGCAGTCCGATTTTAGCGCCGAGGCCGATCATAGGAACAGGAACGTGGATATTTTCTTCATTATTTCCCGTAGCTGATGAGTTCATTCTTACTTCGCCATCGAAGTATTTAACCTTACCGATAATTCCAATAGACAGGCCGGCCAAAATGTTTTTAAAGTTTAAAAGCTTATATTGATATTCGAGGTCAATCATGCTTGTTTTTAATTCTGATTCAACATAGGCGCTGGCGTTGTATGTCTTGCCGTCAAACACAATATTTTTATTTATGTTCCGGGCTCCGGAAAGATCTACCTGTGAATACGAAAGACTTATTTCGTGATTGCCAATTCCGAAAAAAGCTTCCACCCCCGGAATATTTTCGTTACCGATTCCCAGATCATTCTGGAGATTGATATCCGTGCCGGCAACTCCGTCTTTATCCACGCGCAAGTCACCATTGAAAGTGGGAATCCAATATTCGGCGCGGGCGCCGAATTCCAAAGCGAAAACTGATGGAGCGTAAAATATTGTAAATAAAATTAATGTTCCCAGAACAGCGAATAAATTCTTTTTCATTGAGGAATCTCCTTGTCGGGTCTTTGCTCTTATTTTTCGAACGCCGGAATTTTTAGCGTTCCAGCTTTTGAGGGCCTTAAAAAGCATATAAATTTATTTTGAGGTTTTGTAAAGATATTGATTCCAATTTGCGGACGATAAACATACCAAAGAGCCAAAATTAAATTGACATCATTGCCGCTTGAGGCGTATATCTGATTAGAATAACACCATAAAGAATTCCCCCCAATATATCAAAATAATATTTTAAGGATAAATATGGCGCGAAAAACAGGTTTAAAAAAAGCGGCGAAAATAAAAATAGGCGTTTTATACGGCGGCAGGTCAGGCGAGCATGATGTTTCTCTTTGCTCTGCCGCGTCGGTTTTTTCCGCCCTTGATCGAAAGAAATATGAAGTAAAGGCCATCGGCATTGCAAGAGACGGCCGCTGGTATGTGCAGGATAACCCCAAAATTATTCCCGATAAGGATTTTGGCAGGAAAATGAGTTTGAAAAAGCGCGGCACATGGCTTCTCAATCATTTTGAACAAAAAAACAAGCTGCACCTTTACAATATCAAAAATAAAAATGAGGAAGTTGTGCTGGATGTTGTGTTCCCCGTGCTCCACGGTACATTCGGCGAGGACGGCACTCTGCAGGGTCTGCTGGAGTTGGCAATGGTGCCCTACGTGGGCGCGGATGTCACAGGCTCAGCTGTGGGCATGGATAAAGATATTGCCAAAAGATTGCTCTGCGAGGCAGGCATAAGTGTCGTTCCTTCCATAACTATCAATAAATCCGGCTGGCGGGAGGATTCAAAAGTTGTCATGAAAAAAACGCTGGCAAAATTGGGACTTCCGCTTTTTGTCAAACCGATTTGCACCGGATCTTCCGTGGGCGTGAAAAAAGTAAAGAAAAAAGAAGCTCTCGCGCAGGCGATTGACTTTGCTTTTCAATTTGACACGCGCGTCATGATTGAAAAGGCCATTGATTGCCGCGAAATTGAATGCGCCGTGCTTGGAAATGAAAAACCTGTAGGCTCGATATTGGGCGAGATAATTCCCAGACACGAATTTTATTCCTATGAAGCCAAATATATTGATCCCGAAGGCGCAAAACTTTTAATTCCGGCGCAAATCGAAAAGCAGCTTGCCGGTAAAATCAGAAAGACTGCCGTTGAAGGATACATGGCTTTAGGCTGTTCTTCCATGGCGCGGGTTGATTTTTTTCTGGATAAGAAAACCAATGAATTTTATCTTAACGAAATAAACACACTTCCCGGCTTTACCAGCATCAGCATGTATCCCAAACTTTGGGAAGCCACCGGCATCAAATATGGTGAACTATTAGATAAGCTTATTGAGCTGGCGCTGGATCGTCATAAGAAGAAGTTGGAGATTAAAACAGAAAATATATAAATGAAATGAAGGATGAAATAATTTCATATAGGCGAATGTGTGATGCTGAAAACGTTCAAACACTTCAGCGTGGCATGAACTATCGGCTTAATCCAAACTATTCAGTTATATTAATGTCTCAAAGACATAATGCTCCTTATAGAGATCGCATTTTATCTGACGGAATTACTATTGAATATGAAGGACATGATATACCAAAAACATCATCAAGCATTAACCCTAAAAGTCTTGATCAACCCAAAACCACGATGTTGGGTAAATTAACTCAAAATGGATTATTTGCTTCCGCGATTGATGATTATAAACTTGGGAAGAGAAGACCGGAAGTTGTTCGCGCTTATGAAAAGATTTTTTCAGGCGTTTGGTCAGAAAAGGGTTTTTATAATCTTATTGATTATAAATATGTTACCGTAAGCGACCGTAAGGTTTTTCGCTTCTTTTTAGAAGAAACAGAAATAGATTTTAATGCTGAGGGAATTATTGAAAATAAACTCCGTTCACGAACAAGAATAATTCCCAGTGAAATTAAAAAAATTGTTTGGGAAAGAGATAAGGGGCGTTGCGTCATTTGTGGTTCATCTGATGAATTACATTTTGACCATGACTTGCCTTATTCCAAAGGTGGTACTAGCATTACAGCAGAAAATGTACGTATACTTTGTGCAAGGCATAATTTACAGAAGTCCAATAAAATTGAATAAAAAATATACAATTTTTCAGGAGGTAAATTATGAAACGTCCGGCGTCTTTAGTCATCGGTATTTTACTTCTTTTGCTGGCCTGTGCTCAGTTGTGCCGATTCTTTTTTAAAGTTAATGTTGTGGCCGCGGGGATGGAAATTCCTCTCTGGCCCAGTCTGGTTGCTTCTGCTGTTTTAGCAGTGTTAGGCATCTGGCTTCTGAAAGAAAGGAATAGATAACTTAAATACCATTTCGATTTTTTTGGATAACGAGGCGGCAAGGAGGAGGCTCAGGAGGCGTATATGGATATACGTTGAGGAAGCTGACGACGCAGCCAACAAAGTTAGGCGAAAAAAAGCGAATTGGTATGCTAGATGTCCCAGATAAATATCACACCGCTTGTAGGGAAAATCCATTCTTTATCGGATATCTTGATGTCAATAGACTTACCTTTTCTTTTCGATACGGAAGGCTGGGGATGCCTTCCTGAAAAAAAGCTCTCTTCCCTGACATTCTTTAAATCTGCCTTTTCGTAATTGAAGTTAATCTCCAATCCCCTTGTCGGATAGACAAGGTACACGGGAAAGATTTTGTTGTCCTTTGCCTGCCAGGTGGCAATTTCTATTTCAATTTTGACTTCGCTGTTTATCTTTCTTTTTAGTTTCTCCGAGCCGCACCATACTTCGTAGCCGCGTTTCGTCTTTTTTGTTTCGACAATGGGAATATCTTTGTTGTCAATGCATACCCGTTCGACGGTAAAATCGCGCTCCAGAGACAAATTCCTGCCGTCAGTCAAAAGCCAGCGGTATTCACAGCGTGGATCTTCAAACAACGCGGCTAGTTGTGAATGATTAGAGGCGCAACCGATCATGAAAAAGCTGTCGCGGATTATTTTTTTGTATTCGATATGTGTGCTGACACGAAAGTAATTTTCGGCATGAACGGCGTTTTTTGGTGTTTTGGGTAATTGCCCTATGCGAATGTTGTAGCGGAAACCGGAACGAAGTTCGAGCCTGCGATCCTCCTTGCCGAAAAGGGTTTCAAACATTTCGTAATAAATGGCGTTGCCCAGTTCCTCGTCGCGTGCCCGTGTTTGCAGGCAATGACGGATAATGTTGTCGATGCGGGAGATGGATTTTTCTTCGTCCGGAATAAATATCCGCCGCAGCCTGGGTTCCACAGCATCTGATTTTCCTTTTTGCAGAAAAATGCGGGGCGCTCTTTTCCCCAACGCGCAGAGAACTTCATAGCTGATGGTCCTTGCTTTATCGGCAATTTCATTGGCGCTTATATACTCCTTGCCCTGTTTTCCCAGAAGAACCACTTCATCGCCGACTTTGCAATCGGGTATGTGGGTGACGTCAATGGTGCACATGTCCATCGAAATCCGTCCTACTACGGGCGCTCGATGGCCGCGGATTAATGCCTCACCCTGATTGGAAAGAATAAAGGCGTAACCATCTCCGTAACCAACCGGAATTGTCGCTATACGCGTTTGCTTTGACGTAACGTAAGCGCTGTTGTAACCAATGCCATAACCGGGCGGAAAGTCTTTGAGCAAAACAATACTGGTTTTAAAAGACATCACCGGAGCAAGCCGGGCTTTTGATTGATTATCCGGCGACGGATAAATGCCGTAGGTCATTATTCCCGGACGCACCATGTTCAATTTATATCCGGGATAATTTAAAATAGCGCCGCTGTTATCTATATGCCGGATGGGAATGTCTATGCCTGAGCGCTTGATCTCAGCAAGTAAATCCGTAAAAAATCGCCATTGTTTATCATTATGTGAAATTATTGTTTCGCTGGAAGCAAAGTGGCTGAAAATTCCTTCCAGTGTAATATTGGGTAATTTAGATATTTCGAGGATAAGTTTCATCGCTTCGCTGTGCATGGTTCCACCGCGCCCCATGCCGGTGTCCACTTCAATATGCACAGGTAATTTATGACCTCATTTAGCGAGCTCATTATTGAGTTTTTTCGCGAAAGCCGCATCTGAGACCGACGGAGTAAGGTTGTATTTGATTATTTGTTCGATTTCCGCGGCGGTTGACGGCCCTAAAATAACAATGGGCGCTTCTATGCCGCTTATTCTAAGTTGAACGCCTTCATCGGCATTGGCCACTCCCAGCATCCGCGCTCCATTTTTCAACGCGGCGTGCGATATTTCTATGGCGCCATGTCCGTAAGCGTCCGCTTTCACAGCCGGCATGAAATCAACTTTTGGCCTGATAAGTCTTTTTATTTCTTTCAGATTGCCGATAAAATTATCAAGATCAACTTCGACCCAGCTGCGATATTTTTGTTCCTTCTTCAATGGCATATTTGAGGATACTATCAAATCATCAATGAAAGTCAAGCCGTCTATGTTTTAAAAAAATCAGCAATTTAACTTGAAATTTATTTTTTTTTGGTTAGAATGAGGAAAATACCGGAGGGTGAATATAAAACCCCTCACAACGAGGAGGAGAGAAATGTCGAGAGCAAAGGCTGGAGATGTTCTGAGTTGTGAAGTATGTGGACTTGCTGTAATTGTAGATGAAGAATGTGGTTGCGCTACGATTGACCTTATTTGCTGTGAAGAGCCGATGGTAAATATTGGTCCGGCAAAAGTAAAGAAAATAAGTGCTGCGACTGCGCCGAAAAAAAAGGTGGCAGTGAAAAAAGTAAAAGCGGCGCCGAAAAAAGATCCGGTGGCAAAAAAGAAAACTGTAAAAAAGGTAGCAAAAAAACCTGTAAAGAAAGCTGTAAAAAAACCGGCAAAAAAGAAATAATTAATTTGCTGCACGCTAAATCTTTGACCAAAATGGAGCCTCGCTTCGCGTGGAGCTCTATTTTTTTAGCTTATCCCCCCGGGAATGCCCATTTTGTCTGAATACGAGTGAAAAATCATACATAAGAAACCTTGTTATTCCAAGCCTGTAAGTTCTTAACTTGAAAAATTACACGAATTCTGATTAATCTTTTTCAAAAGGTTTTCCAATATGACAGATAAAAAGAATCCAGCTAAAAAAAGTGAAGAGATAAGTTCGTCCGCCCTTAAAGTGAATTTGGAAAGAACTGCCGCAACCATAGAAATCCCGGAACAATATTCTCCGCTGCTCAAGGTTGTGGAAAATCATTACGGCCTGCGGAAAAAGACCCGTGAACTTCTAACGGAGTTAAATCACCCTTTCGTTAACTGGGAATATGTTCTGAAAGAACTTAAATCTGTTTCCATCGGGGATTTCTATGTTTACAATAAACATCAAGACGGACTTTCCGCCCTTTCCATGATGTTGCGTATTTATTTCGACGTTATCAAATCTTCGTCAAGTAATGACGTTAAAGACAGCGCGATACATTATTTGTTCGATTATATTGATACTATATATACTCAGAGCAGCGAATTTCTTCCGAGAAACTTATCTCTATTTCCGGAAATCATAAAATCACTTATGAATGTAGTTAATGAGGATGCGATTGTTTTTAAGAAATGTTCATCTTACCTCAAAAGAATCATCAAGAACATTACTGAGAACAATATAGACATTCAAGCGCCCTTATTTGATGACCTGGTCTACAAAATTTTTAAAATTACATATCAATTCTGGCTTACCCAGCCGGATCCCTCGGGTTGGTTTGTTATAGGAAATGGAGAAACTCAGGAATCAGTTGACGCATACAAGCAATTAATCCAGCCCCTGAGCCACGAATATCTTCAGACTCTTATCGCAAAACTGGAAACTCTTCGCCCGGATACTCAGAAAAAAAGCGGAGATAATATAAAATATTACCTGGATATGCCGGATTATTTTCAGATAGTGAACGGATATTTACTGGCCGCCGATCAACTGGAGAAATCTCAGGCGCATAAGGGCCGCCAGCATCTGGTAGCGTTACGCTTCCTGTTTAATATAATGGATATTTCCAGCCTTGCCGATATTCACGCAAGCGCCTTGCGGGAAATCAATCATTCTCTGAATATGGTTTTTAAAGAGGAAAAAAAAGAAAATCTTAATGACTTTGTACGCAAGATATTCAGTTTTTTAAAAAAGAATAAATCCCAATGTGAATTCAGCGTCGCGATTTTTGATTGCATTAACACGACGGCGAAGGAAGTTTTTGCGCAAAACTGCCACCCCCTCGCGGATACTCTTATTGATGAACTGATTGCTTACGGTTTTCAATATCCTGAGATAAAAGGCTCAACCGAAGAATGGCAGGTAAAGGTTAATCCGGCTCATATCATCAACATACGTTCATGGATCGAGATTATCGGGATGAAGCCCAGATGGACAAAAAGATTGATTTCAGCATTGATAATCAATTTGAAAATCGGAGGGATTTTTATTCGTGATACAGACCTCATTCAGAAAAATATTTCCGAGCTGCTCAATACCGATATCGCGCCGGCATACAGTCTGATAAAACAGCTTCTAAGAATTTTTCCCGTCTACTTCAGCGAGATAGGCGCTGAAGGAGAATTGAGGGATATTTCCACCAAGGTTGATGAGCTTTCCTCCCGTAACGATAAACTGGTATACTTTTTCCGGAAGCAATCGCATGTCGAGAGCAATAGTCTGCTTTTTAAATTTATTGAAGATATTTTTCAATACTGGAGTTCCGGAAATAAAGATTTCCTCCGCGCGCATCTTCCCGATGAAGTGTATGAGCAAATTGTGAATTCCGGAGAATATTTCGACGGGATGCACAAAGCGTTTAAACATTTCTTTTCGAAGGTTCATAATAATACCCTGAAATTTCTCGATTGGGACAAAGACAGGGTTTGCAGGGAACTGCATCATATAAAAGGTATTAATGAAAGAGATCAAGAACGAATCAAAATCATGATACGCATTTACCAGTTGATCTATAAGAAATATTATCCGCAGTTTATTGATTTGTTGAAAGATCTGGAATCGACCAATGCCTTTCCCAAATCAGATATAATATCGCTGAAACGCGCTCTGAGCGTCAAGAATTATTATCGCAGCATTACTATTATCTTGAAATTTTTATCCATATTGAAAGAAAAAATTATTTCTCCCAAGAAAACGCAGTTTTATGAAAACATATATTACAAGAGGCATATCGCCGCAGGCATTCCCTCGATGTACGGAACTTATTATGAGAAGAAATTCGAGGCCATCGGCTTATCTCTGAGACTGGAAACTCTGGCGACCATGCTTTTTGAAGAATTGGGTCAATCGCTTAATCTCAAATTTATCACCAAACATACTCTCTCCAAGATTCACACATACCTGTGGCTTTATATCGACGCGCTGGAAATTGAAGGCATTGCCACGGAAGGCCTGGCCACTAAAGTCAAATACGTGACAAACGCCTTGCCTATCAAGCAATTTTCCATAGACCAGTATGTAGATATTTTCCGTTTTATTTCCAAGGATATTCAGGACATTATTCGCAATTATTATATTGACCTCCACAGTTTAAATATGTCCGTTATTATCGGGCAGCTTAATCAGCAAAAAATTGAATCTGATACAGAATTCGGGCATAAAAAAAATGAAGAATCAATCTATCAGCATTCGGAAAATTTTATCAGAGGATTAATATCTTCGGCTTTCGGTATTCAGGTGTTGGATAATTTTGTCAACGCGGTTATTAAAACTCTGAACGCTGAATCGGAAAAATTTAAGGACAACAAACAAATTCTGAAAGTTGTCATGGCTTATAACCCTGAGTTGACAGTTTCATCCTTTCACAAAAAGAACAAAAAACTGGATAATCAAATATTACTCGGGAACAAGGGATATTTTCTTAAAGAATTGGTATCTTTTGGTTTTAATGTGCCTCCGGGATTTATAATAACCACGGAAGTATTCAGAGGATATGAAGCGGTGTATGGTTATAAATATATCTTTAATGACCTTGCTGTCCGTGTAAACAAAGAAATAAGAAAACTGGAGAAGATAACAGGCCGTAAATTTGGCGATCGCCGTAATCCATTACTGCTCTCAGTCAGAAGCGGCGCCACGGTTTCCCTTCCCGGTATGATGAAATCTTTTTTGAATGTGGGCATCAACGAATCCATAGCGGAAAATCTGGGCGAGAAGGAAAAGTTCAAGTGGGCGGCATGGGATTCATATCGAAGGTTTTTACAGACGTGGGGTATGTTCCAGGGATTGAACCGAAACTTTTTTGACGCGATAATCGACGAATTCAAGCAGAAATATAACGTGGAAAGAAAAATACAGCTCCTGCCCGATCAAATGAAACAAATAGCTCTTTCATACAAAAAAGGAATAACGGACAACGACATTGAATTCAAAGATAAGCCTCTGGAGCAATTGCGGCACGCCATTTTGCAGGTTTTTGATTCATGGTATTCGGAACAGGCGGAAATTTATCGCCGCCAGATGCATCTTTCCGATAAATGGGGAACAGCCGTAATTGTGCAGACGATGGTCTTTGGGAATCTCAACGAAGACTCCGGTTCGGGGGTTATTTTTACCCGCGAACCCAAAAGCTCGTCTTCTGATGTGACCCTCTACGGAGATTTTATATTTGGCGTTCAGGGAGACGATATTGTGTCAGGCCTAGTGGAGACATATCCTATTTCGGAAAAGCAGCGTATGGTGGAATGCCGATATCAGGAAATATCTCTGGAGGCAAAATTTCCTGAGATTTACGCTGAGCTGTTAAGGATTTCCGAAATACTTATTTACGAAAAAGGTTTCAATCATCAGGAAATTGAGTTTACCTTTGAAGGACCAACCCGGGATAAATTGTATATTCTGCAAACACGCGATATGAATCAGATAAAGACGCAAAGATGGAGACGTTTTAAAGACACCGCGATATTGCAATCATCCGTTCTTGGAGCAGGTATAGGAGTTAGTGGCGGCGCTCTTTGCGGTAGAGTGGTTTATTCGGAATCGGACATCAAACGTTTCCGCAGCATTGAACCACAAACGCCTCTCATTTTGGTGCGTCCCGATACGGTTCCTGATGACGTGGGAGTTCTCCTGCAAGTTGAAGGGCTTCTCACAGCCAAAGGCGGAAGCACTTCGCATGCCGCCGTCACAATCCCGCAACTCAACAAAGTCGGAGTTGTTGGTTTTAATAAACTCAAGGTTTATGAGGTTGATGAATACGCAAAAATAGAAAACTATACTATTAAAGCGGGAGATTTCATAAGCATAGACGGTTGGAGCGGCACCGTCTATGCAGGGCAGCATGAAAGCGGGACTGAATAAATGACCACGGACACTCATGACGTTGGTCATGAGCGTCCGTGGGGATAAACAACAATATTTACCTGCAATCGGCAAAAAGTTTTTATAAAAATTCTTATGAATGTAGACCGTCAGGTCGCCCATTCTGTTTGTATAGCTTCCGTATTCATTGTCATACCAGCCGAATATCTTGGAATGGACAACAGGCACTTTCAATAACTTTTCGGGAAACGCTTTTATAATGTCCGCGGGACAATTTGGAATATTAGAAAGATCCAGATTAATGAAAGCTGTTCGTGTGTGATTAAACTGGCCTTCAATGATTACCGCCGCGTCAACTCCGATAAGATCAGTGGGTACATTTTGTTCCATCGTGAATTTTATCAATTTTTCGGGATTGTTTGCGGCCGCTTTATTGTATATTTCGTTTACCATTTTCGTATTGATGGCCATCTCCGCGCTTTGTTTGTTCTTGCGGGTTTGAAAAGTCGCGTTTAAAACAATCAAGGACATGGTACTGGTGGGTACCCTGATTGAATCCGCCATGAAACCGATATGCTGAACCTCCGGAATTACATCCGCCAATGCCTGGGCGGCATTCGTGGATGTCAGAATTATATTGTTAAGAATACTTCTGTTCTTTCTCAAATCCTTTTCGCCGGCCTTGGGAACGCTGTCCAGGACGCTCTGAGTATTGGTAACGGCATGAATGGTTGACATGGAGGCCGTGAGGATATTATTTGTTTCTTCGTTTTCCAGCAGCGGTTTGATCATGTGGGCAAGCCCTGTCGTCGTACAGGAAGCCGCGGAAACAATCTGATGTTTCTTTTGATCGAAGGCAGTATGATTTATACCATAAATCAGGGTCACCGCGTTATTTGGCATGGACATGGCCTTATTCTTTATCTTAAAGGGAGAAGAATTAATGACAACCTTCGCTCCGCCATGTAAATGGCCCCGGATAGAACCGCTTTTATTATCTGAGGCAATGGTCGGATCCTTAAATTTTCCCGTGCAATCCAAAACGATGTCCGCCCCGTATTGCCTCCAGGGAATATCGGCAGGATTTCTTGCTTCCCTGAGTACTGTTACGGGAATTCCATCAATCAACATTTTCCCCTGTTTTTCGTCTATAATCTGAATGAGTCGTTCTGATTTTATTCCATATAGAAATCTGTGCATCAGCCCATAGGTTGTATCTTTTTCAATCGCCTGAGCTATGGAGTCAAGGCCGGTGCCCGCTTCGCGTCCAAGATTGACGACGATTTCCTTAAAATATTTTCTATTGACATGGTGCCATAAACTTAATTTCCCTATTCTTCCCAGACTGTTAATGCCGAGTACCGGCGGTTTATTTTCAAATACCTGAACTTTTACCATTACTAAAATCCTCCTTTATTTGTGAAACTCCAATTTCCATAATGTGGTTTAGGGAAGTTGGTAAATTTAATAATCCAGCAAAGCGAAGCGCATGAGCTCCAAGGCCTGCAATTTGATTCATATCCATGAATCCCGTGAATCTCGTTTTTGCAGGAAGTAAAATATTGTTTAAGTTCTTTTTTATGAATGAAAAAAAATGCAGGGACACCCTGCGGAAGTAAAATGAAGTTAAATCTATGTAAAAACGGTTTTGTGGTGACCGGGATAACCATAAACTATCTCCCTTAAAAGGTCGCCACTTACCTACAGGAAAGACGAAAAAAAGTCAACAACAGATGTGAGAAATATTATCATATTCAGTCGTCGCGTTAGCGTAACTTATTTGTTTCTAAGAACAAATAAGTTTTTTAAGATTTAGACTAATTTTTAAATCATGTATGAAAAAAATATGTTTACAACTGCCTGAACTACTTGATCGTATTTAGAATGTGGAGTAATATTAATAAATCCAAGAGAAGGAGCATTCAATGAGACGGAATTTATTGCGAATAACGCTGGCATTATTTATTATTTTTACAGCTTCCGGCGTTTGGGCGGAAAGCTCTGTATGGGTGGTAAGTTCTTCCAGGGCAAATGTTTATCTTGCAGGGTCTTTCCACGTGTTGAGGGCGTCTGATTATCCTCTGCCTGCCGAATTTTTTACAGCTTACAATAATTCCCGTAAAATCATATTTGAAATTCCGCCCGATGAAACGGAAGGTGCGGGACATATGGGGGAGTTTTTAAGCGGGGCAATTTACAATGACGGCACAACACTTAAAAATCATATTACAGATGCGGCTTATGCCAAAGTGGAAAAATTCTGTAAAGAACGTAATTATCCGCTGGAGCAATACCAAATTTTTAAGCCGGCTTTGTTTTTGACGATGCTTACGTCTTTGGAAATGAACAGAATCGGAGCTGATCCTCAGAAAGGGGTTGATTATTTCTTCAAAGAAAAAGCTCTGCAGGATGGAAAAGCAACGGGAAGTCTGGAAACGGTTGATCAACAACTCAAACTTCTTCTTTCGATGGATGAAAGCATGGGAAGCGATCAAATCATCGAATCAATCGACGAATTCAAACAAATTGAAGCAGAGCTGGATGAATATTTGGCTGTGTGGAGAAAAGGTGATGAGGTCAGGATGGAAGAACTTTTTATAAAAGATTTTAGAAGTTACAGGAAATTATATCAAACCCTGATTGTCGACAGGAACAACAAATGGATGACGGATATCACAAGTTATCTCAATGGTTCGGTAAACACGATGATAATAGTGGGCGCAGCTCACCTTGCCGGTCCGGACGGATTAGTTAATTTATTGCGCAAACGCGGTTATAAAGTGGTTAAAGTGCAGAAAAAGTAAAGAAGTTTTATACAAGTATACTGACTCTGTTCAGTCCACACAAAGTTATCGAACTTAAGATTTTCCGGCGATTTCTTTAATGATTCCCAGAAATCCGTCTGCCTTTAAGGACGCGCCGCCGACAAGCGCGCCGTCAATATCCTGCATGGAGATTAAATCGCCGACGTTATCTTTGGTTACGCTTCCCCCGTATAGAATAAGAACATCATCGGCCGTCTTGCCATAAATGTCTTTGAGGATGCCTCGTATGAAGGCATGCACTTCCTGAGCCTGTGCGGATGTGGCAACTTTCCCGGTTCCTATCGCCCAGACCGGTTCGTAGGCGATGACAACTTTGTCAATTTCTTCCACACCGTTCAAACCTTGTTTCACCTGTTTGCCGATAACATCCCGCGTAATTCCTTTTACCCGTTCTTCATCAGTTTCTCCCACGCACATTATGGGAGTTAATCCTGCCGTCAGCGCTTTTTTTACTTTCAAATTAACTTCATTGTCTTGTTCGTGAAAATATTTCCGGCGCTCGGAATGGCCGATAATCACATAGGAGCAGCCGATGTCCTTGAGCATGCCCGGCGATATTTCTCCGGTGAAGGCTCCCTTGTCTTCGAAATACATATTTTGCGCGGCCAGAAATATGTTCGAGCTCTTAATTGTTTCGCTAACGTTGAAAAGGGCGGTAAACGGCGGAGCTAAAACGATTGCTCCATTTTTAAAGTTAACCACTCCATCTTTAATAGCTTTAGCCAAAGCAATTGATTCGGCAATAGTATTGTGCATTTTCCAGTTTCCGGTAACAATCCATTTTCTCATTTTTCATTTCCTCATTTTTCCAGCGCGGCAATTCCCGGCAAAGTTTTTCCTTCCAGCCACTCCAGAAAAGCGCCGCCGCCTGTGGAGATATAAGACATTTTTGCACTAAGACCTGCTTTTTTAATGGCTGTATCCGTATCGCCGCCACCGATGATGGATAGAGCTCCGGAATTTGCCACGGTATTGGCCAGCGCAAATGTTCCCTTACTGAAGGGAGCAAGTTCGAACATTCCCAGAGGGCCGTTCCAGACGATTGTTTTTACACCTTGCAAAGCTTCGCTAAATAGAGAAATTGTAGCAGGACCGATATCCAAACCCATCATGTCTTTGGGGATTTGTTTTACATCGCAGACTATTGCTTCGGCTTCCGGGGTAGCGCTTTCGGCAACAACCACATCTACCGGCAATAGAAACCCAACATTTTTTTGCTTTGCCTTTTCTACAATATTTCGCGCCAGATCAATCATGTTTTCTTCACAAAGCGATTTGCCGATTTCGTAACCGGCAGCTTTTAAAAAAGTGAAAGCCATGCCACCGCCGACAATAAGTTTATCGACCTTTTCGATCAGGTTATCCAGAAGGCCGATTTTATCGGAGACCTTTGCTCCGCCTATAATCGACACCAATGGTTTTGCCGGATTTACCATGGCCTTTTTGAAATATTCGACTTCGTTTTTCAACAGGAAACCTGCAGCGCAGGTTTGCACAAATTGCGTAATGGCCGAATTGGAAGCTGCTGCCCGGTGCGAAACGGCAAACGCATCATCTATGTATATATCGCAAAGCGCGGCCAGTTGTTTGGCGAATTCCGGGTCATTTTTATCTTCGCCCGGATAAAACCGGAGGTTTTCCAGAAGAATTATATCTCCTTCTTTCATTTTACCGACTGTCTGCTCTACTGCAGTGCCCACGCAATCATCTAAAAACATAACTTCTTTTTGCAGCAGTTCCGACAGAACTTTCACCACCGGCCTAAGCGACATCTCTGCAACTCTTTTACCTTTCGGTCTGCCCAAGTGGGAGGCGATGATTAATTTTGCGCCTTTTTCCAGCGCGTAATTAATCGTCGGGATACTTGCCCGCACTCGCTTATCGCCGGTTACATTTCCATCTTTGTCCATGGGTACATTAAAATCCACACGCAGAAAAACTCTTTTCCCTTTCATCTCTATTTGATCAATGTACTTCATCTTTTTTTCCTTATCTTTTCTATTTCATTATAAAAGAAAGCAATTCCAGCATTCTGTTGGAGAAGCCCCATTCATTATCATACCACGAGAGAATTTTTACCATATTGCCGCCCAGGACATTTGTATTTGGCATGTCTACGATGGATGAGTGTTTGTTGCCGTTAAAATCGATGGAAACCAATTCTTCCTCCGAACACATAAGGATGCCTTTCATGGCGCCTTTAGCATATTCTCTTAACTTATCATTTATTTCATTTTTGTTAGTGCTCTTTGAGAGCGTTGCCACGAAATCAACTAATGAAACATTAGGGACAGGCACACGAATGGCCAATCCGTCAAGCTTTCCCTTCATTTCCGGTATGACTTCAGCTATCGCCCGGGCCGCGCCGGTTGTCGTGGGTATTATGGAAAGAGCGGCCGCGCGTCCCCTTCTTAAATCTTTGTGCGGTTCATCCTGAACAACCTGATCATTAGTATAGGCATGAATTGTTGTCATGAGGCCGTATTCAACACCAAATTCCTCATGTAGTATCTTGACGATCGGCGCGAGACAATTTGTGGTGCATGATCCCATAGAAATAATATTATGCTTGGTTTTGTCATACTCTTCCTGATTGACGCCGAATACAACCGTAACATCAGGATTTTTAGCCGGGGCGGAAATAACAACCTTTTTTGCTCCTGCCTCTATATGTTTTCCGGCGCCTGTTTTGTCCGTGTATTTTCCTGTGCTTTCCAGGACAACATCAATGCCTAAGTCTTTCCAGGGCAATAATTCCGGTTCTCTGACGGAAAATGTTTTGATTTCTTTGTCATCAACGATTATTGAATTGTTTCCCACTTTAACTTCGGCATCCAGAATTCCATGGGTTGAATCATATTTAAGAAGATGAGCCAGAGTTTTTGCATCGGCGAGATCATTTATTGCTACAAATTCTACATCTTTGTTTTTATATCCGGCTCTGAACACAAGCCGGCCAATTCTTCCAAAACCATTAATAGCAATCTTTACAGACATATCTACCTCCTCACTAAAAATGAAGAAATTATTTAATTTAAAAGGGTTTTTTTGTCAACTGTTTTGCTAAATCTCAGGTTTGTGTTCCTGCGGCCTCATTTGTTGCAAAAACAGCGTAGTTTTTGATTTTGCGATCCGGCCTCCCGTCCGGCAAATTTTTTATATACTACATTAATTATTCATGATTGAACTATAAGAAGAACAGTCTTGTATGTCAATGGAATATTATTTATGAAGGCGAGGAGTGAAGTTAATGCTTGTCGTCGGTGGTCAGGTATTTGAATGGATTATGTTCAACGCAATGTGTCGAGTTTATTAGGCGTATGCCGAATATTGAAAGAAAAACATTTAAAAAGCGAACATATCATGTCGGGGCGAAACAAGATGTAAAGTTAGTGTTTAAATGTACTCCTGAAAGTTTGGTTCATACATGGTTGATTTGATATGGCCGGGCAGATCAGCAGGCTCATGCATTTGGGTAAGTCCCCGCGCGAAGACGACTTTTGCTACAGCCACGGCAATATTGGCCGATACTTCGCGAATATGCTTAAGCGATGGATAAATGCGTCCTATTTTCAAATCATCCGAAGTAACCTGTTGGACCAGCGAT
>Ga0187890_10001417_pt1 | contig 17208 bp, 13 predicted proteins | sample June2016WEW_21_1_FD_133005 | JGI IMG/M metagenome (GOLD analysis project Ga0187890, IMG submission 133005) | Peatland microbial communities from SPRUCE experiment site at the Marcell Experimental Forest, Minnesota, USA - June2016WEW_21_10 | ecosystem: Environmental > Terrestrial > Soil >... | reverse complement strand
TGGCTCGCTGGCATTATTCTCTCGGCCGCTGCTACATGCCTGGCTCGGACATAATTTCAGCCCTGCACTCCCGGGAGCTTTCAGGATGATGCTGGGCGCCACATTCGTCAGCCTGTTGGGCGTACCGGCATTTCTTAAGTTACTCGGTTCAGGCCGAGTCGCACATTGTTTTTGGGCTTCGGCCCTGCAAGGAGTACTTAACGCGATGATCCTTTTCATTTTCCTAGCGCTGACGCACACGGTTACGATTACAGACACATGCTGGGCTGTCATGGCGAGCATGTCCGCTTCCACTATCTACTTGCTTTGGCATGGACGGCAAGGACGCGCTGGCAGCGGCACCGGCTCGACGCCTTGCATTCAGAGACGGATGTCTGCTGCCGAGACGGCGAGATGACACGAGCACAACTCGTTGGGAATAGGCAAACGCGTTGCCCGGCAGGCGCACAGAACAGCGCCGGACGCCATAGAGGACGGACTCGCACATTTCGAGGATTAATGATCGTGAGACACGGCAAGAGTGTACTTGGTTTGAGTGTGACGTTCGTCCCTTAGAGGACGATTGGAGTTGCAATGTATGAACTCGTAATTGCGCCGCGGGTGAGTATAGTCACTCCCGCGTACAACTATGGCAAATACTGCGGCGAATTAGTCGATAGCGTCATGTCCCAAACTTACCCATTTGTCGAGCACATAATTGTCGACGATGGTTCCACTGATGATACTCCCGATGTCCTGGCGTCGCTGGTCAAGCGCTATGGATCGAGACTCGTGGTCATCCGGCAGCGCAACGCGGGACAGGCAGTTGCCGTTAATCGGGGCTTGCTTGCTGCGACAGGCAATGTTGTGCTCTGGATCAATTCAGATGATCTCATGGCACCCTGGGCAGTCGAAGAAGGAGTCCAAGCGCTCCGAGAGCACCCGGAAGCTGCGGCTGTGTACGGGGACTGGGCGCGTGTGGACGCTGCTGGCAAGCTCCTGGAGGAGATGCGGCCGGGCACAGTGAGCATCGAAGAACTGCTCCTGGGTGGCTTTTTTATTGCCAACTGCGCTCTATTCATTCGAAAAGAGGTGCTTCATGATGTTGGCCTGTTAGATCCTGTACTTCGATCTACGCTGGATTGGGACTTCGTTGTCAGGATTGCATTACGACATGAGATCGCATATTCTGCGGGGCGGCCCTGGGCTTACTACCGCGATCATTCTACAACCAAGACAAACATTGGACGTATCGTTTCGGCTCGTGAGTATAATTACCTCTATGAGAAAGTTCTGGCACGGCCGGACCTCCCCAAGTCAGTTTTACGCTTAAGTCGGCTTGCGCGGTCAAAGGCAAGATGGCAGTCTGCCATCTGCTTCGCATTCGGTAGGGCCCCGGTTCGCGCCGCCCTACAGGCCCTCTTGTCGTTCTTGCTTGACCCCATCGCCTTTCTCGTAACGCGGCATTTCGAACCGCATCCCCGAATCGTTGGCGTGGGTCACGAGCTTCGTCGCCGCCTCGCAGCAGCGGGAGGTAAGTTTTGAGCCAGACCGTTGCCATACAATTCTAAGAATGTTCCGCGTGCAGGAACCGTCGGCGTCTTGCCAAGTTGAAGGCATCTCTCTCTTCCCCGGCAGATGCCGTCGTCTGGCCCGAAATGAATTGGATCTGTATTCTGAATGTGAATATGCTCGAGGCAGCCATGTGAGTGCGCTCAGAAGCTTCTCGTACCTATCGAGAAGACTTGATTCAGATTTGTAATGCGTGCGGAGCAATGTATCAACATGTGGCCTGTGAAATGTGGCTTCACGAGGAGGAAGCGTGTCAGAACAGCAAGACAGAGAAATCTTTAAAGGCAAGACCCTTCTTATCACCGGAGGGACGGGGACGTTCGGCAATGCCGTGGTGAACTTGGGAAGCAAGGCTGGATTCAGCGAGATCCGCATCTTCAGCCGGGACGAAAAGAAGCAGGAGGACATGCGCAACAGGCTGAGAAACGTTGCCGTCAGCTTCTATTTGGGCGATGTGCGGAACTACGACAGCGTTATGCAGGTGATGCGCGGGGTAGACTTCGTGTTTCACGCGGCAGCTTTGAAGCAGGTTCCTTCGTGTGAGTTTTTTCCCATAGAAGCAGTTCACACGAACACGCTGGGCGCCGAAAACGTGATGAAGGCTGCGCTGGCTTCCAATGTTGGCAAAGTGATCGTTTTGAGTACGGACAAGGCTGTGTACCCGATAAACGCGATGGGAATGTCGAAGGCACTGATGGAAAAGTGCATGGTGGCGAAGGCACGGATGTACAGCGACAGTTCTACGGTGTTCTGCGGGACGCGGTATGGGAACGTGATGGCGTCCCGAGGGTCGGTGATTCCGCTGTTCTTGAATCAAATTCTAACTGGCGAACCGCTCACTGTGACCGACCCAAATATGACCCGCTTCATGATGACCATCGAGGGGGCAGTGGACCTGGTGCTTTATGCTTTTAGGCATGGTGTGCCGGGAGATATCTTTGTACAAAAGGCTCCGTCGGCGACAATCGGTACCCTGGCGAAGGCCATGATGACGCTTTTCAACGTGCAAAATGAGATTCGGATTATAGGCACGCGGCATGGCGAGAAGCTCTATGAAACCCTATTAAACCGGGAAGAAATGGCCCATGCGGAGGACCTTGGGGATTACTACCGGGTGCCGGCTGACGTGCGTGATTTGAACTATTCCAGCTTTTTCAGCAGTGGAAAAGCAGAGATTTCCGAGGCTATTGATTACAACTCGCACAACGCAGTACTGCTGGACGTGGATGGAATGATGAACATGTTGCTGAAATTACAGTGCGTGCAGGATGCCCTTAAGGGCAAGACGGTGCTGGCTTGACGAGAATTCTAATCACCGGCGGGCGGGGGTTCTTAGGCCGCAACTTGGCAGTTCGTCTGCTTGAACGCGAGGATTGCGAGACGAGGATTTTCGATCAAGAGAATTCGGTCGAGGATTTGAGGAGTTGGGTGCTCGACGCCGATGTCATCTTTCATCTGGCCGGCGTCAACCGGCCGCAAGATCCGATTGACTTCGAGAGAGGAAATGCGGGGCTCACCGAACGAGTGTGCCATTTCCTGCTGGAAAGCGGTCGTTCTCCGAAGATCGTTTTCAGTTCTTCAGTCCAGGCCGAATTGGACAATCCCTACGGAGCGAGCAAGGCGAAGGCCGAGAATGTTCTGCGGCAATTCTCCTCAGATACCGGAGCTTGTGTACAGATATACCGCCTGAAAAACCTCTTCGGGAAGTGGTGCCGCCCGAACTATAACTCGGTCACGGCAACCTTCTGCCACAACATTGCGAACCATCTGCCAATTGCCGTCACCGATCCGGCGCGCGAGGTGGAACTGAGCTATGTGGACGACGTGGTTGCGGCATTCCTGGCGGAAATCGATGGCCCTCAGGGCGCGAGCGAACCCGGGGTGGAGATTCCCACCTGCAAGATTCAGCTCGGCGACCTGGCAGGCAGAATCCAGGCGTTCCATGAGATGAGAAATTCGCTGATACTGCCTGACTTTGCGGAATGGTTCAATCGGGCGCTGTATGCGACCTATCTATCGTATGTCCCGCCCGCTGAGCGACGACACAACCTGGAGATTAAGTCTGACCTCCGAGGGAGCTTGGCAGAATTCATCAAGCAGAATCACCTTGGGCAGATATTTGTATCAAGAACCAAGCCAGGAGTGACGCGGGGAAACCACTATCACCACACCAAGGCTGAGAAGTTCTTCGTAGTGGAAGGAGCAGGCTTGATCCGGATGAGAGCCGTTGAAGGCGGGCCGGTCGAAGAGTATTCGGTGACGGGCAGTGCATACGAGGTGATAGACATTCCGCCTGGATTTACGCACTCGATCACCAACGTGGGCCTGGGAGAAATGGTGACCCTGTTTTGGTCGAGCGAAATGTTCGATCCAGATCGCCCGGACACTTATTATCTCCCCGTCGATTGTGAGACACAAAGCAAGTGCAAGACGCTGGAGTAAACATGAAGGTAGCAACCATTCTGGGTACGCGCCCGGAGATCATTCGGTTGTCGCGTGTTATCGCAGCATTGGACCGTTATACGAAGCACGTTCTGATTCACACGGGTCAGAACTACGACTATGAACTGAACCAGGTATTCTTTGACGACCTGGAAATCCGCCGGCCCGATCACTTTCTGCAAGCTGCCGGTAAGAACGCGGCTGACACAATTGGGCTGGTTATTTCAAAAACAAGCGATGTACTCGCTGAGATACAACCGGATGCAGTGCTGATTCTGGGTGACACGAACAGTTGCCTGGCTGCACTCGCGGCCAAGAGAATGAAGATCCCGGTCTTCCACATGGAAGCCGGAAATCGCTGCTTCGACGAACGGGTGCCGGAGGAGATCAACCGCAGGATCGTCGACCATATCAGCGACATCAATCTGCCCTACAGCGACATTTCCCGCGAATACTTGCTGCGCGAGGGCATCGCTCCCGACCGGGTCATCAAGACCGGCAGCCCCATGTACGAGGTCTTGACCTACTATCGTCAGAAGATTGACCGCTCCGACGTCTTGGCGCGGCTCGGCTTGACCGAAGATCGCTATTTCATGGTCAGTGCGCATCGGGAGGAGAACATCGACTCTCCGCGGCAGTTCGGAAACTTGGTAAGAGTATTGGAAAGCGTAGCTTCGCAATATCAACTGCCGCTGATTGTCTCCGTGCATCCCCGGACGCAAAAAAAGATAGATGCGGGGGGCGTGAATTTCTCGGAAAGAATCCGACTGGTGAAGGCAATGGGCCTGTCCGACTTCGTTCACCTCATGATGAAGGCTCGGGCAACCCTGTCCGATAGCGGCACAATTACAGAAGAATCCTCGATCCTCAACTTCCGGGCGTTGAACATCCGCGAGGCTCACGAGCGTCCTGAGGGAATGGAGGAAGGCGCGGTGATGATGACCGGACTTGACCCGGAGCGCGTTCTCGATGCGTTGACGGTGCTGGAGGCGCAACCAGCCGGCGACAAGCGGGCGCTGCGAATCGTACGGGATTACGACATTCCTAATCTGTCTGAAAAAGTTGTACGGATCATTCATAGCTATGTGCCCTATGTGAACCGTGTAGTGTGGCGTAAGGCATGATTTATGTAGTAAGTCATGAGACGGGGAAACCAACATTGTTATACTAAGTATCCTCCGGGAGAGGGGAAGAATTTACAGTTGTTGGCCCCTCAAAGAGGCCTTTTTACAACCGCTGAAAGCAGAAACAACCGCAACAGCAGCAGGGGCACGACACGATGGGCTTCGGCAAAACGAAAGCAACAGCGGGAGGTTTACTTCCGGAATTCTCAAAGTTCTCCTGCCAACCCGGCAGAGCCTGGGGACCTTCCTTTTGGATTCGGAAGGTCTCTCAGAAATGAGAATTCCGAACAAGCCGTGCTTTCGCAGCACCTTCAACCACGTGAGCCTCGCGGACTTGACAGCACTAATCTGCGCAGCTTTAGCCATGAAGCATATTAATGCTCCCATTGACGACTGCTTTCTTCCCGGTGGCTGTCGGGCATCGTTCGCCTACGCCACTTGTCTTCATGACGATTTAAAGGCCTGGACACTATGATGGAGTTGAATTATAGCGTGTTATTCGCGGTAACCGCAGGCACTTTCATCATAGGTCTCATTCTGCACCATCGGATGCAGACAGGACTTGAACGACTGTATCTTTGGGCCTTTCTCTGTGGCATCTATGTTATATGCGGCTTTGGTTCCGCGTATACAGAAGTTCCTCATTCTTACTCGGTAATGTATCTCGTCTATGTTGCGGCTGCTGGAGCCGGCTTTGCAGTCGTGGTTAACTTATTCCGCGATGCTGGGGCAAGAACATGCCGGAAGATCGATTGGCGACTGAGTCGGATCGATGCTACATACATTGCCATAATTGGCTTCTGGCTTTATTTCACCTCAGTGGTTTTTCCACTGGTTTATCCGACGATGCGCCTCAACTTGTTGTGGAACCCTCCTTTGCCCGACTTGCAGGCCGCATTTGGATTCGGCGTCGCCCCTGATAAAGCGGTTATTGAGCGTTTGGTTGGATATGTTACACTCCTATGCTACCCTGTTTACTTATGGCGTCTGCATGCCTACTTAACGCGACCCGTGCATCTTGCGCTAGCCGTCTTTGGGCCATTGTATCTCATTTATTGTTCCGATAGCTACATGGGGCGCGGCACGATTCTAATGGGCGTCGGTCTGTACGTGATGTTGCTTTGGCGAAACTGTCGCCGCGCGAGGAAGTATCTAGTTGTAACGCTTGTGGTCGTAGCGCCGTTGGCGGTAATTGCGTCCGCCCTGTATACAAGAGTGCGACTTACGGGAAGCCTTTCGGGGTCGGTTAGTGTATCTGACGAGGTCTGGGCCTCGGTAAGATTGGAAACGGGTCTACCGCTAAACGCGGCTGTTGTGTTGGATAGTGGTGAGCGCGTAAATGTCGGTGACCTAGCGCTGTGGGCTGTTACGCTCCCATTGCCAAAGGTCCTTACGGGAAACATCGTGACGTTTCAACCGAATTTTGACATGGCAGAAATAATTACGAACATACCGCAGGGCGCACGGGCGTTTTCGGTTGCCCTTCCCGGTGTAGTCGGAGAAAGCGTCTATTTTGGAGGCCCATGGTTTTACTGGATTTCCGCAGTTGTCACAGGGGGCATATTTGGGTTTCTTTGCGCCCTATGCTCGAAAAGTAATCAACTTGGAGGCGTGACGGCTTATTGCGTTTTGTTATGGCCAAATATCTTCATCCGGGCGGGGCTCGACGCCGGACTACCGATGATAATTAATGGGCTGTTTCCGTTTCTTGTTGTCGCCGTGCTTGTGTCAAGTCGTGGATCGACGAACCGTGCCAACGGTGTTATGCGGTCGCCAAATGCAAAGCGTCTCGTGCCGACTCACGCGGCTTTGGAAGAATGACAAGTAGCTTTCGGCCCTCTGCTCAGTTCACTTCGCCGAAATGCGCACCGGATGTTCGGTTCTGGCGCAGGTGACGAATCGCTCCACGATCAATACATGGACTTTACCGCTGCTGATTGCAACGCCTTTTCATGAAACCAGGCGATTTGAAACTTCTGTACGTGTGCACCGATTTTCCTTATCCGCCTACGAGCGGGGGATTGGTGGACATGTGGAACCGGATTCAGTCGTTGCACGGCCTGGGTGTGACACTCGATGTGATTGTCACCGCAGGGGCAGAGCCGCCGAAGGCGGACAGGGAAAGGGTGGAGAAACTGGTCCGCCGTCTCATCATTTCGAAGCGGCGCCGCAGCCTCTGGGGGCTGCTTTCCATCAAACCGAGTCAGACCGCGATCCGAAGCAGTCTGCGTCGCGCAAATCTCGAGGATCAGTACGACGTTGTTCTGATGCATACTGAATTTGCAACGGAAATCCTGCTCAACAAGAGTTTGAGGTATAAAGCGGCCATCATCAGAGTCGACAATGATGAGTATACCTACTATATTCAGACCGCAAAGGCAGAGCGATCATGGTTGGGTAAGCTCTATTTCCTACAGGAAGCATTCCGGATTCGGCGCCATATCGCGCGGATGCTTCCGGCTATGGACATGCTCTGGTTCATCTCGCACGACGAACTTGGTCGCTACAAGCAGCGTTGGGACCCGCACGATCGTCAGCCCACAGCCTTCGTGCCGTCCGCCGTCGATCTCAACCTTCTTGACGAGCCTTCGTTGGAGGGCTTCCAGGTTCTGTTTGTCGGGAACCTATGGACGCCGCTGAACAGGGAGGCCGTAGAGTGGTACATAGAGAGTGTCCATCGTAGGTTGACCGATGTCCCGGGCTACAAGTTCCTGATTGCGGGCAGCACTCGGGGGAAAGGCTGTAGGTGGCTGGAGGAAATTGCAAAGCCATATGCGAATATTACAATCCATTTCGATCCTGAAGAACTGTCGCCGTTCTATAAGTCGAGCGCGGTATTTGTGAACCCAATGCAGCAAGGGGCGGGAGTGAAGTTAAAAACCATCGAAGCGGTGCTGCGGGGGCTGCCGGTGGTTTCGACGAGAACAGGCGCCGAAGGCAGCGGGTTAGTGGATGGCGTTCATTACAAATGCGCGGACACGCCGAGCGAGTTCGCGGCGCAGATTAAGGTGTTATTGATGGATAAGGAGGTCGCGCATGAGTTCGTGCGGCGTTCTCAGAAGTTCATCCTAGACCAATACGACCAAAAGAAAGTCCTTGAGGTGCTGTTGCGCGAAGTGGGCAGTCGAAGTCAATTTTGCGCGGCGAAGACGAAGAACAAGGATATGCAAGATCCTGCGACACCCTAACCCGGCTACGCCGGGTTAGGAGACATCGCTGACCTCGTTCGCCAATAGCTGGCAGGAAGTTACTGGAGCATGATCCTTGGCATCTGCACGAAGAAATTGATCGCGACTACAGCAGCGAGAAAGAGATCGGCGAGTCTATTGAGACGACCGTTAGAACGCCGATTAGATGACAGGTCATATAGAAAAACTGGTACAACATATCAAGCTGACAATGGTAATGGTCAAAGCAATATTGAAACGATGTCGTTGATAACACGACTTCCGGAAGTGGGCGCAGAATGAGAATTGGGATAAATCTGCTTTATTTGATTCCTAGCCAGTGCGGGGGTACGGAAACATATGGCGTTTGTCTGGTTAATGCGCTTGTAAATCTGGATCCGACGAATGAATATGTTGTTTTTCTGAATAAGGAGTCGAAAGATCTTCCACTTGCCGAGGCACCGAATCTGAAGACAATTGCATGCAACGTTAAGGCAGCCCACCGGCCGGTGCGCTATTTGTATGAACAGATGGTTCTGCCTTTTCTCCTGATCAAATATCGCATCGACTTGGTTCATTCCCTGGGGTATGTCGCACCGTTAGTAGCGCCGTGCATCAATGTGGTCACTGTCCCCGACATGAACTATGTGGATGCGCGCAAAACCCTTCCGTGGTTCAGATGCCTGATGCTGGCCTTCTTTTCATCTGCGTCGGTTTGCCTAACAGATCATGTAATTACCATATCCCAATTCTCTAAATCGTCCATATGCCGGCGACTTGGCACAGCACCGTCCAAAATCACCGTGACTCACCTAGGGCCAGGTTGGCTGGGCAAGCCATCCGCGCCCATTGATTGGGAAGCCCTGCGGACTCACTACGACCTGCCGGGAAAATATATTATCGCATTCGGAGGCGGCGCTTTACATAAAAACATACCTAGGCTCATCGAGGCGTATTTGGATTGCAAAGATGTTCACGACTGCACCCTTGTTATCATGGGACGCCTTCCAGCCAACGTCCAGCTTCCGGACAGTCCCAATGAAGGTGGAAGTGCCAGAATTCAGTGGTTAGGTTACGTGCCCATGGGGCATATCCAGCCTCTGTTAAGCCATTCAGTACTCTTTGTACTTCCTTCTCTTTACGAGGGGTTTGGAATGCCGATCTTGGAGGCTCAGTTTGCGGGTGCCCTTGTAGCATCCTCAAATGCGGCCTCTCTGCCTGAGATTGGCGGGGAAGGTGCCATCTATTTTGATCCAATGTCGGTGCAGGCGATCTCCAAGGCCATTAAGGTTGCGGTAAAGGGGGAGGCTTCTTGGACGGATGGCATTCGCAGAGCCGCCGAAAGCAACCTCCGGAGGTTTTCCTGGAAAGCCACGGCCGAAGCTTCTTTGGAAGTATATTTGTCATTGGTTCGTCCCACCATTGGGCAACCGGGGACATCCTCTCCGAAATGAGTTGCATTCCAATCTTATGCGCGACTGTCGATTGCGCACAGCCTGTGAGGCCAGGGGGGCGCCTATGACACATGGTCGGACTGCGATCTGCCAACTCTTCAGATTCTTTATGGCGATAACTGATGAATACTAAGAAGGTACTCATTACCGGCGGCTCGGGATTCGTGGGTCAGCACATGTCGCGCTTATTGCTCGATTGGGGCTACCGTGTCTTTAGTCTCCAGCGGAACACTTTGGCTTCCCTTCCTGACGGCGTTGACCCCATTTACATTGACCTGAAAGACCCTAAAGCGCTGAAAGACCTACCTCGAGCCTGGGATTTCGTTATCCACCTTGCGGGAGCCTCGATCCCGAGCCAATTCACATCCGTTGATCCCGTCCTGCTCAATGTCAGGATGGTTATGAATCTCTTAGAGCATCTAGAGGACGCCAGAGTTCTATTGGTGAGCAGTTGCCATGTTTACGCTCCTTCCCTTTGCCTTCGGGCCGAAGAGAGCCCTATCATCCCTCAGGGACGATATGGGCTCGCCAAACACCTTATAGAGCAAATGGCTGGACATTATGAACATAAGCTGGATATCCGTATTGCTAGGCCCTTCAACCATCTGGGCCCCTATCAACGGCAGGAACTTGTCATTCCTTCCCTCTTGAGGCGTATCAGAATGAGCGGTTCGCTAGATAGAAGTGCGATAACTATGAGTGGCACAAACAGTACACGCGATTTCGTGGATGTGGCCGATGTGGTGGCAGCCTACCTAGCCATTCTTCAGATTGAAGTGCCCAATCACCGGGTTTTTAATGTTTGCACAGGAACCCCCCTGACCATCAAGCATGTGGCCGACTTGGCCCTCCAGATTCTAGAGATTGAACGTGAGATAGCCTTTGAAGGACATCCGAATTCGGCGGATGACAATCCTTTTGTGGTGGGAAGTCCCGCACGGCTCATGTCAGCCTCCAATTGGAGACCCCATGTCCCTCTTCGCGTGAGCCTCGAGCGCATGCTTTTATCTTAATTCGAGGTACTTATCCATTGACGACAGATGTCGAACACTAGTACCCATCTCATAAATGCGTTTGGAGCCTGAGAAGGCATCCGAGTTACAGAAAGCCGACGAAGTTTTGATCTGGTATCCCCATCGTGCAACCAGGCGGCGATAGTTCTGCATCCAGACAAAGAGGCGTTCCACTTTCCAACGGCGGCGGCGCGTTACATAAGAATATACCCAGGTTCTTCAAGGCGTCTGTGTAGTGCAAAGATGTCCATGACTGTGCCCTGGTCATCATGGGACGCTTCCCTGCGAACGTCCAACTTCCGGCCATGCCCAGCGAAAATCGCGGTCCGACAGTCCAGTGTCTAGGTTATGTGCCCATGGCGCATATCCAACCCCTGTTGGTCCATTCTGCACTGTATGTACTTCCTTCTCTTTACGAGAAGTTTGGAATGCCCATCCTGGAAGCTCAGTTTGCAGGTGACCTTGTCGCATCTTCCAATGCGGCATCTCTTCAGGAGATCGGTGGGGAAGAGGCCATTTACTTTGATCCAATATCAGTCCCGGCGATCTCTGGGGCCATTAGGGCCGCACTGAAAGGGGAGAATTCCTGGACCGCCGGCATTAGCAAAGCCGCCGAAAGCAACGTCCGGAGGTTTTCCCGGAAAGCCACAGCTGAAGCTACTTTGCAAGTATACCTTTCATTGGTTTGTCCCGCCAATCCGCAACGAGGGACATCGTCTTCAAAATGAGTTATATTTAATGAAATGTACAGCTTTCGATTTCGTACAGCCTGTGAAGCCAATAATGGCGCCCACGACAGGTGGTCACACTGTGACTGCCTCCCCGTATGGCGGACTGCATCAGTATTCTCGTAAGTAATCGGCAAAGGAGCAAGAATGAAGGACCAATTGGTAGTGGTGGCAGGCGGTGGTGGATTCATCGGCGGAAATCTGGTGGCCTCCCTCAGGGAGCAGGGTTACAGACACATCCGGGCGGTCGACGTGAAACCCCTCGAGCACTGGTATCAGAAATTCGACGATGTCGAGAACCTTACGCTCGACCTGAACGACAAGGAGAATTGTGAGATTGCGACAAAGGGCGCAACTGAGGTCTATAACCTGGCCGCAAATATGGGCGGGATGGGCTTCATCGAGAAGAACAAAGCCCTGTGCATGCTCTCGGTTCTCATTAATACTCACATGTTGATGGCGGCGCGGAAATGCCGTGTCGAGCGCTATTTTTATTCCTCTTCGGCCTGTGTCTACAACGGCGATCTGCAGCACACGCCTGATGACGGTGATCGATTCACGGCGCCGGCCTTGAAAGAATCAGACGCATATCCCGCTTTGGCCGAGGACGGCTATGGCTGGGAAAAGCTCTTTTCGGAGCGGATGTGCCGCCACTTTATGGAGGACTTTGGTCTGCATGTGCGTGTGGCGCGCTTCCACAATGTTTACGGCCCCTGGGGAACTTGGTTTGGTGGCCGCGAGAAGGCCCCGGCCGCAATTTGCCGCAAGGTGATTGAAGCCAAGTTGGCCGGCAAACACAAAATCGAGATCTGGGGTAACGGGCACCAAACCCGCTCCTTCATGTTCATCGATGACTGCATCAAGGGCATCGGACTGATCGTCCATTCTGAGATTCTGGAGCCCATCAATCTTGGATCGAGCGAAGCGGTCAGCATCAACCAGTTGGTGGACATCGTCGAAGACATTGCGGGAATCAAGTTGCATCGCAACTACGACCTGGGAGCACCCAAAGGCGTAAATGGCCGCAACAGCGACAACACACTAATCGAAAAGTATCTGGGTTGGGAACCAAACATCAGCCTTCGGGCGGGTCTAGAAAGAACTTACGCATGGATCTATGACCAATATCAATTGCGGGAGCGCGGCGCGGAGGGAGTCGTTCGCGAGATCGATAACGGGTGAGGCAGCCATCCATTCTTCAATAGAGCGACTGGCTCGATAGGAGTCGGCTTAGTAACTGCGAGACGGTTGCGTATGATAGGTTGCCCACAAAAGGGAGTCCGAAGCTTTGAAGACCATGTTAAACAGTCAGCGCATTTGGGTCGTTTCAGAACTGTACTATCCGGAAGTTACTTCGACTTTCCTTACTGAGATCTCCGAGGGGCTTGCGGGAGTGTACGATGTTTCTGTACTGTGCGGACAGCCTAGCTACTTGGTACGTGGGGTGCGCGCACCAGTTCGCGAAATGCGCAATGGCGTGGATGTTAAGCGCTGCCGGGCAACCACGCTGGACAAGAACAGGCTTGTTTCCAAAGTCGTCAACCTGATCACCATTAGTGTATCCATCTTCGCAGCCGCGCTGTGCCGGTTCCGCCGAAAAGACATTATAATAGTAGTTACTAATCCACCTCTCCTTCCGTACCTGATGGCGCTTGCCTGCCGATTGAAGGGGGCTCGTTTTGTACTGCTAGTATATGACGTATATCCGGAGATATTCACCAGGCTCGGAATCTTTAGTCAAGAATCGCTGGTTGTTAGATTGATGGATCTTGCAAGTCGTTGGCTTTACAATAGTGCATCTCGTATAATCGTTCTCGGAAGGGATATGCGGGACCTTGTCGGCGAGAAGCTCAAGGGCCGCCGGAACAGGGTAGTTATCGCCACAAACTGGGGCGATACCAAAGCAGTTTTTCCGCAACCGCTCTCAGAAAACCTGCTGCTTGACAAATTGAATCTGAGGGGACGCTTTGTCGCGCAGTACTGCGGGAATATCGGGCGCACACATGGCATTAAGGACATAGCAGAGGCCGCAGAATTGCTCGCTTCTGACGATAAATTCCAATTCCTTCTGATTGGCTGGGGTGCAAAGAAGCGCTGGGCGATTGAGCATAAGCAAGCACGAAAGCTGGATAACCTGACTATTCTCGATCCTCTTCCGCAAGAAGAGTTTTGTGACGGGTTGAATGCCTGCAATGTGGCGATCATCTCTTTTTCGAGCGGGATGGCGGGCATATCTGTACCGAGCAGGATGTATAACGTGCTGGCCGCTGGAAAGCCGCTGCTGGCGGTGTGTGACGACAATTCCGAGCTGGCGGCCGTCGTGAGAGAAGAAGCAATTGGTTGGGTAATTTCCCCTGGCCGCCCCGATCTGATTGTATCGGCTTTACGCGAAGCGAAGGCCAACCCGGAGCGTCTACGCGCGATGGGCGAGCGCGCCCGTCAGGCCGCTGAGAAGAAATACACCCTTGGCTATGTACTTCAGGTCTACAAAGATACGATTGAAGGCCTCAGATCCGAGTGACTTCCCTATCGAGACAATTATTGGTGACTGGGGCGTCCGGGTTTCTGGGCTCCGAGGTAGTCGGTTTAGCGCGAGAGGCGGGCTGGCATGTTCGCGGCTTCGACCGAAACCCCGTCTCCGAGATTGACGGCGTCGAGATGTTGGTAGGGGACATCAGCGATACCGCGATGCTTTGCAAAGCCTGCGAAGGTATAACGGCGATCGTGCACGCCGCCGGACTCGCGCATGTCTTCGGTCCTGGGTTCCGGGACTCCACTCTCTTTGACGCCGTGAATGTAGAGGGAACGCGCTACCTTGTTGAGGCAGCCTTGGCGTGCGGTGTTCCTCACGTGGTTCTGATCAGTTCAGTTTCGGTTTATGGCGATTATTCGGGAGTCATCTGCGACGAGACTGTACCTTGCCATCCTCAAGGTCCCTACGCCATCAGCAAATGGCGCAGCGAGGTCAGCGCCAACGAGCGAATGGCAACGGGGCCAGGCTCGCTCACCATTCTACGTTTCGCCACGATTTACGGCGAAGGGGACCGGGGCAACGTGGCGAAGCTGATCGGCGCGCTAGATCGCGGACGCTTTATTTGGCCCGGCTCTGGGCAGAATCAGAAAAGTCTGATCTACAAAGAGGATGCCGCACGTGCTTGTCTTTGTGCGCTGGAGCGCCCGGTATCTGGTATTGAAGTATTCAATGTCTCGGCGCGGCCTGTGTCCATGAGAGAGATTGTGTCGGCTATTTGTCAAGCTCTTGGTCGTCCTATTCCACGCCTTAGCATTCCGTTGGCTCTCCTAAAGGCTGTCGGGGCAATCTCTCGCAGAATGGGCGATCCGGGGCAGTTCGGCCAACGATTGGAGAAATTCATTCACGACGATGTTTACGATGGTTCGAGGTTTGAGTCCACTTTCGCCTTTCGTCCGGCAATATCGCTTTCTGAAGGGATGCGCAGAGAGGTAAGATTTCTGCAAGCCCAAACAGGGCGGTGATCCGGCCCGTCTCTTATCTGCGCGGCAAGCGGAAGAGGCGACTGAGTGTGGCATCGTGAATTTGGAGAGTTTCCATGCCATGGCATAAGCGCGTATTTGATATTGCATCTTCGATGCTGTTTATATTCCTTCTCTCGCCTTTGTTTCTCGCTCTTGCGCTGGTCATTAAGGCGACCTCGAGGGGCACGGTCCTACATTGGTCCAATCGGGTTGGAAAGGACAATAGGCTATTCCAGATGCCGAAGTTCCGTAGCATGCGGATAGACACTCCTCAGGTTGCCACTCATCTGCTCTCGGATCCTTCAATACACCTGACACCTATTGGCGGTTTCCTCCGCCGGACGAGCCTCGACGAACTGCCTCAGTTGTTCAGCATTCTCGCGGGCGACCTGAGCTTCGTCGGTCCGCGCCCGGCACTGTTCAATCAGGACGATCTGGTCGCGCTAAGAACCGAGCGAAGCATTCACCTGCTGGTTCCTGGATTGACTGGCTGGGCGCAGGTGAATGGGCGGGACGAGTTGCCGATCCCGGAGAAGGTTCGCCTGGATTGTGAGTACCTCCACGCCCGTTCCTTTTGGCTTGATCTCAAGATTCTTGCTATGACCGTTTTCAAAGTTGTCCGACGTGAAGGCATTTCCCACTGAAGAAGCAGCAACTGATGTATTCAGCTCCCGGATACATATCTATTGTCTAAGGATCCACTGATCAAGTTCCCCGGCCGCATTCTACTTGCATAAAATCGTAGTACTGGGCCTTTGGGAGTAAGCTTGACTGTGACTGCAATCAAAGCCATTGGAACGACGAGAAGCAACAAGAATAGGAACGTCGATTCGGCCTTGTGCACCATGGTTCCTTCATCCTCAGAATTGCGAACTGGCCCCTGCGTGACCGACTGAAGTGCCTTTGCGAGCTCGACGACACTAATGGCGTCCGTTCTATCGTCGAACGGAGATCGCTCGGTGCCTGGATACACACAGAATCGCCCCCGCGGATTCAGATCGGCGCAGGCGGAATGAAAGCCGCGCTCGATCTTCGTGGCAGATGTGCGCTTGACCTCGATGGCCGATAGATCTCCGGCGGGAATCGTGAGGAGAAGGTCCACCTCTGTACCATTGGAGGTCCGATAGTAGTGCTTCTCGGTTCCGTCCGGCGCCGCGGTGACCAAAGTCCCAATGACAAAGCTCTGCCAGGTTTGGCCGGCGACCGGATGTTCGAGCGCAAGCGTCAGACCAAATGCATGGATGACGTCTTTCTCGAAGCTTATGGTGTTCTAAACTGCAACGATTTCCCCCCATGGCTCGACTACGTTTTCCAATCTCGAACTGTATAACTACCTCTGGACCCAAATCACTGATCCTGGCTGGAGTTGCCAGAACTGGTACAGCACTCGGGCGTTCCAATGCAGTTTTGGCGGACAAGAGACAGCGACGCAAGTTACTCTGTACTATGGCGGCGCACCACCGGTGGCTCAATGTCTTGCTCCAGCGCCCAGCCCTGATCTTCCACCAGTCATGTGAAATCGTATTCCATACGGGATGATGGGTGCAGCCGCGGCCTGCTATTAAACGCACGTTTCCTCCACTAGCGCTTCTTTTTCGAGTTGAGGTGAGAAACGAATTTTACGAGAGCCGCGAGTGCTCCCCGCGATGTGAGGCAGTCATGCCTGCAAACTGGCGGTTCCTGCAAATCGCCATTATTCTCAATGCCGAAACGCGCCACTGGTTCTCATGTGCTTTCCTGAGCTATCTGCTTCCAGCGTTATGCTTCGCCCAGTCTGCGCTGAAAATGCGCGTGCACCGTGCTGGCGCTGCCGAATTCGCGCGGCAACGCCTTCCACTGGCAACCGCTGCGCAATACATATACGTTCGCGGAAAAGATATGTCGGGCGGGCATCGGCGGGCACCCTGCACCAGGTTGGCGGCGATACAGGCGTCCAACAGGTTGAGTGACGACGGGGACAAGTGGTTCCACCTTGGCCCAAAACGCATCCGAAACAGTCTAAGACTTGATCTGCGGCATCTTGGAACTCATTTTCGCCCGGTTTGCACCTCTCAACGCCTTGCTGTTTCTCATCGAGAATCAAGTCGAACACGATTTACGGATAAGCTCTTAGTGTTACGCGGTAGTGAGGGGCCGAGGGCGACAACTGCCGCTGGGAAGATGATCGGGCTGCTTTGAAGGCAAATCAATCGGTGGCGCTGGACAGTGCGGCGCCGACATGGGCCATCTGCGGC
>Ga0187890_10001415_pt1 | contig 17216 bp, 15 predicted proteins | sample June2016WEW_21_1_FD_133005 | JGI IMG/M metagenome (GOLD analysis project Ga0187890, IMG submission 133005) | Peatland microbial communities from SPRUCE experiment site at the Marcell Experimental Forest, Minnesota, USA - June2016WEW_21_10 | ecosystem: Environmental > Terrestrial > Soil >... | reverse complement strand
GGCCAAATGCCTGCGGGCGGGCAGATTCGCGCGGAATTCGCCTGGGTCGGTACCATCATGTACGAGCTGATATGCGCTTCGGGCCCGGGATCCGATATTTACATGGATCGCTTGCCTCGCGACCACAGCTTCCACATCAAGCATCATCATCTCGGCTTTCTGCTTCGCAGTCGCGAGCAGTGGGATGCGTGTTGGTCAAAGCCCGGGAGATCGGCTGGTCCGTTCCGTATCGCAACGAAAATCCGCTGGTAGAAGTTTGCTTCGTGGACGCGACCGAATTGGGCCATTATCTGGAATATTTTCTACCCAAGCAGGCCGGTCTGAATTTTTTCGAGAGTGTTCCCAGGCATTGAGCATGCACATCGAACCAAACATCCTAGCGTACCTCGAAGCGCTGGAAGGCGCGGTAACCAATCTCAAGGACACTTGGCGCCCAGACGATCCCCAGTACCGCGCGGATGTCTACCGGCAGACGATGACCAGTCTCTCGTATGCCTATTTCGCTTACTTCCATGCTGACGCCGAGCATCCGGACTGGGCGCCGCTATGGAATCCGGTCTACACCTTGCAGCCCAATCCCGACGACATCTACCTGCAATCGCCAATCCGCGGCGATCTGACCTACCGGGTCTCCGGCAATCGCGGTACCTGCAGAATCCTCAGCTTCACCACGCAAAAAGTCTTATCCGGTACGGTAGATCAGATGCCGCAGCCCAATGGGCATAGCGAGGTCGATTCGTTCGATCTGCAGCTCGAGCTCGGTCGGGATTTTGAAGTAATCTTCAGTGCGCAGCGCCCATCGGGCTACACGGGCAAGTGGGCGCCGATCGATCCACAGGCGGGCGGCATGATGGTGCGCTTTCGCAGCTACGACTGGGCGAACGAGATCGATCCGGTGCTGACAATCGAGTGTCTGGACCCGGTCCCGCTCAAACCTCGGTTGACACCCGATCAGATCCTCGCACGCATCCAGGAGATGGCCAAGTTTCCGGCACGCAAGACCCGACTCTACTACGGCATGCAAAACGGGGTGAAACAGCGTGTGGGTTTCAACGTGTTCGAGCCTGTGCGCTATCCAGGAGCTCTGGTCAAGCAAGTCTATTGGCCAGCGTGCTTTCAGTTCGCCGAAGACGAGGCGCTGATCATCGAGACCGAGCTGCCGACAAGACGCCCTTATTGGAATGTCCAGCTCAACGACCCGTACTTCAACGCCCTGGAATACGTCTATCGGCTGTCGAGCAGCAACGGACATTACGCTCGCGTATGCGCTGATGGGCGATTTCGCGCGGTGATATCGCTGACCGATCCGGGTGTTCCCAACTGGCTTGATCCCGCCGGCTATACCGAGGGCGGCATCTACGGCCGTTGGTATGACTGCGACAGCGAGCCGGTGCCGACGATCAAACGCATCAAGCTGTCACGGCTGCGGGAGCATCTGCCTCGAGACACGCCGGTCGTCTCCCCTGCCGAGCGGGCCGAAGAAATACGGCAACGGGTCAAAGCTTGTCAGCGTCGGCGGAGGTGGTGAGGGTTCACTGGGTGACCCTCGCCTCGGCAGCCGATGGATCTTAGCTACGATCCCCCCAAGGCGTTCCGTCATGCACTCGAGCAGGCGCACGAAATCGTCAGCCGGGAAGTGGGCACTGATGATTTCGGAGCGAGCGATTATCTGCCCGGCCTCAAAGTACTGCTCCAGTCAATGGATTACGACCCGCAGTTCTCCGTAGCCGGCAGACGTATTGCCTGGGGCATGGTCCTCGGCGTGCTCAGAGGGCGGACACAGGCGATCCAATCGATGAAGCAGCACCCCGGCTTCGACAGGCATGCCATCCAAAGTCCGGTCGTGATCACCGGCGTGCCCCGCACCGGCACGACCGCCCTGCACCGCCTGATGGCGGTCGATCGACGGTTTCAAGGTCTGCAGACGTGGCTGCTGGATTCTCCCATGCCGCGTCCGCCGATTGAGAGCTGGCGTGACTATCCACAGTTTCAAAAGACGGCCGCCGCATTGGAAGCGCAGTATGCGGCGATCCCCGAAAAGCGGGCCACACACTACCGCGCCGCGGAGGAGGTGCACGAGTGCTGCATGCTGTTGTGGCAGTCATTCGTTTCGAATCTCTGGAACTGCGCCTGGTCAGCGGCCACCTATGATGCCTGGTGGCAGTGTCAGAGCGAGGCATCGGCGTACCGGCATTTCCATCGCTGCGTGCAGCTGATCGGCAGCAACGAGCCGCAAACGCGCTGGCTGCTGAAGAATCCAGGTCATATCGACAATCTGGATCTGCTGTTCGCGGTCTTCCCTGACGCGAAAGTCATCCAGACGCATCGTGATCCGGCAAAGGCCTTGCCTTCGCTGGTATCCAACTTGATGCAGCTAAACGCGTTGACGGAGGACGGACGCCGAGAACAGCGAGCGGAGAACATGCTGACGCGTGAGGTGTCGAAATGGGCCAGCGCCGTCCGCAAGGCGGAGCGGGTGCGCGCACTTAATCCGGGTCAAACGATCGACGTCATCCACGCCGACTTTCATCGCGATCCCATGAAAGTGCTGGAGCGCATCTACGCTTTCATCGGCATGGAAATCACCGACGAGCTGCGATTGGGTCTCGAGCGGCGTATCAAGGAGAAGCCGGAACTGTCGCGGGGGCAGCATCGATACCGCATTGACGACTATGGGATGACTGAAGCGCAGGCGCGCGAGCCCTTCGATGACTATATTCGGCGCTACGATCTTATGAGGGCTGGTTGAATGAAGGCCGCCATCTATCCTGGACAGGGCAAGGGCATTGTCATCGCGGAGTTGCCCGATCCCAAACCGGGTGCTGATGATCTCATCGTCAAGATACACCGCTGCGGAATCTGTGGGACGGACCTGTCGATGACGAAGGGGGGGCTGTGGGATTTCGGCGTGAATGTTCAGTTCGGCCACGAATACGCCGGCGAAGTCGTCGAGATGGGGGCAAGCGTTACAGGTTTTCGAGTCGGGGAGCAGGTCGGCGTGCTGCCGTCGCCGGCTTGCGGCAACTGCGAAGCATGCCGTAGTCACGGCAACCACGTGCTATGCCAGAACAAGCCTGGCACGGCCATGGTGGGGTTTGCAGAGTTAGCGCGCGTGCCCGCGAGACTCGCGATCAAATTACCGAGTACGCTGTCGATGGCGGATGGCGCGCTAATCGAGCCGTTGGCGATCAGCCTCTATGGTGTCAAGCTCGCTCGCGTCGAACCCGGCGACCGCGTATTGGTGCTGGGCGGCGGTACCGTAGCACTCTATGCGATCTACTGGGCACGTCGACTGGGTGCCGGGCGCATCGCGGCCATGTCGCGTTCGCACCGGCGTCGTGGCCTTGCCCTGAAGATGGGCGCGAATGATTTCGTTACTTATGGCAAGAACGAGATTGGCGAAGTCATGGAGGCGCTCGGAGGTGCACCGCAGTTGGTATTTGAATGCGTCGGTGCCGAGGGTATGTTATCGAAGGCAGTCCAGCACGTCGCGCAGTTCGGCCGAATCGTCTCGCTCGGCTTCTGTACCGCACCCGATCCCCTCATTCCAGCGATTGGCTCCTACAAGTGCGCGTCGATCCAGTTCGCGGTCGGTTATTCCATGAGGGAATTCATCTACATCGCGGATCAGATGGATAAGGGGCATGTAGATCCAAAGGCGATCGTCACCCGTGAAATCGCACTGACCGAGCTGCCGGCGATGATCGAGCGGCTACGCGCACCCAACTCCGAGACCAAGGTACACGTCTGCCTATGAACGGGCACTTCGCGTTCCTTCTCTCAAGGAAGTTGCGACGATGCACGCGGAGGCGGCCAGCGCCAGAGTCACGACAAGCTCAGACCATTGATTTTGGGGCGGCGTCGCCCATGCCGGCCGAGGCTGCGCAAAAAAGCTCGGCAACCAGACCAGAAGGCCGAATAAGCTCATCATGATCGCTTCCAGAGCGGCCGCGAGGCGGGGGAGAATGCCGACAATGATGCCGATTCCAGCGGCAAGGTGACAGAGCCCGGTGAAGTAAGCCAATCCCTGTCGACCGGGTAGCCAGGTAGGCACCAGGCTGGCGGTGTAATCGGCGTAGAGAAAGTGCGACCACCCGTAGTAGACACAGGTGAGGCCGAATAAAATCTGTGCCACGCGCACGCCGCGCCGACTGGCGATCGGCATCTCCGATCCTGGCGGTTGCCATCGCAGCAGGGCGTAAAGAATCCATGCGCCGACGAGTGATGTCAGGGCTTCGCAAAAGCCATACCACGCGCCGAAGCTGAGCGGTTTGGAGAGGATTGGGGGTATGCCAATCATGGCCCAGATCGCTTGGTACGCACCGATCGTCAACACGCTCGGTAATGCCGTGCGCGAGAAGCAAAGACCGGCGCTGGCGACCAAGAGGAGTAGGGCGGATGAATAGACCCAAGTTTCCCGCCACGGAATCCAACCGGGCAAGGTCCCTGACGGCGCGAAATCGCCGTAAGCGAGGCTCAATAGAGCGAGACTCGCTGCTGCGAGAGCGAAAAAGACGCGACTGAGTCCAATGCGCATAGGCACTTGCTGGCGTTGTCGGCAACGGTGCGATTCTAGTCGAAAAGGGTCTCGGTAAAAGAGGGAGTCGGGCCGAGGGCTTCAAAGCCGGAGGCCGCTCATGGATTCTTCTTCGACCCGCGCAGGGCCATAGGGGACCCACCAGGGTCCCCGTGCAGGCAAGTGGCTAGCGTATTCGAGGCTTGCTGTAAGGAGTCGGCGGGCTCGTGTTCGCCGCAGTCGCGGTTAACTGGAGCACGGCAGGTGCATTGTCGTCATTGAAGTAAATGATCTGATTGCCATCCGTGTCGACCGCCGTTGCGAGGCCGAATAGCGCCCCGGGCGTCCCGGTGTCGAGCTGCAAGGGCTTCCCAACGAAGCCGCCCGGAACGACCGGGGACACTTCGATCAAGAGGTTGGTCGTGGCGCTGGGCGCTTGGATGCCGATATCGGCGTTTGCAACCACCAAATCGCCGTTCCTTAGGAGAGCAGCGCTCAACGGCGTATTGAAGGGCGCGCCGTGCGCGATGACCCGTGCCGATGTCATCGAAGGACCCGAGAAGGTCGGCGTAGGGGTGGGTGTGGTCGCTCCAGCGCATTGTCCGTTCACGACCAAGCCGTCCTTGCTGACGTTCGATATGCCAACGATCGCGATTACGCTGGCCGAGCTCGTATCGACGACGTAAAGGGTATCGTTCGAAGAATCGTAGGTGAGCCCTGCAGGTCCGTAGATCATCCCCGGTGAACCACTCGTGCAAAAGCCGCTGGCGATCTCCGTGAACGTCGTTTGCGCATCGCCATCGAGACTAATCCGGTCGATCGTGCCGCCCGCAGCGATGTTGCCACCCGGAGCGTTCGAAACGTAAATGGCCGCGGGCTGCGTGCCCGTTGCCGCCACATAGGCCTCGCCCCAGGGATAGGCGAAGGTATCGGAAAAGGGCATCGCGACGACGCCGGCTGCACTGACCAGCGGGTTGCCGGTTGCGGACCACGCGGCAGCGGAGATGCTGTCATCTGGAAGCATTGTCAGGGCATCACAGCCATCCAGGTTTGCGGATTGAGCGATTCGATAGGGCTTCGATCCCGCGGCAGTATGTAGCCCGATGATGGTCGTACCGGTACCCTGAACGCCGCCTTGAGCGGCCGGGGTGCTGGCATCATTGAAATTGCAGACGATAAGGTCTCCCTTCGTGATCAGACCCACGGTTGCGGGGGCGATCGTAAGGCCATACGGATTCTGGTCACCGTTCATCGGATCGACCGTCGACCCGATGGTCGTGATCGTGCCGGCCGTCGACAATGTGGTGAGGATGGAAGGGGAGACCGTCACGGCGGGCGTGGCTACCGATGCGTTACCACCCATGCCCGTGCAACTCAACGTGTAGGTATAGGTTCCTGGAGCAGTGGGGACGACCGTTGCCGTGCCGGCCATCGATTGGCTGCCCGTAAAGGAGCCGCCGCTTGCGCTCGAGGCCGTAGCAGTGCAACTGGTGCTGTCAGCCGAACTCCACTGAAGCGTCACGCTTTGCCCTAAATTGATTGTGGTCGCAGATGCCGGCTGCGCGAAGGTTGCAGTCGCCGCGGGAGCGGTGGGAACCGGCGGCGCCGTGTAACCGCTGGAGCCGCCGCCTCCGCATGCGGACAGGGCGGTCACGACAAACATGCACGAGATTTTGATCGAAGAAGGAGAGTACATCTTCATGCTAAGACCCTTGCTGTGGTGATGGGGAGGGCGACAATCGTAGAACTGCGGTTGGGTGCAAAGACTCGCGAGCCGCACGATCTATTCCTCGATGCGTCGCATGCGGTCACGGACTTAGAAATAGCCATGCAGCTCGATGAAATAGAGGCGCTGATGTTCGGCAGGATCCTGCGGAATACCGTCGTTCCATCGAACCCCGGCGCGTATTTGTCCGAACTGGATCGGCGTGAACTCGTAGACCAGGCTCCAACGAGTCTCTTCTCCATTCGCCACGGCGCGGTTCGGATTGAGAAACTCGTCGGTGATCTTGAGATTATTGCCGCGCGCGATGAGCCAATCGGCCTCGAGCAGGGTCGCAAGCTGCCTGCCTTGCCCGTTGGCAATGCTCCTGTCGTCGGTGATTTCGGCTTGAGCGAGCCAGGAGATCGGTCCGGTGCGTAATCCTCCAAAGACACCGAACGCAGTCTTGGCCCCGCCCGATTGGTCATTGTTATTGGCGGCAACGCCGAGTCGCCAAATCGACTCGACGAACGCGACGTCGAGACTGTATTGCTTGCCGTCGCTTGTGACCGCGCCACCCGCGGTGCCGTTGCTCACTGCCAGCTGCGCATCCCAATGGCCGCGTTCCCAGCCGAATTCCACGCCCTGATCGGGGGTCGTCATATTGATTCCGGTCGCCGTCAGAATAAATGCCGTCTGATCCTGCAGCCGAAACCCAAAAGGCAGGTACATCTGGCCGGCCTTCAGGTACCAATCGTGAGACGCCGACCAGTAGATGACATAGGCTTCCCGGTTGAGCGCGCCGCCGGGCGCGACTTGCTCATCGACATACGCGAGCAGCCGATCGGGAATCACATTCGCTTCCAGATAAACTCGCGCTTGCTCGAGCGAGAATTCCTGCACCGACGGCGCATGCGGCGTTTGGCTCACTTGAGCATCGAAACGCAGGTCCCCGCCGGTGCGTAAGTACTGTCCCAGCGCACCGGTCCAGTTGTCGCCTCCGGTGTCCAGATGCGCGCCAGGGATCGCAGTCTGTGCGAGCACATCGCCGACTGTGGACCGCAAACCTCCGCCCGTGGGGTTGACGTGGCAGACATTGCACTTAAAGCCGAATTGGACGGCCAGGTACGGCTCGGCATGCGCCGCATATCCGCCGAAGCACAAAAAGGCGAGCATCCAGCGCAGCCCGGCACGAGCGCTTCGACCGATCATTGCGCGGGCTCCACGCTGAAAACGACGGCTCGATCCGCGCCGAGCGCCTCCGCATTGAGATCGGCGAGTGCCCCACCGCCGGTGCCGCGTACGCTCAGGCGATAGACACCGGCGTTGAGTGCGGCCTTCGGGGTGATCAGGAGGACCGCGGGATTGTGGACGGCCAGCACACTCGCGATGGCCACCCGCACGCTCCTCTCGACCGTAGCGGCATCGAGATCTGGATCGCCGATACGTTCCAATGTGACGGTCGTATCGTTGACGAGCGAGGCATCGACCTCGTGACTGAACGTCACGACCATTCGTGGCACGGGCGCAATCACGGTCGACTTGTCGCCGGGGAACGTATCTAGAACGGCGAAGACACCCGCCGCTGCTGTCGCTCCCGGCACATTCGGCGCGCCGTTCGTGATCCACTGTCGAATGGCGTCGATGGTGGCTTGCGGCAGCGGCGTCTCGCCGAGCGGCATCTGGCCGCCCTCAATCCCTGGCGCGCCCTCGATCTTGAGCACCATGTAGCTCTCATCAGGATTGCCCGGGTCTACCCGTAGAAACGTGGGCTCTTCAACGCTCGGTACGCCGACGAGTGCGTTGTATGCGTGTGCGGCATCGAGCTGCAAGCCCTCGGGCGCGCTCGCACCGATGTGGCATTTCGAACAGATCGGCGTGAAGACATTGTCTTCAATCGACTGGAGATCCGGCGTTATCGGTCCGGTGCCGCTGTTGCCCGACGTAATGGGCATCCCATTTTGATTGAGGCCGTCGCCATTGCCGGCGCAGCCCGCAACGCATCCCATTAAGAAAAGCGTTGCGCAGAATAGTTTTCGCATCCCCGATGACCCGCAATGAAGGAGGACATGCGGTAGGTACCCTCGGGAGAGCTTAAGGTTTAGCGCTGTGGCGCATTTGCAGGAGTAACGGCCGAATAAGAGTCGCGCGCACGACGGCGCCCAGTCAGTGCCTTCCAAGGCGCCTTTTGGTTCAGGGGAACGCCCGGACTTCTAAACTAATCACCCATGCCCTACGCAAAGCGCGCATACTCATTTCCTCCGTTAGCGCGGCCCTGCTTCGAAGGGTCGTCCGACGCTCTTATTCACCGCTTACAGAGAGGGCCATGGATGCAGGCATCGGCCCACAGCCGCCTCCGTCGAGTGACTTACCGCTGGCCCAGGTCTGGAACGATGTTCTAGACCTGCTACCCGATGCTGTATTCATTATCTCCGGTAGAGATGAGGGTGGCACGATACGGTATGTAAACTCCCAAGCCGGCAGGATGTTCGGCTATGAGCGCAGCGAGCTCATCGATGAATCCATCGATCTACTCGTTCCCGTGACGACAAGACACGATCACCGGCAACATCGAGACGACTATATGTCAGCTCCCAGCTTGCGTCCGATGGGAGTCGGGCTCACCTTAAATGGCCGCCGTCGCGATGGCAGCGAGTTCCCAATCGATGTTTTGCTGAAACCGGTTCATGACAGTGCGGTACAAGGCATCGTCGCGGTCGTGCGTGACATGACCGAACACCAACGACTCGAGGAGACTCTGACGCAGGCGCGTGATTCAGCCTTGCGTGCAAACGAGGTGAAATCGCGATTCCTCGCCGCTGCCAGCCACGACCTGCGCCAACCGCTGCAGACGATCTGGAGCCTACAGGCCTTATTGTCGCGCGTTCATGCGAATACCGAATATGCGCCTCAATGCGCGCTGCTAGAAGATGCGGTGCGCAGCATGGATCAAATGCTCTCCTCGCTGATCGACATTAACCGTCTGGAAAAGGGCGCTATTCAGCCCGTGGTTCGCGACTTTCCACTGGAGGAGATACTGCCGCGTCTGCGCTCGGAGTTCGGCTACGCCGCAAGCGCCAAATCGCTCATTCTGGATATCGAACATTCGACTGAGTTTGCACGCAGCGATCCCATGCTGCTGCCAGTCATCATCCGTAATCTGCTTGGTAACGCGATCAAGTACACACAGCGCGGGAGTATAAGATTGCGCGTGCGCTCCGACGAGTCGAGGCTATTCATCGACATCAGCGATACCGGACCCGGCATACCCACGGAGCACTTGGGACGCCTGTTCGATGCGTTTTATCAAGTCGACAACCAGAACCGGGATCAAGAGCTAGGCGTCGGGCTCGGCTTGTCGATTGTACAGACCATCTGTCGGCTTCTCGATCATACGGTGACCGTCGATTCGGAGCTTGGCCGGGGATCCACCTTCACGTTGCACTTGCCGCGCGGTCTTGCGGCGGATCTGCCCGTTGAGCACCCGTCTTTGCCGGTCTTGAATGCCACTCCCCAATCAGGATCGGCCACCGTGCTGCACATCGAAGATGATCCGGGAGTCGCCCTATCAATGACGATGCTTCTGCAATTGGAAGGGTACAAGGTCGTAAGCGCCGCGACGCGCGACGAAGCCCTGCAGCACATCGAAGTGCACGGCGTGCGCCCGGATCTCGTCCTGTGTGACTTCAACCTGCCCATGGGCTTCACGGGCGATCAGATTATCGCTGAAATTGCCCTAGCGCTCGGCTATAAGCCCCCGACGATCATGCTCACCGGCGATATCGCTGAACGGCATGTGGCCAAGGCCAAACTAGTTGCCGAACGGATTCTGCCGAAGCCTGCAGACATCAATCGATTGCTGCGCGAGATCGACAATCTGCTCAGCACACGACACTGATCGGGGAACTCCGGGTAACGTGTGCTGCCGTACGGACAGCGCAACGCAACATGAGGCATCTTCGGGGGCGCTTATGCGGGAACTTTTGCTGCAAATTGACCCCGATTACTATCGCTCCGTGCAGTTGCTCGTTGCGCGCGCCGAGCTGGAGCACTTACGCCAAGAGCGCCTGGTCTCCATCGAGGTCGAGCCAGGGAATTCTCCTGTGGCGGAATGTAGCGCGCGTAGCGCCAGTTCGTTGCTTGTGCCAACAGAAATCGCCATCCCTGTTGCCTGAAATCGATATCAACGGCTGAATCAACGAATCGGGTTTATCGCACGCGGACCGCCTACGCATCTTGCGATAAGGACAAGTGGGGTAGGGGCCTTATTTTAAATTCCTCGTCGACAGGCTTACGAGGAGGTTGCCGGTTCCCATAGTTCGATCGGATTACCCTCCGGATCGTGCAGTCTTGCGAATCGACCGTTGGGATATTTCTCCGGATCCACCTTCACCTCAATATCGGACTTTCGCAGCTGCTCGACCATTGCGTCCAAATTTCGCACTCGAAAGTTCACCATCCACGCCTGCTGCCGCGATCCGAAATAACCGGTATCCATCGCAAAGGGGCTGAATGCGGTTGGCCCTGCGGCCTGTTGCCATACTTGATGGTTATAGTCTGTGGGCACGGGGTCGATCCCTAGATGGAGTTGATACCACTGCGCCAATTGTTGGGGTTCGCGGCTCCGGAAAAAGAGTCCGCCGATTCCCACTACGCGTTCCGTTGGCAAATTCATCTGGGTCTCCACTTTGTCGGGAGAAGCACCCTCAGCCGTTCCGACGGCCGCGAGCGTTGCCGCACCGATTATTACCGTTCTTCGGTCGATCACCATGACTGGTACCCTACTGGATTCTGCGGATAATCTATCAGTTGTCTCTGCGAAGCTGTTGAAGAGTAGACATGTCTTTTTTGGACGTGGTACAGCAACCTAAGCATTTTATTTGGAAATAGAGAAAAAACCATGCTGAGCTTTGTTTATTTCGGCACCAATAACCTCGAGCGAGCCATCGTGTTCTATTCCGCAGTGTTTGCTACGCTCGACATGCCGCGGTGTGTGACCGGGGATCCTGCGTGGGATCGAGTGGCGGCGGGGTGGGGGATTTACGAGGACGACGGCGCTCGGGAACTGGGATTTTGGATCGGCACGCCGTTCGATCAAAGGCCCGCGGCCGCCGGTAACGGCAGCATGGTCGCCTTCAGTGCACGCACGTGGAAAGCGATCGATTGTTTCCACGCAGCTGCATTAGCGAACGGCGGGACATGCGATGGCCCCCCGGGGCTGCGGCTGAATTATTCGCTGGACTTTTATGCCGCATACGTACGTGATCCGGATGACAACAAACTGGCGGCTGTTTGTCGGGGGATTGCGAGCACCAGACCCGCGACCGCTTAAGTCCGGCATCGGGCCATCAGCCGCTTAACCTGTCGAAACCTCAGTCCCAGCGCTTGGGATGCCACGAGCTTGGGGCATCCGATGTGCCTCGGCGGGATCTACAGACTGGCGGCCATTGCAATGTCGGCGCCAGTTAAGAATGTCCTATCTTTCTCACGGATAGAAATGTCCTAGCTGGATATACAGCGGGCGGTTCACCGAAAGTAATCGCCACTGAACGGTCGCCACTACTTAGTGCCCGCATTGCTCTATAATCGAACCCGGCGCTGGCGCTAAGCTCAGCCGGCGCCGCGCCTCGGCGGCACGGCGGAGGACTTTCATGTGCACGTATATTCGGGGACTGCGGCTTTGTGCGGCGCTCCTGGGCGCAGTGAGTACAGCGGCTACGGGGCTGCTCGGCGCCACGAGCGCTCTGGCGGCTGGGGCCCGGTCACACTCAGCCGGCGTTGAGCGCTCATCCGGGACATCCGGCCGGGGTGGCCGGGGCGCGTTCCGACCGTCCGATGGCAATCTGCGCGCCGTCGCGCACCGGTTCTACGCTCCCACCTCGAACTACTGGGCCCATGCGCTGCCGACCACGCCGAGCTATGCCATCGCCACCCGTCCCGGACGTATCGGCATGATCGTCGCCTCCGTAATGATCAACGGCAAGGGACCGTTCCGCTTCATGCTCGATACAGGGGCCAACCGGACGGTGCTCGCAAGCAGCACGGTCGCGAAGCTAGCGCTCGAGTCCTCGCCTAGTGACCGCGTCCTGGTACGCGGGGTCAGTGGTCTCACCGACGTGCCGCTCGTGCATGTGGCTTCCGTCGCCAGCGGCACACTGCAGATCCACGATCTGAGCGCCCCGGTAATGTCCGGACCGGTGTTCGAGGGGATCGACGGCATCCTCGGCATGGATGGACTTGCCGGCATGCGTCTGACGGCCGACTTCGTGCGCGATCAAGTGGTCATCAGCGCTGCCTCCGGCGCCTCGCCCGTTGCGCTCAATGCCCTGCACGGGCGATTCGTCTCGGACCGACTGCTCCTCGTGCAGGCCCACATCAACGGCATCGCTACGGCAGCCGTGATCGATACCGGTACGACTCGCACGCTTGGGAATGAGGCGTTGCTTGCGGCACTGACGCATGCTTACCCCGCCGCTACCGCCTCAGCCAAGGACGGTGGGGTTGACGTAACCGACACCGCGCAGCCGGGCACAGAGCGCCGCATTCCGACGGTGCAGTTCGGCACAGCCGACATCGACAACCTCCCGGTGATCTTCGGGGACTACGGGGTGTTTAAGGCCTGGGGTCTAGAAGGCAAGCCGGCGTTGCTGCTGGGCATGGACGTGCTGGGCTCGCTCGCGTACTTCAGCATTGATTACCATCGGGCCGAGCTGCAAATGCTGCCCTGGCCTGCGGGCAGCGGTTGATGGCAGGATGGGGTAGGCGCCGGGACGCTTGGTTGCTCGCGCGTAGATTACAGCAAGACATATTGCCGGCGATGTAACCCCCTTCTGCGGCAGCCTCGCGCGATTCCCTCGAGCCGCGCCATTCGCCATTCGAGAACGTCGTAGGCTTCAAGGTCGCCCAAACAGGCCGCCGGCCTGCCCAGTTGCGTGTTGAGGAGGATGCCGAGGGCGGGCGCTCAACGATTATCACGCGTCGCGGTCGGCCGGTTGCGGCGCTCGTGCCCATCGCTCAATTACGCAACATGCAGCAACAGGAGTCCCTGGTATCCCTCAAGGGCTCCGGGCGCGGGATGTGGGGAAAGAATAGCGGCGAGTCCCTGAAGAAGCTGCGAGAACAGTGGGGCCGTTAACCATCAAGAATCTCCCGGGCGGATCCCTTGTCCTCGTGGACTCTCTGCCGATCATCTGTTTCTTGGAGGCGCACCCGAAACTGGCGGGTGTATTCAGCTCGCTGTTCGAGCAGCAAGCTGCGGGGGATTTACACTTTGCGACTACCACGGTCACGATTGCAGAGGTGCTGACCGGCCCACTTCAGTCGGGAAACGAAGCTTTGGCGGAGCGCTATCGAGCGATCTTGGAGTCCTGGCAGGTCGTGGACCTTACGGCGAACTTGGCCGAGAGTGCCGCGCGCCTTCGTGCCTCTTTCCGCCTGAAACTGCCAGACGCCATACCGGCCGCCAGTGCACTAGCGATCAACGCCGACGCACTCGTTACTCACGACCGGGACCTCTCGCGGGTGCGCTCGTTAAGGGTACTGTCCTCTTGAGCAAGCCGCCCAACTGATAAACTCCATCGCGTGGAGCGGGGGAGAGTTGCCGGCGGGGAAGAGCTAGAGTAAACCTACTTGAAGGTCACAGTGAGCCGAGGGGCGCTCATCGGATTAATCCCACGAGGCTTCATGCGGATCGGCGACGCGCTTGTGACTCATTATGGGTCTAACCTGCTGTTCCGTAGTGGCGCTTCAGGAGTTCGACATCATGACACGCACGCCGGGCAAATCATCGGACACGCCTATCCGTCGCGAGCGTGGCGAGGGCGCAGCACGTTAACGCGTCAAAGATCCCCTTCGCTCGCGCCCGTAGAGATCTGCTACAGCGCTCCGACCTGCCTTGCAGTCCAGGTGACTGGTATCTGTCTGCGTCGGGCGGGGCGGGCACAGCGCGCCTGCGGGTCTGTCATCCGGAGTGACGTACATCCACGGTACCACCCCGGGGAACGCTGACGTTCGCAGCGGACGCGGCTGCGACGGTTAGTTTTTCCGTATCAATGCCATCGTTCTCCTATGGAGTGAGTCTAGGCGGCAACCAGACCGCATCAACAGGCGGGAACTGAACTTCCCGCAGATGAAACACAGATCTTGCTGGTGTGTTGTATACACGCCTGTTTAGCAGCTACGTCACTGCCAACAACCGTCGGATCGAAAGTGTAGATAGGACACGCCGCGTCGGGTGGTCGGTACCAATGAGTGAGACTGGCAGGCTCCACTGCCCTTGTTTGGCTCTGGGCAGCAGCGGTAGGAGTCGGTCGCGGAGTGTTTTGTGGGTTGAGTGTTGCCGGTGACACTCCGGCTGCTGCACGGAGCGCTGAGGTTGCAGAAAGAGCCAATGCATAGATCACCAGTGTGCGCATCGTCCGCCTCCTGCAGATGTTGTGGTCAGATCATGAATCGTCTTGAATATTGCGTCAACCTGAATTGTGCGACTATGGCGGTGGATGACCTCCTTTGATGGGTCGTCAGCGTTGCGCTACGCCTCGAAGGCACGTACTTTTCTTGAATCGATATCACGAGATGCAAGTCGACATTTGGAATCCCGCGAATGCCCCGACTGCCCGAATTGTCCTTAAGGATCGTCGGTACCTGCCTGCTGGAGTGTGGGGGTTCATCGGCACGCTCTTTGTACATCTTGTGTTGGTGCCCACGGTTTTTTTGGACATAGGCATGATTGCTCGACCGGCTCGAATACTGCACGAGGTTACGGCACAGTTTGATTCGAAATCCCAAGACCTCGTCTTAATCGACATTCCGGCGACGGGCGAAAAGATCATTCAGCTAGGACCGATGGCCGATTTGCCGCTCAGAACTCGGCCGCTCTTACTTAAGATGGCGGCGATGCAGATTGTTCCGGACGTGCCTTCCGTGGATATTTCCCCTGACTCCACGGACAGACGAGCGCCGTCTGGTCCGATGACCCCTGAGAGCGATGCAGAATCCTCGTCGCAGGCGCGATTGGTAGGAATATACACGGGTCAAATACGCGCGCGGATTGAGCGAGTCTGGCGACGTCCACGTTCTCCTGTCAGTCAGGAGGTGGGTGCCGCGGGTGAAGGAGGAAGCTCTGACGAATCATTCGAGTGTCTAGTGACTATAGTGCAAGACGCGACGGGTCGAGTACTAGAGACTGATCTTCTGCGGTGTAATGGATCTCCCGCTTGGCAGCAGTCTTTGGTGATTGCCATCAACCAGGCGTCGCCCCTACCGGCGCCGCCAGATCCAAAGGTCTTCGTTCGGTCAGTAACTTTGAATTTCATGGGCCTTAACCTCGCGCCGGGCATGCCGTCTGACGAATACGAAAGCCGAGTGCAGAACCTCGCTGAGGGAAAAGATTAAATCGGAGTGACACACAAAGGAATTGTTTTTCTGAACGATCCGTAGTATCAATAATCCCCGCAAAGGAACAATGCGGGATGCAGTCGAATTCCGTTCGACTGGGGAAAGGATGCCACCATTCACATCGCCAAATTACAGCGGCCATCAACACCGACGGTGGGCGCGTCTATTTTCCATGCCTGCCCCGACTCTCGTTATAAGCGCGCATGGTCCAGATGTTGCGCAACTAACAGACAAATAACCAACAACGAAAGGAAGAGGATGGTTGTTATGCGAATTCGATTGCTGATCGTGGCGTTAATTGCGGTCCTCTCACTCTTTTCGATCGATGCAATGGCTGCCGTGGGTCGAACGCCCGGACAATTCAATGTCTCGCAATCGGGGAGCGCGCAGTACGCAATTCCAATCTGGGCCCCTCCGGGCCCTCGCGGAATCCAACCGCAGATTTCGCTTTCATACGATAGCGAGTCGTCTAAGGGTCCCCTCGGCATCGGCTGGTCACTGGGCGGTCTCGGACAAATCACTCGTTGCCCAAAGACGGTTGCCCAGGACACTACTGCTGCCCCGGTAGCGCTCGTCGTCGGTGATGGCTATTGCCTCAACGGAGCACGACTTCGGCTGACGTCGGGAACCTATGGAGTGACAGGCTCTACGTATCAGACGGAAATTGCAGATTTCTCGATTGTTACTGCCTATGGCACCGCCGGCAACGGGCCGCAATACTTCAAAGTGCAAGCGCGCAATGGTGTGATCTACTATTTTGGCTACACAGATGCCTATGGTAACGGCGCGCATTCCGAGGTACTTGCAAACGGTACTTCCACTGCTCTCACCTGGCTCTTGAGCAAGGTAATTGACCCGGCGGGCAACAATCTCGTCATCAACTACACGGCACTCACCGGCACGGCCGTACCGAATCAAATCCTTTGGACTCCCACCAGCGCCGGGGCCTCCACTTACTCGTATACGATGCAGTTCAATTACGGTACGAATGTGCCACAAAGCTCCATCAACGAGTATGTTGCAGGCACGCTCGTCAGCAATACGGAGCTGTTGACATCCATCGAGATTCTTGCGGGGTCGACCGTCGTCAAGGACTATTTTCTCGGGTACCAGGCCTCGCCTCTCACTGCACGGGAGGAATTGATCTCCGTCAAGGAGTGCGCGGATTCCGGTGGCTCTAGCTGCTTGTCGCCGACGAGCATCAGCTATGAAAGCGGCACCCCGGGGTTGTCCTCGACATCGAACACCGCCGTTAGTACGAGCGGTGCCTTGCTGACCACCCGTTACGACTTGAACGGCGATGGGTACCCCGACTTAATCTACAACCCGACCGGCAACGGCGATTGGTACGTATCGTTCGGCTCGGCGGGCGGCTATGGGGTGCCTGTGAATACCGGCATCACCGGCTTTGCGCTATTCGGGAATCTCACAGGTGGTACGGAGGACGGTATTCTTGCCGATATCGGAGGATATTGGTGGTACTACACTTGGAACGGTACCGGCTTTACGGGGAAAAACACCAACATCGCTTTCGATGCAAGCACTTATGGATATCAACTTGCGGACATCAATGGGGACGGACTGCCCGACCTTATCGACCTC
>Ga0187890_10001411_pt1 | contig 17254 bp, 14 predicted proteins | sample June2016WEW_21_1_FD_133005 | JGI IMG/M metagenome (GOLD analysis project Ga0187890, IMG submission 133005) | Peatland microbial communities from SPRUCE experiment site at the Marcell Experimental Forest, Minnesota, USA - June2016WEW_21_10 | ecosystem: Environmental > Terrestrial > Soil >... | reverse complement strand
GCCGCCCTGGGCTGCGTCACCGCCGCCCTGGCCGTGCTGGTATTGGAAGTTGCCGCGAACAGGTTGCATCGTGATGAAATCGTTTACGGGAACTGACGCCGCTTTGGGGGACGTCACCCTCTTCGCCATGCATTTCGCTACATGGGAACGCGCCAATCGGGAGCAGGAATTCGACCGTCTTCTGGCCGCCAACGGGCCCGCGCTCGCGCGGATCGCGGCGAGCTATACCAACACGTCCAGCGACCGCGACGACCTGCTGCAGGAAATCGCGCTGGCGGTCTGGCAGGCTTTGCCCGGCTTTCGCGGCGAATGCTCCCCACGCACATTTTTGTTCCGCATCGCGCACAATCGAGCCATCGCGCACTTGGCGCGCAGCCGGGGGCGGTTCCCGGCGGCCGATGTTGACGATGTCCACGATCCGGCGCCCAATCCGGAATCCGGCCTCGCGCGGGAACAGACGGCCGAACATTTGCGCCGCGCGATTCATCGCCTGCCGCTGGTCTACCGGCAGGTCATCACGCTGACGCTCGAAGATATGGGATATGCGGAAATCGCCGAGGTGCTGGGAATTTCCGAAAGCAACGTAGGCGCGCGTTTGACCCGCGCCCGCCAACTGTTGCGCGAATCGCTGGAGAAACGGAAATGAGTCTCGATGCCGAATTGGAAACGTGGCGCCGCGAGTGGCAGTCGGAAGCCGCCGTCCCCCCGGACCTGCGCCGGCGTGTGGAGCGCCAATCGCGCTGGTTGAAGATCGCGATCGCGGGCGACATTCTGGTGACGGTCGCGATCGGTGGAGGCGTCAGCGCATTGGCGGCGCGTTCGCCGCAACCCGACATGCTGCTGCTGGTAGCGGCCACCTGGTCGTTCATCGCCGTTGCCTGGGCGTTCCGGCTCGTCGTCAGCCGCGGCCTCTGGTCACCCACTGCCATCGACACGGCGGCATTCGTGGATCTGTCCATCAGGCGGTGCCGCGCCCAGCTTAAGGCCGCGGTGTTCGGCGCCGGACTCTTTGTGGTTGAGATGGCGTTTTGCCTGGGATGGATCTACCGGCACTCGGCGCCGCGCGTGCCGCTGCTGGGGTGGCTGTTCGGCTCTGTTTTCAACGGCCTCATCTGGCTGTTTTCGCTGGCGTTTTTCGTTTGCCTTGTGTGGTATCGCCGGAAGAAGCGCGCGGAGCTAGCCTGGCTGGCCGGTCTGAGCGATCCTTCGGACTCATTCGCTGCGCGTCGGCGGGACGAGCATGGTGGCCTCGGACGATGAGTGAATACGAATGAGTGCCAATACATCGTCGCGATCATCGGAACTCCAGGCTGTCGCGGTCTGGGATGCCTGTGTGCGAATGGCCTTGACCTCTGCATCCGTGAGAGCCTTCGCGCGCTTCAAAACGCTTTCGATAGCGTTGATCTCCAGACGCTGGGCAAGCACAAGCGCCAGCAACATGCGCCATTCGCCAGCCGTTGGATTATCCATACGCGATCTATCCCACCACCACCACGTGAATCTCGCCCGGCCCGTGCACTCCCCGCACCAGAATTTGCTCGATATCCGCCGTGCGGCTGGGGCCGGTGATCAGCACCATGGAACTGGTCTGCGCGGCGGGATCGGGCAGGATGGTGAACAGTTCGTCGAGCCCCGATAGCACGCGCTCGATGGGAACCACCGCGATGTGTACCGGCGGCAGCAGCGAGATCAAGCGGGCTTCCGCCGGGCTGGCCAGCATCACCAGGGTGCCGGTGTCCGCCAAGGCGTAGTCGGCGCTGGTGATGCCCACATCCGCCATCGCGCAGAGCGCCCGCAGTGCGGCCGCATCGGTGAAGCCGGATTGCACACCCGCCAGATCCACGATGCCGCATTCCCGCAGGAACGGCGCGTTGGAGGCGACCGCCATCCTTCCGTCCAGCACCGTGCCGACGTAGGCCCGCGCATCCTCGGCCGTGGCCGCGCGCCGGGTCTTGCCCGCCAGCGCCTCCACCGCGCGCAACATACTCGCGACGCGCGTCTCCGCATCCACTTGGGCCACGCGCAGGCGCACCGGCGGCGGCTCGGCAATTCCTTGTCCGGCCGTGCGCCCCAACGCCGTGCGCACCTTGTTCAGGATGGCTTCGCGGGACATCAGCGCTTTCTCCATAGCTCGCGGAAGCTTGCCGCCGGCGCGGGCGGCAGGTCCCGCTGGCTCAACCAGGCGCGCACCGGCGGCAGATTCATCAGTGCAGGCGCGTTCCGCAACCACTTGCCGTTCCCTGCCGGCGCCACGCCCGCAGCTACCATCGCCGCCATTTCATAGATGCGCGGATGGCACATCACCCAAGCCCAGATCCGGAACGCCAGGCGCTCCAGGCGGTTCACGCCTTTGTGTTCCTCGTTCTGCTTCACCTCCGCGCGCAGATCCAGCAGCACCTTGGGAATGTCTATCTTCACCGGGCACACTTCCGCGCACGCGCCGCACAAACTCGATGCGAACGGCAGGCTCGGCTCATGCTCGATGCCCAGAAACTGCGGCGTGATGATGGCGCCGATCGGTCCCGAATAAACCCACGGAAAGCTGTGCCCACCGATCTTGCGGTACACCGGGCAATGATTCAGGCACGCGCCGCAGCGGATGCAATAGAGCGATTCCCGTTTTCCGCGATCCGCTAGCAGCTTGGTGCGCCCGTTATCGAGCAGCACCACGTAGAATTCTTCGGGGCCGTCAACCTCGCCCGCGCGGCGCGGTCCCGACAGGAACGAGGTGTATACCGTCAGCGCCTGGCCGGTGGCGCTGCGTCCCAGCAGCTTCAGAAACACGGCCAGATCCTGCGCGCGCGGAATCAGCTTCTCGATTCCCGCCACCGCGATGTGTATCTTGGGCGCGGAAGTCGTCAGGCGCGCGTTGCCCTCGTTTTCGACCAGAAGAACCGCGCCGGAATCGGCGACCAGGAAATTGGCGCCGCTGATCCCGATGTCCGCAGCCAGGAACTTCTGCCGTAGCACCGCGCGCGCGATCAGCGTTTGCTTCTCCGGCGCCGTCTCGTTGGCCACGCCCAGCGTGCGCGCGAACAGATCGCCCACGTCATAACGCGTTAGATGCAGCGCCGGCGCAACAATATGATACGGTCGCTGGTGCGCGAGCTGCAGGATGTACTCGCCCAAATCGGTTTCCACCGATTCCAACTTGTTATGCTCCAGCCGTTCGTTTAAATCGATCTCCTCGGTGGTCATGGATTTCGATTTCACGATAAGGTGCGCGCCGCGTTCCTTCGCCAGGCCGAGGACGAAATCCGCAACCTCGGCGGCCTCCTGGCAATAGACGACTTTGCCGCCGTGCGCCGCCACGCTGGCTTCGAACTGTTCCAGGTAGTGGTCCAGGTGGTCGATGGTGTGGCGCTTGATGGCGTTGGCCGCGGTGCGGAGTTCCTGGTAATCCGGTAGCGCGGCGGCCGCTACGGCGTTTTTGCGATGATCGATCAGACGGCCGGTGGCTCGATAGATAGCCAATTGCAGGTTGGCATCCGCCAGCGTGCTGTGGACCTTTTCGTCGAATGCGGCAGTCATAGAATTAGCGGCTCGCCAGGACTTCGGCCAGGTGCATGGTCCGCACCGGCAGTTCGGCGCGCGCCAGAGCGCCCTGGATCTGCATCAGGCAACTGGAATCCACGCTGACCACTGTTTTGGCGCCGGTGCGCACGATGGAATCGATCTTGGTGCCCGCCATGCCGCCGGAAATCTCGGGGAATTTCACCGAGAACGTGCCGCCGAAACCGCAACATTCCTCGGCCGTGTCCATCTCGCGCAGTTCCAATCCGCGCACGTTCGCCAGCAGACGGCGCGGTCCGTCCCGGATGCCGAATTCGCGTAGCGCGTGGCAACTGTCGTGATACGTGACCACGTCCTCCAGGCGCGCGCCGACGTCATCCACGCCCGCCACTTCCAGCACAAACTTGGAGAACTCCCAGACGCGCGGCGCCAGCGCATCGGCGGCGCGCAGGGCTTCGGCGTCATCCGGGAACAGCTCGCGGAAATGATGAGCGATCATCGAAGTGCACGAACCGGACGGCACCACCACGTATTCGGAATCGCGGAAGACTTTGAGGAAGTGCCGCGCCACCTGGCAGGCTTCCCGGCGATAGCCCGTGTTGAAGGCCGGCTGGCCGCAACACGTCTGATCCCCGGGAAAGTCGACCTGATAGCCGAGGCGATCCAGGACATCGGCCATCGCCAGACCGACTGCCGGGAAAAGCTGATCCACGATGCAGGTGACGAATATCGAGACCCGCTGAGCCATGAACAAGGATTGTAGCAGAGTGGCCGTTTTGACTTAGACTGGGGGATATGAACGATCCTCTGGCGTACCTGGGAGAGCAGTTGGAAGCCTGGAAGCGGGCCGGAACGTATCAGCGGCTGCGTGTTTTGGAGTCGGAGAGCGCCGCCGAAGCGCGCTTCGACGGCAAGGACGTGATCAACCTGGCGTCCAACAACTATCTGGGCTTGACCACGCATCCCAAGCTGCGGGAAGCGGCGCTGGAGGCCACCCGGCGCTACGGCGTCGGATCGGGCGCGGTGCGCACGATATCGGGGACCATGTCTCTGCACATCGAGCTCGAGGAGCGTATCGCGCGCTTCAAGAATGTGGAAGCGTGCGTGGTGTTTCAATCCGGGTTCGCGGCCAATGCGGGCACCGTGGCGGCGGTCCTGACTCCCGAGGACCACATCGTTTCCGACGAGCTGAATCACGCCAGCATCATCGATGGCTGCCGGCTTTCGCGCGCGAAGATCCACGTGTTTCCGCACAAGGACACGGCGGCGGCCGAACGGAAACTGGCGGAGTTGGACGGGCAACCGGGGCGCAAGCTGCTGATCACGGACGGCGTGTTTTCGATGGACGGCGATATCGGGCCGCTGCCCGGACTGGTGGAGGCGGCCGAGAAGCACGGCGCCATCATGATGGTGGACGACGCGCACTCCTCCGGCGTGCTGGGGCGCAACGGGCGCGGCACCATCGACCATTTCGGCTTGCACGGACGCGTACACATTCAGGTGGGCACGCTTTCGAAGGCCATTGGGGTGCTGGGCGGCTATGTGTGCGGCAGCCGGGCATTGATCGAGTTCCTGTACCACCGGGCGCGGCCGTTTCTGTTTTCGACTTCGCATCCGCCGGCGGTGGCGGCTGCCTGCATGGCCGCGTTCGATGTGCTGGAAGAAGAGCCGGAACGCATTCAGAAACTGTGGGACAACACGCGCTATTTCAAGCAGGGGCTGCGCGCGGCGGGGTTCAACACCGGAGTCAGCGAAACGCCCATCACGCCGGTGATTGTGGGGGAGGCGCGCACGGCACACGCGCTCTCGGCGGCGCTGTTCGAGAATGGCGTGCTGGCGACCGGCATCGGGTTTCCGACGGTGCCGGAAGGTAGGGCGCGGGTGCGCACCATCGTCACCGCGACGCACACCCGCGAGGACCTGGACCGCGCGCTGGAGGTATTTGCGCGTGTGGGCCGCAACCTGGGGATTCTGGTTGGTGGCACAGGCTTCAGCCTGTGAGAGCCTTTTTCAGAATCCTGCTAGGCCGCTGAAACGTCCGCCAGTGCATAGCTGGTGCTGCGCCCACGTTCGGTACCGCGGATGAGAATGCCGTGTTCGGCGAGCGCCAGAATGTCGCGCAGGGCGGTGTCCTGGGAACATTTGGCGAGCTTCGCATATTTCGATGTGGTGAGCTTGCCCTCGAAGCCATCCAGCAGGCGGTTGAGGACCAGGCGCTGGCGCTCGTTGATGGCGACGCCGGCAATCGCGTCCCAGAAGCGCGCTTTGGCGAGGATGGCGGCGAGCGTGGTCTGAGCGCCGTCGATGGCGCGCCCCAGGCAGCCGAGAAACCACTCCATCCAGGGGGTGATATCGAGGGTTCCCTTCTGCGTTCGTTCCAGGGCATTGTAATAAGCGGCGCGCTCCTGCTGGATCTGGGCCGACATGCTGTAGAAGCGCTGCGGGCTGTTTTCGGAGCGTGCCAGGGACATATCGGCGATGGCGCGCGCCATGCGGCCGTTGCCGTCGTCGAACGGGTGGATGGTCACGAACCAGAGGTGCGCTTGAGCGGCCTTCAACACGGGGTCGACGGTGGCGGTCTTGTTGAACCAGTCGAGGAACATCCGCATTTCGCGGCGCAGGCGGGCAGCCGGCGGTGCTTTGAAATGGACGTGCTCCCTGCCTATCGGGCCGGAGACTACCTGCATAGGGCCGGTCCCGTCGTTGCGCCAGGCGCCGGCCGTGATCCGGATCAAACCGCTGCGGCCCGTTGGAAACAGGGACGCATGCCAGCCAAACAACCTTTCGGCCGTGAGCGGCTCGTCATAATTGCCTGTGGCGTCGAGCATCATTTCCACCACGCCTTCGACAGCGCGGTCGGCGGGTTTGAGAGCGCCAATGTCGATGCCCAGGCGGCGGGCGATGGAGGAGCGGACTTGTGCCGCGTCCAGCTTTTCGCCTTCGATCTCAGTACTCTTGAGCACATCTTCGGAGAGGGTGTGGAGGACGGCCTCCTGTCGGAGCTCAAAGCCAAGCGCCTCCATATGGCCGATCATCCGGCCCTGCCGGTACCGGACGCCGGCGAGAGGTTGGGCGAGGCGCTCCTGGCGCCACTCGAAGCGGGGCCATTCAGGGATCTGGTGAATGTACATTCTCCGCAGCCTATGCGGAGATTATAGCATTTATTCACCGCAAACAACAACTATTCACCGCATACTGTGCGGTGAATAAGCGCCCTAATCGCCGCACGGACTTCGCGGCCGGGTCTCGCCGCTGCTCGGCCCGGCACAGGCGGCAGATGCGGCAGTAGCTGGTTTTCACGCCGGCGGGCGAGCGGCGCGTGCGCACGTGAAAGAATTCGCGCGCGGCGTACCATTGCCCGCCGCAGGCCTGGCACACGCGCGCCGACGGACAATCGGCGCGTTGGGACATTTGCTGCCGTAGTTTTTCCCAGCCCAGCATCTTGCGCTCGCGCCATTGCCTCCACCGCTCGCGGGTGTGCGCGACAAAGGCCGCGGCGCGTTTGCGCTGCTGGCGCCGGTATTCGTCGGAGGACCGCGCTTCCCGCCACGAGAGTTGGATTCCGAGCCTGCGCCGGTATGCAGTAACGGTCTTCTGTGCCAGTCCCCACTGCCGCGCGATTACGATGCTCGGGAGCAATCGCCCCTCGCCGAGCAGGAAGCGCTGGAATTCTGCACGGCGCGGCGGATCCAAACGGCAGGCCTGGCGGGCGCGTTCCTTAATCGCCGGATTGCCGAGGCCGTGCCGCCCCATCATCTTGCTGATGGAATCCTTGCTGCGTCCGGGCAACAGGCCCATTTGGGCGATGAACGACGCGCTGAAGCCGTATTCCGCGGTGAAGGCGGTGAGCCTCTTGAGCTCGGGGAAGGTCCAAGGCCGCACTGCACGGCCCGCGAAAGAGCCGTTGAGAACGCCGGCGCGTTGCAGTCTTTTGCGCTGGTTGTTGATGGCCGCGCGTGTTTTGCCGGGAATGTCGATTTGCGGCAGCGGCTTACTCAGGTGAACGATCTGATCGACGAGCGACTCTATTTGCGGTTTGGTCCAGCGGCTTCCAGGCATCCAACTGATTCCAGGATAGGACGGCAGCGCGCGGAAGGATATACAGGCGAGCGGGTATTTTTAGCTATGCGACGACACCAGGGCCGGCTCGGCTGGCTCGTGGGCCGGCGCGGCATCGGGGGGCACGAGGTTACCGGCGGCATCGAATTCGATTTCCCGTTCCGGGGAGACGATTTCGAGCATGGGGTTGCGCTCAATCGACGGGCGCAGGTTTTCGCTCATGGCGAATTGCGAAAGTTCCAGACTGTTGCGGATCCACCCGATTGTGACTTCGCGTATATCGAACTTGCCGACCGTGGGGGCGATGGCTTCCAGGCACTCGCGGTCGCTAGGGAAATGAATCGGCGTGCGGATGGCCGAGGGCGTAGAGGCGGTCAGGGAATTGACGCGCGTAGACGCCCAGTCGATGCGATTCACCAGGCGGTCGGTGGTGATGTCGGCCATGCCGATGCCGACCGCGCTGTTGTAAGTGAGATCGCTCAGATCGCGCACGAAGATGCGCTCGATGCGCGGCGCGTCCGGCCATGGATTGTAGTCGCCCAGCACGCTGCGGTTCACCACCTTGGTGTCCATCCCGGCGCCGCTGACGTTCTTGCCGATTTCGTCGACGATGAGGAGATCGAGGTCCATGGGAATGCGGCCCATCCAGGATTTGGCCAGCACCAGCAGTTCTTCCTCGCGCTGTTCCATGCCTTCCGCCGGCACCGCTTCCAGCTTTGCCGTATTGTGATTGGCGTCTTCCAGGATTGCCAGGCCGCCCAGGATCTTGCCGCTCTCAAGCACCGTGCGGCCGATGGCACGGACGGTGTTTTCCAGACCCAGCTTGTAAGCATAGGTGTGATAGTGCTGCGCGCCGGCGAACTTGCCGAGACCGATGGCGATCATCTTAAAAAGGCCGCTTTCGATCTTGCCGTTGAAATCGGTGTGCCACTTCACGCGGCCGGCCAGCATCACACCATCGCTTTCATAGGCGTTGCGGTCCATGTAGGTTTGGATGCCTTGCGGCGTTTTGCCCAGCGGCACGACGTCGAGCGAACTGCGCACCGGGCAGCCGATGGTTTGCTCGATGATGCCGTAATGCGCCAGCACGTCTGCCTGGCCCTCGGCGGTGGCTGCACCGTGACTGCCCATGGCCGGGAAGACGAAGGGGTGCATGCCCTGCGATTTCCAGTATTGGGCGGCGGCGCGTGTGATGGAGGCCATATTGGCGATGCCGCGGCTGCCCACGCCGATGGCCACGCGCGCTCCGGGTTTCAGGCGCGCAGCGAATCCGGAGTCGTGAAGCTGGCGCTGGACTTCGGCGGCCACGTCGGGGATGCGGTGGTCCGGAAAATGCTGACGCACGAGGAAAAGGCGGGGGAACAGCATCCTTTTATCCTAGCAAACGAGTTGGAGGGCGGGCTTCAGCCCGCGCGGGGCTTGAGCCCCGCTCATTCTGTTGTCGCCTTTTTCCAGTACCCATACGTCATCTAAGTTGTGATGCCCCGCTTTCGTGGAATTGTCTTCCTTCTCGCCCTCCCCTGCCTGGCTGCCACGCCGCGTGCATGCGTGGGTAGCCAGTCGCTGGCGACTTTCAAGCTAGCCGTGACGCCTGCAAAGGGAGGCGTAGCCCTGCCCCTCAGCGAGGTGAACGCGCTGCATCAAGGGCAGAGTCTGCTGTATGAACCCGTGCACATCCCTCCCGCAGAGAGGGACAAGGCCGAAATCGCCGTGCTGCTGGCGCCGCCCGCCAACTCGCAGGCTCCGCTGGAAGCGCTCAAACCCGCGCCCGCGGCCAAGTCGACGGCATGGGTCCTGCCGCGCGATGCTTCCATAGTGGCGCTGGTTTACGGTCCGCAAGGACTCAGCATGCGCAAGGTGAAGTCCTTGATGCAGAAGAACGACGAGGTCCTCTCGCAGTTGGCGGACTACGCCGATCAGACCGCCCAGGTGAGCGCGCTGATCCAGGAACTGCAGCAGTCCGAAAGCTCCGGAGCCCCGGTTTCCGCGGCGCTGGCCGGCTTCTCAGCCAAATCCGGCGTGTCCATGCCCCAGATCGACACACACAGCGCCACCGGCCAGCAGGCAGCCACTCTGTTGCACACGTTGCTGCCGTCCATGAGCGCAATGGACCCGCTCACCGCGTCGAACAGCGCGGTGGTGCAGCAATCCGCGGGGCTGGCCACCGCTGTGGCGGGCTTGTTCTTTGGCAACGGGGTGGGCTTGGCGGCCGGAGGCGTTGCGCTCTTTCAGAACATGCACACCATGCTGTTTCCCGAGACGGAATTCCAGTCCAGCCTTGTTCAGCCGGCCGAGACTGCTCTCTCGGGCAGCGTCGCGCTGTGCGCCAAGAGCCAGACTGCGAAAGCCCATACTCGCATTGCCTACCTTTGGGCGCACCGGCTGCCCGGCCTGAAGGAACCCAAGCTCACCCTGGCCACTCCCGCGCACCTCCCGATCGGCGCGAAGTCCGTGGTCGCGGTGCATGCGGATGAGGGTTCCAAAGCCATCGCGCGGCTGCGCGACTGGCAACTGGCGCCGGTGAACGGCGGCGCATCGCTCCGAGTGCCGGCGACGGTGGAGAAAGACGGCGAGATTCAGCTCGACCTGAGCAAGACCAAGGCTGCGCCGGGCGAATACCGGCTGAAGGCGTCCTGGGATTGGGACAGCGTGCCGGTGGCGGGCGATGTCTACCTGCATCCTTACGGAGACCTGAAGCTGGCCAAGCTGGCTGCCGATTCGCGCGACCGGCTGGTGGAGGGCAGCGGCGCCGTTCCGCTGAAGCTCGAAGGCGTGGATTTCGAATTCGTCGAAAAAGCGGAACTGGAACAGACCGGTCCGCATGCGGGCGCTCCCGTGAAGATGTCTTTCACGCTGCCGCATGGAAAGCGCGGAGGCGATCAGGAGTCCGCCGGCGCGGAGCTGGATACCAACGGTCTCAAGCCGGGCGCATACCGATTGCTCCTGGCGCAATCGGACGGTGTTTCCCATCCGATTCCGGTCACGGTATGGCCCCCGAACCCCAAGCTTGAGGACCTGCCGCTGCGGCCCAATCTGGATGAGACCGGCCAGAAGCTTCTGTTACGCGGCAGCGGCCTGGAGCGCATTGAAAAGCTCTCGACGGAAGCCGGCGCAATCGATTTGGCGCCGCCTTCGCACCCGGCGGACACGCGCGAGGCTACCATCAAATTGGGTTCCAAAGCCTGTAAAGACGAGCGGTTCGACTTGCGCATGAAGGTGCAGGGGATCGAGGCGGCCCTTACCGTGACCGATGCGATCGAGATTCGGGGGCCGCGTCCGCGCATCGCGTCCGTGCGCAAGTCTTACCCGCAGAATTTCGGCCTGACTCTGAACGACGACGAGATCCCCGCCGCAGTAACCGCCAGCTTTGCCCTGGCTGTCGCCCACGCGGGCCAGGCGCCGGCCGTGGATGTAACGTGCACCGATCCGGGCTCGTTGCGCCAAAGGCTGCGTCTGGCGGCGGGCGACCGGACCGGCGGCGCGCGCCTGGACCTGGCGGGAGAAGGCGTTCTCTTCTTATCCCTGGACCCGGGCACGGTGGGACGCTCGGGGTGCCGGCTGGAAGCTCGCGTAACGTCGCCGGAAGGAACCAGCGACGCGTACCCGCTGGGCCGCGTGCTTCGTGTGCCGCGCATCGAACAGTTCGTGCTGACCGATCAGAAACTCGGCGATGCCGTTTATGCTGGCACGCTCCAAGGCGAGGATCTGGATACTATCGAAAAGACCGGCTGGGATGCACAGCACGGCTTGCCGGTCGAGTCCATTCCCGACACGATCGCCGGCGAACCGCAGAAGCAATCGCTGAAGATCGAATTGCCGTGGCCGGCGCCCGCGCCGCACGCCCCGGTCTTCGTGTGGCTGCGCGGCGAATCGCAGGGGCGGGCCACGGGCGTAAAGTACTAAGAACCGCTACCAATTGTGGGGCGGGCAATCCTGGCCAATGCCACTTATTTTCCTCCGGTGACATGGCGTGGTTTGTTGCCTACGGTTCGGCGGGGCCATTCTTGCGGTCGGCCCCAGATGGCTCGCGGGTAGGGGCGGCGGCGGTGCTGTTTTGGTAGTCTGGCTTGGGCCGCAGCGGTGAGCATGCGAGCGAACAGGCTAGAGAACTGTTCTGGGCTGCGGGCATCCATCAGGGCCGGGAACCAGACGTTGACAACGGTCTGCACCTTCGAGAAGCTCAACTGGCGGGGATCGATACCGGCCAATTGGGCGGCGGACAACTGTACGGTTCGAACCAGATTATAGGCCATGACGCCGCTAATCAGTTCCTTGGTCACCATCCGTGCTCAGCGAGCGCACTTGTCCCCATCGCACCATCTGCTTCAGGCTGCGCAGATCCGTCTCAATGTTCCAGCGGCGCCCGTAGAGTTCGACGATCTCGTTGGCCGGCAGTTGCGCGGTCGTGAACAGATACAGGACCATCATTTGGCCGTGGCGTTTGAGGTGACGGATAATCAATCGACCGCGCAGGCAGGCGTCCGGCGGGATGGTTGGATGAGCGCGACGATCGTCGCGGCTGGGCTTCCACTCCACGGGACTATCGGTTTTTCTTTTGGGCAAAGAGCCGCCCATGACTCGCTGGGCACGTGCTTTGGTCATCCGCACCACTACACAGTGCCCTTGGCCGTGGGCGGCGAAGGCCACCGAGAAAACCCCGAAATTGCGGTCGGCTACTACCGTCGATTGGCGGGGGAGGCGCTGGAACAGTTGCTCGCTCAAGCTTTGTTCACTGACCGCTTTTTTCCCGAACATGGGGCCCCAGCAGGGCTGCACGGCTGCGCCGCTGACCAAATGATGCGCTACTACGATCCGCATCACGGGCCAGTGCGAAACACCGTGCTGATTGGTGGCCGGGGGGAATTCCCGTGCCAGTTCCGGTGTGTGCGGCAGCACCAGGCCCGAGCCGTCCATCAAATAGACGCCGGCGGCCCGCGCGGCGTCCTGAGGGGGCTTCCAGGTTTCCTCGACGATGCGCTGGGCTACCCTTTCGAGCAAGGCCACGGGCAGTCGCTTGCGGGCCTGGCTGTAAGCACCGGTACGGCTCGATACCGTTCCCTCGCGGACGCGTTTGTGCTTCGGCAGCAAGCTGCCGGGCTGGCCGAGCACCACCTGCTGGACCGCCTCGGCTAAGGTTCCATGGCCGAACAGTTGCTGCCGCAACATCAGCCAGATCACTACCTGCGGGACGTAGATTCCCCGCTCAGAACACTGACATTCTCGCTCCAGTTCCTGGAAGAAGGCTGCCGGAACCAGCGTCCGATAGCGTTCGCGTAGGGCCTCGCTGGAAGGAAGTTCCACTTATTAACATAAATGAAAAGTTTTGTTTTGTCCAGCGAAAAGAACTCCGTCTTCCGCGCTACGGCGGTAGCGCATTTCGGCCAAGCTCAGCGGGGCTTCTGTTGTTTGCAGATCATGTTGCACATGCCGGCCCAACGGATACACGTAGATGTCCTTCCGTCTCACCGCGGCCTGCCGTTGCCAGTCCATTCGCCCGCGCCCCGTCGTCTGCCCCAGCAAAATCCAATTGGCGGCCCGATAGCTGGTGCCGGCGAAGCGGGCCCCGTCCACCAAAGTTTCCAGCAACATGGGCCGATAGCCGTAACACCGTTGCCAGTCCTTGGGCAACTGACGCGCACAGCGCGACAGAATCTTGCTGGCCAAACCGCTCACCCGTACCCACGGCAAAATCAAAAATCGGCTGTTATGGACGATGTACTGCAGATTTTGCTCCCGCTGCGCGGCGCTCCAACCGATCCAACCGTCCCGTGGTGCCATCTTCCAGGCAGGCGATGACCAGAGCAGACACGCCAATACCTGGCCGCTGACCGAACGCACCAAGTAGCGCAGACTCGCTCCCACCGGTACCCGGTAGCCCAGATAATGGTGGTGCTCGATCCATGTCCGGAAGCGGGCGCTGTCCTGGCTGCCGGCCTCCACCAAGTCCAGCCGCAGCGGTTCCAGCATTTTGGCCGGCCCGCACACCTCGGTTTCCCGATCCGTTGGCCCGCCGACCGCAATGCGCTGCGGCCCCTTTGGACCGCAGCGCTGCAAGGCCGGCAATGCCAACCAGCCAGCCGTATGCAATTGCTGTAGCCAGGCACGGCATTCATGCGCCTTTAACCGTCCGTTCGGTCGTTTCCAGTTCAACAACTCGCAGATGGTCAAGCTCAGCTCATGCACGCTCAATGCTGGGTAGTCGGCCACAATCTGTTGCACCAAGCGGAACTCATCTCCGCTAAACACACGGCCAACCCACCTGTGTTCGACATCCGGCACACGATCAGCGTTAATCTCCCAGCTTTAGATTAGCGCTTCATCAGGGTTTTGTCCAGCACGAAATAAGTGGCATTGGCCAATCCTGGCCGCAGCCGCCTTTTCAGGCGGCCAGGGCCAGCTGATAGCCTTGACCGCCAAAACTAAAGTGCTATACTAATGCCCAGATCCATTGCACGAAAGGGGGGCCCATGTTGGCGAGGTGCAGGCTCGTTACGATAGTGGCTATCGTCTGCGCGTGTAGTGTTTCGCTCGTCACATCCCGGGCGCAGGAGGATCGGACCGCCGACCGCAAGGCCTACGACGCCAAAATCCGCGCGACCTATAATTTCCGCTTCGGGAGCGACAAAATCTCGACGCCGGGCAACGCGGCCGTTGAAGGCCACGATTTCATTCAACCGCAGGCCTTCCTGCCGGCTTCCTATTGCGGACGCTGTCATCAGGAAGCGTACAGCCAGTGGCGCCAGGCGCTGCACTCCAACGCATTTCGCACCCCCTTCTATCGGACCAGCGTCAATATTCTACTGCGGACCAAGGGCATCGAATTCACGCGGCACTGCGATAGCTGCCATAACCCCATTGGAGTGCTCTCGGGAGCGCTCACGCAAGACTCGCAAGTGGACCGCAGCTTCGACGAAGACGGTCTCACCTGCACCACTTGTCACTCGATTCAACAACTGCAATCGACGAACGGGAATGGCGGCTTCGTCTTCGGAGTCCCATCCGCGATGGTCGATGAAGATGGCAACCGCATTCCGGGCATGGTGCCCGATGAAGAGATAAAGAGCCACCCGGACAGGCATTCCAGGGCAGTCATGCAGCAGTTCTACCGCACACCGGAGTTTTGCGCTGCCTGTCACAAAGCCAATCTGCCGGATACGCTGAACGATTACAAGTTCATCCGTGCCTTCACCGTATATGATGAGTGGCAGAACTCGAAGTTTTCGCAACGCAATCCACTCACCTTCTACTCCACGGGATTCACGACCTGCCAGGACTGTCACATGCCGCGGGCGAAAGTGAAGCTCGAAGACTACGGCGCTAAGCATGGCACGCTAGCCTCGCATCGCTGGCCGGCGGGCAACACGGCTGTCCCGTTTTATTACGGCTTCGACGAGCAACTGCAGAAAACCGTAGAATTTCTGAAATCGGGGATGTACTTGAACGTCGATCTGTTCGGGATCGAGAAGGCCGGCGAGGGGACCATGACCGCGCCTCTCGGTTCGGCGCCGTTCCAGCTTGCTCCGAATGAAATCGTGCAAATGATGGTGGTGATACAGAACAAGAACATTGGCCACTCCCTGGTTCCGGAAGTGCGCGACTTATACGAGCCATGGGTGGAGTTTGTGGTGCAAGATGCCGCCGGAAAAGAGATTTATCACAGCGGCTTCTTGAAGCCCGACGGCTCGCTCGACGAGCGGGCCCACAGCTTCACCAACAGGCCCGTAAACACGGATGGCACCTTTGTGGACAATCATAAGGTCTGGACCATCCATTCGGTCGCCTACGACAACACCATCCAGTCCGGCCGTTCCGCCCTGGTGCGGTATGAGTTTCAAATACCCGCCGGCGCAACGGGCCCGCTGACGGTTACGGCACGCGTGAATTATCGCCACCTGCGTCAGAGTTATTTGAATAACATTTTCGGAAATGACCACCCAGCGTATCCGGTCGTGGAACTGGCCTCCCGCACGCGCACCTTGAATATCGGTGATAACCCAGCCACGCCCCCGGATAAGCAAGATAACCCGGACTGGATGCGCTGGAACAATCTCGGCATCGCCTATTTGGATCAACTCCAATACGCCGATTCCATGCACGCCTTCGAGCAAGTCGTAAAGCTGCGGCCGGATTATGCCGACGGCCATATCAATATCGGCCTTACCTATATCGAGTGGGAAAAATACTCCGAGGCGCGGAGCGACCTGGAACAAGCACTGGCGCTCAGCCCAAACAACGCGCGCGCGCTTTACTATCTCGCGCTCGTCGAAAGGCGCGAAGGCCATTACGACGAGGAAGTGGCCGACCTGCAGAGAGTCGTGATTCAGTATCCGCAAGCCCGCGATCCGCGGCGCGAGCTGGGTATTGCCTACTATCAGAGACACAGCTACGACGAGGCTGTGGAGCAGTTCGAAACCCTGCAGAAGATCGACCCCGACGACCTTGCCGCGCATTACAACCTGGCTGTTCTATATCGCCGCATGGGAATGAAAGAAAAAGCCGCCGCGCAGGCGGCGTTATTCGCAACCAAGCAAGTGGACCCCGGCGCCCCAACTTACTCGCTAGAGTTCCTGCGGAAACATCCCGAGATTTCGACTGAAAGCGTGCCTTGGCATATGCATACCGATATCCCGCCCGCGGCGGTTGTTTCCAGCGGAGGACAATTCTAAATGCCTGCATCGCGGCGCCGCTTTGTCCGGTCCTTATGCCGGTCCGCGCTGGTGCTTCCGTTTGCCGAGCTGGCGGCAATGGCGCAAAAACTGCCTGGGCCGATCGAGCGCAGTTACGACGCAAAACCCATGCCGCCTCCCGCGGGACCCAAGTCACCTATCGAGGGCACGCCGCTCGGCCTCAGCTTCAAGGATGTAGTCAAAGAGTCGGGATTGGCCGTGAAAACCATCTACGGGGGCGAGGGTAAGAATAGGTACCTTCTGGAAACTACCGGCTGCGGCCTGGCTTTCTACGATTATGACAACGATGGCTGGCTGGATGTTTTCCTGGTGAACGGCTGGCGCCTGGAAGGTTTTCCGGCAGGTAAAGAGCCGCGCTGCCATCTCTTCAGGAACAATCGCGACGGCTCCTTCACGGACGTTACCAAGGGGTCCGGCCTGGAGCACCGCACGGGATGGGGACAGGCCTGCTGCGTGGGCGATTACAATAACGATGGCAACGACGACCTCTTCGTCACCTACTACGGACAAAACTCGCTTTATCGGAATAATGGGAATGGCACTTTCACGGACGTGACCAAGGAGGCGGGGCTGAGCCAGCCCGGCCCGAAGATACGCTGGAACACCGGCTGCACGTTCGTGGACTACGATCGCGACGGCCACCTTGACCTCTTCGTAGCCAACTACGTCGATTTCGACCTGAAGACCGCGCCTCCGCCAGAGGCGGGGCCTTGCACTTACAAGGGACTACTGGTGGCCTGTGGACCGCCAGGGCTGCCCGGCGGCAAGAACATCCTGTACCACAATAACGGCAACGGGACGTTCACCGATGTCAGTGAGAAATCGGGCATGTGGAAGACTCAAGGCACCTATGGTTTGAGCGTGGCCGCGTCGGACCTGGACAACGACGGCTGGCCCGATATATACGTGGCCAACGATTCCAGCACCGCCTCACTCTACTTGAACCAAAAGGACGGCACATTTAAAGACATTGCCATCGAAGCCGGCGCCGCGCT
>Ga0187890_10001409_pt1 | contig 17283 bp, 19 predicted proteins | sample June2016WEW_21_1_FD_133005 | JGI IMG/M metagenome (GOLD analysis project Ga0187890, IMG submission 133005) | Peatland microbial communities from SPRUCE experiment site at the Marcell Experimental Forest, Minnesota, USA - June2016WEW_21_10 | ecosystem: Environmental > Terrestrial > Soil >... | reverse complement strand
TGATGCCATCGCCGCCGTCCGAAGGGTGTTCTGGAGCGCGCCGAGTTTTTCAATGTCTCGGCATCCCTCGGACAATGTGGAAATTCCCACCGCCCTCATGGAAAGACTCACTGACGCGCTATGGTACGCCGCGTAAAATCCACAAAGTCGAGCTAAGGGCAAGTGTTGCGTCGACCGGTTGAACCCGCCGGGATAAAGCAGACTTGTTATTGACGGCCGCGATCTGACGTTGTTGACCCAAAGCGGTCATGATTGGCAAGCTTTATCGTCTCGCCGCCTTTTTGAACGATGCGACCACGGTACGAAGTGCGAGCACGGGCGGCGAAATCTCGCCATCACGCCAGACCAGAGGTGTTCTCATATCGGCCAGCGTCTTTGGAAGCGGGTGTATTCGTACCGGTGTCTGCGGCATCGTATCCAGCACGGATTCCGGAACCAGAGCTATTCCGGTCCCGGAAGCGACGCATGCGATGATGGCGTGATAGGAGCCGAGTTCAAGCATCCGCTTTGTCGAGAAGACGTCGTGGCCGAGCCAGCGCTGGAGCACCCGGCGATAGGCGCACCCATCGGGAAACGCGATCAGTGAATCGCTCTTGATATCTTGAGGCCGCTTGATCGGCGGATGGTCGGGACTGGAAATTACCGCCAGGCGTTCGCGGAACACCGGTATATGCGCGAGTATTCTGGCGGGCGGTTCGGCGATAAAGGCGGCATCGAGCTGCCGGCCGGCTACCGCCTGCACCAGGAAATCGTTGGTCCCCGTCGTCAATTCCAGACGAACATCGGGATATTGAAGATGGAAAGCCGCCAGCAAGCCGGGGAGCCGGCTGGCCGCCGTGCTCTCAAGCGCACCCAGCTTGAGCAAGCCTCGCGGGTTCGCACCCGAGACGGCGGTGCGCGCCTCTTCGGATAGCTGGACCAGCCTGTCTGCATAGCCCCGCAGCAATTCTCCTGTCGGAGAAAGGTGCAGACGTTGCCGGTCGCGGTGAAACAATGTCACGCCCATCGAGCTCTCGAGCTGCTTGATCCGCTTGGTGACGTTAGACGGCACCCTGTGCAGTTTGCGCGCAGCCTTGATGATTCCGCCTTCCTCCACTACAGCCCTGAAGACCTGCAGATCCGTGAAGTTGATAGGGTCGGCCATTTTGGCATCCATTCTCATTTAGAGAATATGTGCGACTTAGATATTCAATATACGAGAATACGGTTGAAGTGTAATCAAGCGGAGGTGAGCAACACAACAAAAAATCCATCTGCGACCGCAGCCGTTTGCATCGGGGCATTGAGTCTGGCCGGCGCCATGGGAATCGGCCGCTTTTCGCTGACGCCGATCATGCCGCTGATGCAGCAGGACTCCAGCCTCACGCTCGCGCAGGGAAGCTGGCTGGCCACCGGCAACTATCTCGGTTACCTGGCGGGCGCCCTGATTTGCGCGGTTCTGCCGTTTCGGCCGTTGAGCGCGATCCAATGGGGTGCGATATCGGTCGGCGTATTCACACTGGCGATGGGACTGACACACGCGTTCGAACTCTGGCTTGTGTTTCGTTTCGCTGCCGGAATCGCATCGGCTTTCGTGCTGGTCGGCGTGTCGGCGTGGGTGATGCCGATACTGGCGCGCAGTGGCCGGGAACAATGGTCGGGACGAATATTTGCCGGCGTTGGAATCGGTATTGCCTTCACAGGCCTTGTCGGCCTTACGGCGGGCGTCGAGGCCTGGGGATCGCCAAGAACCTGGATTGTGCTCGGGATCATCGCCTTCAGTCCCGCGATCTTGGCTTGGCTTGCGCCTATTCCGGACGACAGGTCCGATGCGCCGGCTGCGCCGCGCCCGTTCAGCATGCCTTCGCGCAGCGCGCTGATCGCGGCATCGTGCTACAGCGCGTTCGGCTACGGTTATATAATTCCGGCAACTTTCCTGCCAACACTCGCGCGCGCCTACGTCGACGACCCCGCGGTGTTCGGCTGGGTTTGGCCGGTGTTCGGCACGACCGCGGCGATTTCCACGCTCGTTGCGGCACGGCTTCTAGGTCGGCTTTCCCCGCGGCGATTGTGGCGATGTGCCCAATATGTGCTGGCGGCCGGGGTATTGGCGCCGGTGCTTGCAATCAACGTTATCACCCTCTTGATCGCAGCCTTGTGCGTAGGCGGCAGCTTCATGGTTATCACGATGGCCGGCATCAAGGAGGCGCTCCGCCTGGGAGGCGCGAGCGGCGCCCAAGCAGTCGGTTTGATGACCGCCGGCTTCGCCATAGGCCAGATAGCGGGTCCGCTGATGGTAGGCTACTTTGCGGAATCGGATAACGCGTTCGCTTGGCCTAGCCTCATTGCAGTGTCGGCGCTCATCTTGAGTGACGTTGCTCTTTACGCCGTCAATGACGCCCTTTAGATCGGCGCGCTTGTCTTGGTCCGTGCAGCAATTGGGTGATTGAAACATGCGATGCAGCGTAATGTCCGGAGTTGAGCAAAACGGACTCGAAATCGATCGTCTCATTCGGTCGCTGTTGGACCCTAAGCGGACGAAATAAACAAAACATAGAACGATCGCGTCGACCCATAGCGGACCTTGAGGGGTCATTCGCGATTTGGTATGCGAAATCATTTAATGGCCACATGTTCGTCGGCGACGTGGGAGAGGTACCATGCGGCTCGAAGGTGGGTGCTATTGCGGTGCTGTGCGGTATGTTGCGGAGGGTGAGCCAGTTTTAAGAGCGCAATGCCACTGCCGCGCGTGTCAGTACTTCTCGGGCGGCGCACCTAATTTGTTCATGCTCGTGCCAGCAGAAGGATTCGCGTACACAAAAGGCGCGCCAAAGACCTATAGGCGGCCCGATAAGGCTGACGCCGTAACGCGAGAGTTCTGCGCGGTATGCGGCACACACATGATCTCGCGGCGGCCTGGCCTGCGACCGGTGGTTCTGAAGATCGGAACGCTGGACAATCCTTTAGTCTATGGCGGCGCGCAAAAGGCGATCTTCACAGCAGAAGGTCAGCCTTTCCATCTCATTGCGGATGGCGTGCCCGCCTTTGAAGGCCTGCCGCCGCGCCAATAGTTCAAATCAACCCCGCCGCTGACATTGGCACGCTGGCTGTGGCGCTAGGTCACTTTTGGGTCACTAGCGCGCTATGTCGCTCTAAGCCGCAATCGTGGATGGCGCTTTCAGGTCTAAAGCGGACCAACAGTCGACATGCGGTTTATGTCTGCTCGTGGTCCACCGCGACCGATATTGCGCCGCAACCGAATGTCCGCCAAGGTATAGCGCAAGTTGCTAGGTCGCACTCGCGTCGAAAATGATGATCTCTGAAATGAGCTGGCCCAAGCCCTTCTTCGCGCTAGAGCCGTTCAACTATCTTTGCCGGCAAGTGCGTAAAGCGTCGCAAGCTGATGGACGCCCCGGGCCTACCGCGCAACCCCGAAGACCCATAAGATCGCTCCGTTGTTAGCGCGGTGTTCCAGCTGGGAGCAACTTCTTCAGCGGGTGTCTTTTTATTTTTCGAGCGAGACTTTTATTTTTGGATTTCTTTTTTTTCTTTTTCGGAGCGCGGAGAGCGTAGCCCCTATCACGTTTGACCAATTGCCCGGCTCGGCCAAGATGACCCCGTACCTGAGCGCGACCGGGCTCCGGCCGCGTGCGTTTCTTGCGCGGCCCCTTCGCCGCCCACCTTCAATTGACGCATTGCGAAAGATTGAGTCGATCAGCTTGTCGGCGATGGCGAGAAGGCTAAGACCGCCAAAGAACCCAGTTGGGCAGTGATGTGAGCTCTGCCCGAAAAGTGGCTGTTTTCTTCCCATATTGAGTTGGATTCATTTTTACGGGAAACTAGATCAGCCGCGCGCGAATGACAAATGCGCGGGTTGGGAGGACGCCATGGTCCGACAAAACCCGACCACCCACGGTTTGGTTCTTGTTGCCGTCGAGCATGGTATCGCGCAGATCACACTCAACAGGCCCGACCGGCTAAATGCTCTCGACCACGCTCTGGCGCTGGATCTGGCGGATACGTTCGATCGTCTTGCGCAAGATGCAACCGTACGCGTCATTACTTTGATGGGCGCCGGGCGAGCTTTCATGGCCGGCGGCGACGTGTCAATGTTCCGCGCCGCCGGTAAGAACGCTCCTGAAGTCATCGGCACGCTGATCGGACTCTTTCATCGGACCATTCGCTGTATTCGAGAAATGGACGCGATCGTCGTGGCGGGCGTACAGGGCGCCGTAGCAGGCGGCGGCGTCGGCCTGGCGCTAGCGTGCGATTTTGTTGTCGCGGCGGAGGATGCGTCCTTCGTTCCGGCCTATCTCCGCCTGGGCACCAATCCGGACGGCGGCACTACGTCGAGCGTGACGCAACTCCTCGGGCCGCGCCGCGCACTCGAATGGCTCATGCTCGGCGACACGATGGATGCGCATTCGGCCGAGCGCTTGGGTTTGGTGAATCGCGTTGTACCGAAGGATGTGCTCACCGCGGAGGTCGATTCGCTGGCGCGCCGCATCGCGAACGGCCCCAAAGATGCCCACGCGACACTCAAACGCCTGGTAGGTCAAGCGCCGTACACGGCGCTCGACGCGCAACTCGGAGCCGAGTGCGACGGCTTCGTGAAGGCAGCCGGCACACGGGATTTCCGCGAAGGTGTCACGGCATTTCTCGAACGGCGCGCGCCGCGGTTCGAACAGGAATGACAGCGCCTTGCCGAGAAGCAGAATAACTTCAGATTATGCGGCAATTTAGTTCTGGGCAGCAGTAGCTCTTAGTTACGCAGCGCGAATTGTAGCCCGCCTTCATTCCCCCGGCTTCCATAGCTCTTCCAGCTCGCAACCTCAGAACCTCCAGTTGAGGGATTGCTATTTGGTGTATTCAAAATAGAATTGAGACGGGGAAATCAGCTTCAACAGATAACCGCCGCACCGTTAGGACGGCAAATAACTCGGGATTATGGAACGTTCACCGTGATCCATCTACCCCCGATAAGGGAGATCGGCAGCTCGTCTTCTCGCATCCGATGCAGGTCGCCGCATCGCGCTAGATGATGTGAAGGGTCGTTATGATGCCGTTACCGAAACCCGATCGCATTGCGGTTAGCGGAGATTGAGACCGGACGATCGCCATCGATCTTTAGCTTGTTACGTCTTCGTCGTCGATGTGCTACCGCGCAATTCGCTCGGCAAGGTGCTCTAGCGTGAAGTGCGGGATCAGGCAATTAGACTCGTCGAAGCAGTGAGAGCGAGGTGAATCGTGAGCAACCAAAAATTGCGCCTTTACAGTGACCACCTTTCAGCGAGAGCATTCTTGGGGCCACTTAGTAAGATGAACCGTGTGATATACGTTTGCGAGGGTACTGCAGTTGTCCGGGGCGCTGGCGTCGCCGTTTCCCTGACCGAAAATTGTGCTTGGCAGGGACCCTCAAACCTCACAATCTCGGCCGGTCCTTCAGGCGCTAAGTTTCTTCGCTGGGAACTGTCGACCAACGATCCCGAGATTTTGCAGGGAACCAACGTCAAGTCAGAGTTGACCCTCCAAGCTGAGCCACGGATTGAGCAAGGTGTCGAATATCTCATGCGCTGCGACCGAGTGGACTTTCCGCCGGGGGGTGTAGCGTTTACGCACACGCATAAGGGCGCTGGAATACGGTGTCTGCAGGAGGGTCGCATTCGTATTGAAACGCAGGGCCATGACTTCTGGATGGAGCCAGGCGGCGCCTGGTTTGAGACCGGGATCGACCCGGTATTTGCGGAAACGCGACAAGACGGATCATCGCACTTCATACGGGTGATGATTTTGCCGAGGACCTTGAGGGGAAAGAGCTCCATCACATACGTGAAACCCGAGGATCAAGACAAGCCGAAAACTCAGAAATACCAGGTGTTCGTCGATGAGCCGATCGATCTAAAAGTATCCTGATGATTTGCATGAATGTAACGTTGGCGGGATGATGCTGAACTGGTACAAAGATCTCCAGTTAAATGAGCGGCGCGCATTTTGGTCCTGCTTTGGCGGCTGGTCGCTCGACGCATTTGACGTTCAGGTATACAGTTTCACGATACCGACCTTGATTGCGATATGGGGAATCAGCAATGCCCAAGCCGGCCAGCTTGGCACCGTTACTTTGCTGCTCTCTGCATTGGGCGGCTGGATAACTGGCCTGCTGAGCGACCGTTATGGTCGCGTGCGCATGTTGCAGATCACGATTTTTGTCTTCGCAGTCTTTACCTTCCTAAGCGGTTTTGCTCAGAATTTCGGACAATTATTCGCCTGTCGCGCGCTGCAGGGATTGGGCTTCGGCGGTGAGTGGGCAGCTGGGTCAGTTCTTATCGGTGAGATGATACGCAGCGAGTATCGCGGCAGGGCCGTCGGGACAGTGCAAAGCGGTTTTTCTGTGGGCTGGGGCGCGGCGGCGATCGTGTACACGATCATTTTTTCCTTGCTACCAGCGGAGCAGGCATGGCGAGTGCTGTTCTGGATTGGAATACTACCCGCCGGTCTCGTATTCTACATACGACGCTTCGTTGATGAACCGGCAATTTTTAATCAGGCGAAGCGGCAGGAGACTAGCCTTGCCAAGAACCTATTCCTGATCTTTTCGCCAGAGTTTTTGCCCACGACGCTCAAGGCGGTATTGCTGACTACGGGGGTCCAGGGCGGATACTACGCGGTGGCGACCTGGCTGCCGACTTATCTGAAGACTACGAGGCACCTTTCGATATTCAATACCGGCGCTTATCTGTTCGTGATTATCACGGGCGCCTTCGTCGGCTTCATCATCGCGGCATATCTCGCCGACTATATCGGACGGCGTCGGACTTTTTTTGTCTTTGCAGTGTGTGCGGCGGTTATGGTGTTCGCATACATGTTTTTGCCGATCAATGACCACCTGATGCTTGTTCTCGGATTCCCGCTCGGCGCCTTTGCCAATGGAGCGTTCGCACCGATGGGACCGGTTCTATCGGAGTTGTTCCCGACGCGCATACGCGCCACGGCGCAGGGCTTCGCATACAACGCCGGGCGAGCTATCGGTGCGCTTTTTCCGTTGCTAGTTGGAATACTCAGCGCGAGGCTTCCACTCGGTCAAGCCATTGGACTTTTTACTATTTTCTCCTACGCACTATTAATCATCGGTTGCATAATCATCCCGGAGACGAAGGGGCGGGAACTCCTTGCTTGAGGACAGTTGTCTGATTCAAGCCCGCAATGAGGACTTAGCCGTGGCGGTTGAAGAGAAACTCAAAAAACTTGGTCTTTCGTTGCCGCCTCCGGCAGAACCGTCGTTTCAATACGTTCCGGTCACCATTCATGCCGGCGTGGCCTATGTAAGCGGCCAATTGCCTAAGGAGAATGGAGAAGTCCGGATCACTGGTAAGGTCGGAGATGCGGTGGATGCAGAAGCGGCGCAGAGGGCCGCGCGGATTTGCATTCTGCAGGGACTTAGCTGCCTTAAGGCAGCAATTGGCAGTCTCGACAACGTTGAGCAGATTTTGAAGGTGACTGGTTTCGTTGCATCGGCACCCGGATTTACCCAACAGCCGCGTGTGATCGACGCTGCCTCGAACCTTCTTTCCGAACTATTCGGCGAACGTGGCCGACACGCGCGGTCCGCGGTCGGTGTGTCCGAATTGCCGCGGAACGCCCCGGTCGAAATTGAAATGGTCATCGCTGTCAGGGCCAAAGGCACTGCGCAATGAAATTCCAAACTGGAGAATGCAAGAGAATTGACAGCTTTGGAGAGCCTCCCACGACACTGGGGCCGGCGAAAACTCAATGAAATCGCTTTTTATCGACTGCAATGCTCAGCTCACCGGCGTGTGGCAGCGAGCCGTGCGCGCTGACGATCCGCCGATCGATGTCAATTGCATGCCTTTTGAGCAGACCGAACTGCCTCGATTGTTGGCGGGTTATGAAATTTGCATCGACGATCACTCATACTTACCAAGCGAATTAATCAAGCAATGCGAAAAGCTCAAGCACATCGTTTTCCTTGGCACGGGCGCTGCGAGCTATATGAATCTCGCCGAGCTTGCGTTGCGCGGTATTCACGTTCACACCATCAAGGGTTACGGCGATATGGCCGTCGCTGAACACTCCATCGCGCTAATGTTCGCAGCCTGCCGGCAGATCGCGCGCATGGATCGTCAGGTTCGTTCCGGAATCTGGTCGCCGCTCGAAGGCCTGCAGCTTCATGGAAAAACCTTGGGAGTGATCGGACTGGGTGGGATCGGCAGCGCGGTTTTGCGCATTGGGCGCAGTCTCGGCATGGAAGTGCTGGCATGGAACCGCACCCCGGGTCTGGACGAGCCGTTGGTTGCGCTAGACACACTTTTGGTGCGGGCCGACGTGATCACGTTGCATCTTGCGCTCAATGACGCCACGCGCGGATTTCTCGGTCCGGAGCATGTGACACGCATGAAGCCGGGTGTGATTCTCATCAATACGGCACGCGGTGCGTTGATCGACGAGGGCGCACTCGTCGACGGGCTGAGGAGCGGTCACATCCGTCATGCCGGCCTCGATGTATTCACCGACGAGCCGTTGAAGCCGGGGCATCCGCTCGCGAGTATGGAGAATGTCACGCTTACAGCCCATGCTGGGTTCCGGACCGCGGAAGCCTCGATGACGTTGCTTCGACGTGCAATCGACATCGTGCGCGGCGTTGTTGGTACGCCGATGCCTTGAATCGCAACCCGCCGCAGGTCACGTCCCCGCATATATCTCTTCTGGCCCGCGGTATCGGCGTCGCTACAGAGATGAAGTCAACGCCATGACGGCGGCGCTCCACCAATTAAGGGAGCGGCTGACATGAGTGTAGGAAGAAACCGCCGACACGTTCGTGGCTCCCGCCCGACATCGAAAATTTTACCGAAGTACCGACCTCGATCAATTGGGGCCGATACACCCAAACCTGAAAACGACGGGCTGCTACCGCCGCCGCGAAGGGGCAAAGTTAGTTTGAATGAGCGCGCCATGTTAAGATCACACTGCTGCGGTCCGCATCATGAGGCGGCGATCATGAACCGGCAACAGAGCATGAAGAAGTGTGCGGCGATCAAGAAGGCGCACCCGCTTGGGGAGCGCCGGAAGGTCGAGCGCATGGGCCGCATGATCCACAAGGCCGAAGCCGAATGGAAGCGCAGCCCCGAATTCGCCGCCCAGTGGGCCGAGGCCGAGAGAACAAGGCGGGTGTCATGAGCAACGATATCGAGGAAGCCGTTCTAGCGATCTTGAAAGCGGCCGGTGAGTTGTCGGTCGCTCAATTTGCGCTAGACAGGACGCCGGACGCGACCACGGTGTCGAGGGACTTCGCGGCCCGAAAGGTAGTGGACGCGTTTCGGACTTGGGAGGCCAGCGCCGAAGCGATCAAGTCGCCGGTCCGCGTCTCGATTACGCTGCGCCCAACAGAGAAATAATCCGGCGCCAGATGGCGCATTGCGCGGCCCGGAGGCCGGGACCGCCTTGGACAATGGCGCGGGTGATATAGCTTGGCGAAATTCCGATCGGGCTCTGACCGAGCAAGAGCCCGGGCTTGCAATTCGTTGATCCCCAAATCGGCGCTACTGAGCGCCACGTTGTGTCTGAAAGCATGGCTTAAGTCGTCGGGAGCGGACCTACGCGTCGGGCCGGCGCCGCTTGCCCATCGGGCGCTGAGCCGTTGCATGCGCTGCGTGCAACGGTTGGCGAAGCGTCAACGCGAGCGAATCAACATTTTGCAACCGGCACCATTCACCATCTAGAACCCGGCATTGAAGCGGTGAATTAAGCTGGCGCGCGCGGCGAAGAAATGAACGGCGAAACCCGTCGCGGAAATCCCCGCCGTTATTGCACCGGCGTGCGCTTTGCCTATGCGACATTATGGAACAGCTTGCCGAGGCGCGGGACTTCAATGCAAATTGTCCGCAAGCTGACGATTGTCACTCGGGAAACTTGCGCCGCGTCGTGGTCGTTAACTGGTAAGTGTGGACCTGGCGCGGCGGCGGCGACGGGCCGGTGAAGCCGGAGGAGAAGGCGCCGCAATGCACCGCCGTCTGCCCGCTGTAAGCGACCGTGCCGCCACCTGGAGCGTAAACCGAGCCGTTTACGCCTCATAGGCGTCGATTGCACGGTAGAGCTGGCGGAGCGCAGGGGCATCGATACGGCTCTTTTCCAATAAGGAGCAACAGTCATTCGCCAGTTCACGCATCTCCCCTGAAGCGGCGCGAGCATGGCGGCCAAAAACGTAGTCAGCCATTTCGGAGGCGAAGAAGCGGCGCCAGTAGTAAATGGCGAACGCTGGCGGCAGCCAGGTAAAGAGCACCCTCAACGCAAAGGGTTCCACGCTGAGCCCAAGCGCCCGCACCGCAGAATATCCCTCCCGCACCCCCTTCGCCATTAGCGCCATAGTCGCCTTGTCTTCGGACAGCCGATGACAGTCGCCTTCAGCCATGTAGATCGCGCCGCTGACGGCTGTCACGAAGAAAGCGTGCGCCTTTAGCCACGCATCCATGTCGCGAGATGTCGTAGTAGGAAATCCGCACTGCCGAAATGTTTCCACTAGTTTGTGCAGACGCGCGGTTCGTTGTCCGTCCAATTCACCTAGCGTTGTCGGCTGTTGCGCGATCATTGCATAACGCACAAGGTGGCCATCTCGCGTGCCGCCCGCTCCGGGAAAACCGAGCAGAACCCGATCGCGGCCGAGGGCTTGAGCAACGTCGCTTGAGCCTGTGGGATTGTTCAGCATGAAAATCAATGTGGGGATGCGATAATTTGCGGTGAGCTCCGGCACGACGCTCGCCACTTGGTCGCGTCTCACCGTAATTAGCGCGGTATCGTATTGATCGTTGGGGTCAAGCTGCTCGGTCGTGTCGACTAGCGTCGTCGATCGACCGTGACCAACGATGTCTTCAAGCGCCAAACCATAACGGCGGATATCCGCAAGCCGCTGGCCACGCGCAACGACAGTAACGCGATTGCCACCGTCCTGAAGTCTGGCTGCATAGAGCGTCCCGATGACGCCTGCGCCATATACCAGTATCTTCATCGATCCCTCCGGCATGCGAGTGTCTTACACTACCTGCCGTCCCCATTCAGAGGTGGGGGTCACTTCGGCAGTGCAGCATGCAATTTCCTCGCCACATCCGCAGTCATTGCCATAAGCTTGGCAGTTCGGCAGGCCGGTCTTCTTCTGCCTGTCCTTGAGGCTGCACATGACCGTTCCCACGACCACGGTTTCGTTCGATCCAATTCGCTTTTCGAAAAGCATGGAGCGTATCGCCGAGAGTAGCCAAAAGCTCGTAATTGAATTCTTGACGCAGACGCCGGACCTGTCGCTTCCCGGCATGGCCGACGCCAACGCGATTGGAGCAGCCTTCCTTGATCTGACCAGTAAAATGATTGCTGACCCTACGGCGTTCGCCAAGGCTACAGCCGACCTATGGCTTCGGTATACGACGATGTGGCAGCGGGCCGAGTTCCCGATTGGATTCGGCGCAACACCGACTGACCGTCGCTTCAAGGATCAGGCGTGGGCTGACAATGCGATTTTCGATTATATCAAACAAACCTACTTGATCTCCGCTGACTCGATTCTTTCTTCGGTGCGATCTGTCAAAGGTCTCGATGAAAAGACCGCACACAAGGTTGATTTTTACACACGGCAATTCGTCGACGCCATAGCCCCATCCAACTTCATAGCCACCAACCCCGAAGTATTGCGGGCAACCATTGAAACCGGCGGCGAAAACCTGCTGCGCGGGCTGTCTAATCTGCTCGATGACATGACGCGCGGCAGGGGTCGACTCGCGATCACCATGACCGATATGGATGCATTCCGGCTGGGCGACAATCTCGCCTCGACGCCTGGGAAGGTCGTCGGGCGTAACGATTTGATGGAATTGATCCAATACGACCCGACAACACCCGAGGTGCGGAAACGGCCTCTGCTGATTGTCCCCCCATGGATCAACAAATTCTATATCCTCGACCTTGGTCCGAAAAAGTCCTTCATCAAATGGGCGGTGGCGCAGGGGCACACCGTATTCGTGATCTCCTGGGTGAACCCGGACGCACGGCTCGCCAATAAGACATTCGAAGACTACATGATCGAGGGACCGCTATCGGCGCTTTCCCTGATCGAGCAGGCAACGGGCGAGCGCGAAGTCAACGCCGTCGGATATTGCCTCGGCGGAACGCTGTTGGCCTCGACGCTTTCTTACCTTTCGGCCAAGATGGACGATCGGATCAAGAGCGCGACTTACTTGGTTACGCTGGTTGATTTCACCAACGTGGGCGACCTGGAGGTTTTCATCGACGAACAGCAGCTTTCATCGCTCGAAAAGCGCATGCAAATGCGCGGATATCTCGACGCGCACGACATGGCCGCATCATTCAACATGCTGCGCGCCAATGATCTAATCTGGTCGTTTGTTGTCAACAACTACCTGTTGGGCAAGGAGCCGCTACCGTTCGACCTGTTGTATTGGAACGCCGACGCGACGCGGATGCCCGCAGCGATGCATAGCTTCTACCTTCGCAACATGTATCAGGAAAATCGACTCGTCGTGCCGGGCGGCATTACGTTGGCGGGCGTACCCATAGACTTGCGGCGGGTCGAAACGCCGACGTTCATCCTGGCGTCAGTCGAAGATCACATCGCGCCGTGGCGTTCGACTTACGCAGCAACACAAATCTATTCGGGCTCAGTCAAGTTTGTTCTGGCCGCGTCTGGCCATATCGCTGGGGTAGTGAGTCCGCCTGGGAGCAAGTACGGGCACTGGCGGAATGAACATTTGCCTGAGCAACCCCAAGCCTGGTTCGACGAAGCGAAGGCGCACAAAAGCTCGTGGTGGCCGGATTGGGATGCGTGGATATCCGATTTCTCTTCGGGGAATGTTTCGCCGCGAATGCCCGGATCTGGATCTCTGCAAGCGATTGAAAACGCGCCCGGATCGTACGTCCGAGTTCGAGCCGCTGAATAGGATTGGCATTGGCGCCGGGCGATAGAAGACCTCAAGAGGAGCGCCGTGCCGGTGCTGGTGATGCAGTACATCTCGGCGAGGGCGCAGGCAGGTATCGAGCGTTATGGCGCACAAAGTATATGCGGCGCGGAGCACGGCGGCCCAATGACATGGTGTCCGCCTGGCTTGCTTGATTGCCTTGAGAGCCTTAGCCGCACGAGTCGAGCGGATCCGCTTGCACCGCCATCGAACACATGTCTTTCGGGATTCGAGATTTCTGTTTCGGCCATTCCTGATTTCGGACGACGCCCGCGCTAATCTATCGGCAGCGAATGGTTCCGTTCCGTGCGAATCGAGGATGCACCTACACAAATGCGTCGCCCACCATCGATCTAATTACTGTTGGATGTAGTCGCGTAACGCTGCGGCTTCGCGCTCTATTTCTTCGACGCGGCTCTTGACCACATCGCCGATCGATACGATGCCGACGAGCTTTCCCTGTTCCTCCACCGGCATGTGGCGGAATTTTCCCGCCGTCATGCGGCCCATTAAGCTTTCGATGGTGTCATCTTCGGAGCAGGTCTTCACATTGCGCGTCATAACTTGACCAACCGGTTCGTTGAGCGCTGTTGACCCATGCTCGGCGAGCGCGCGCACGATGTCGCGTTCCGACAGGATACCGACGATGCGGTGATCGGCGCCGAGGATAACAACCGCGCCGATGCGTCGCTCGGCCAGCAGCTTTACTGCCGCGGCAAGGTCGGCGGTCGGCTCGATTGTGACGACGTTGCCGCGCCTTCCGAGCAAAATGTTCTTGACGATCATGGCAGCCTCCCTGGTTCGGAGAACGATCCGCCGCGACGCTGGTCCCGTCAAGAGAATGACAGTGCGGCGCAAAAAAGACCCACGCCGATCGCCGTTCGACAGGGCGCCGTGCTGCAGTCGGTCCCACAAATCGTCTGAGGAGCCCGGGGCGCCAGGACGGATCAGCGAACACTGCCTCCGCCATTTTTCTTCAGTTCGGCACAGCGCACTTGGTCGCTATTCGAGCAACAGCGGACCTTGCTGCCGACGTCGTTGGCTATCGAGTTTGACGCCGTGGCGAGAAGCCTTTGGCGCGGGCTCAAGCTGTATAACAAAGACGTAAACTGTATAACAAAAACAGGCATGCCAACTATCCTGTAATATTCGGCTTTCTTATTAGACGAGCCGATCTGAATAGAAAAATTGTACTTCACCCCCGCAACCGCTCGTTATTGGCATCGCAAGCAAAGATATAAGCAATTGAATTATCTGCTGAATCCGTTCGGAAGGCGTGCTTGGCACGGTCCTTGCCAACCAATAGTCGAGAGAAAGGTTCGAACGAAGGCCTCGCTGAGGCCAAGAAAATAGGAGGCAGCCATGACCGCATTACGCAAAATCCTCATCGAGGAAGAGCCCGAAATCACGGCAACCGTAGCGGTCGCCCGGGCACCTGCTGCGAAGCTCTATGTTGTGCCAACTGCCAAGGCGTTGGCTCCCACAGAGGCCGCGGAAGCAGAGGGTGGCAGGCTAACGAACATTCTCCTGTTCTTCGCCGCGCCCTTCCTTGGCTTGGCGTACATCATCGCCGTTCCGTTCGTCGGCCTCGGCTTTCTTGCCGTGCTGGCGGTGCGCGCCGCAGTCAAGATCAAAGCGGTGCGGGCGGTCGGCTTCGTGCTGAAAAATATCGCGAAGTTGATTGCCGCGCCTTTCGTCGGCTTGGCCTACATCGTCTTCTTCCCGTTCATCGGGTTGGCCATGCTGGCCTGGATGGGTGGTCGGGCTGCGGTTGCAGCTGGCGCGCGGTAAAACCGCAGGCAAAACCGAAGATGTGGCGACTAGGACCATCGAGGAATCCTGGTTGAGTTTCCGCGCTGGTGCTTGCCAATTGGGATGTGCTGTGAGTGGGGAATGCAGTACTTTCGATGAGTATTCGGACAAAATCCACCAGGCAGGCGCGGTGTCGTTCATGACGGCGCCGGGGACACGGCCCTGGAATTTCGCTCAGTATCCACTTAATCGAACGGTTTTGCACTTTGGTTCCGTAGCCGGCGGAGCGATCATTCACGGCACAACGCGCTCCAATTTGTACTTATGGTTTTTGGAAAGCGCCAATTGCCCAGATCGAATTGCGTTCGATGGCCGAATAACAAAATCGCCTGGTATCGTAATGATACCGCCTGCGAGCCATTTTACATTCGCGTGCACGGGGCCGGCACGGTGGATTTCCTTGTTGGTCGAATTGACCAATGGCGGCTTTAACAAATATCTCGCCCCGATCGAAACCATAAAAATAATGATGGCGCCGCAGGTCGCCGAGTTGGTAAGGCTTGTCGATGCAGCGACGGCGGCACGGAAGGTCATAAACCTTGGGGGACTGGAGCGTCTCCAAGCAACCGAGACCTCACTGCTCGGGCTACTGGATACTATTTTGTCGAATTCTGTCGCTGACAGACGTTATTTTGATGAAGGAAGCGAAGAATCCATTTCGCAATTCCTCGAGTGTCTTCGACGAGATAGTCAAAGCCCTGTGCTAACGCTTGCGCGAGCGGCGGGTGTCAGCGAGCGCACTCTCCACCGTCTCTGCTGGAAGTATTTTCAAATGGGGCCAAAACGCTATTCGAAGATTCGACAACTCAATTTGGTACGCCGTGCGATTCGGCAGAGCCATTCTACCGCAGGGAGCATTACAGCCATTTTGTCGGAACATGGGGTGACCGAATTCGGTCGATTTGCGATCGAATACAAAGCCCTGTTCAATGAGTCACCTACCGAGACTCTACAGAGGTATATCGTTGCACGATCAAATAGGTCTCACTCGAGTTACCCCGAAGCAAACAAATAGTCTTCTGCGAAACGTCCAGGCCGAGATAGTTGGTCATGGTGGTCTCCCCAACTTGCAAACCGAGCGCACTATGCCCAGGTCGCCGTGACGGGGGACGCTGATCACCCCGCCGATGTCCACACATGGGGGCTAAATGGAAGTCGGGCGACACCGTGAATTTGGGCCCGCGGGAGACATGGAGTGTCAAGCGGGCGGTTTGTGATCAGTGTGCACCGTCCATCACTCGGCGACGCTCATTGGACGCACACGTCCAGCCTTGGCTAGGTATTCCCGGCCAATATCGCGCACCACATTTGGATGACGTGTGCGGGCGGCCCGCCGGAAGTAGGTCGCGGCCGTCATCACGTTAAAAAACGATAGTTCCGCACAGTCCGATCTCGGCTTCGGTGGATAGTGATCCGCGTTGAGCACAAGGTGACGAAGCATGTTATTTCGTCCCATTTCGACCCGCCTCTGCTGACTTCTCCCAAGGAACGGCGATGCCTATCGCTGTCCGAGCGTGACGATGCCTGATTGCTTACCACGCCATTTCGGGCCAGGACCGCGCATGTAGTAAAGTTCCGGTCGGTAGCCGTCGAATGCCTGACCGAAGGTCCGCCACAGTTCGCTAACAGCTTCCGTCAGTTCACGGCACATGGCACTCTCCCTAGGGCACTCTCCCTAACGAGAGCATTCTGGGAGATTCTGATGTTCCAACAACTCAGGAATTCTCCGCTACGGGATTTTCCTTATCCCTGGTATAGGCTGGCTACCGGCGCCACCGCACCGGCCGGGACGCCGTTTCCTGCCAATTCCCCAGCAGTTCTCGGATATATCGACTTTGCTGGCTAGACAACGAAGAACCATCGCGGGGAAAAGAAGATCGAACTCGCCAAACCGCGTATCGCAAACCGAAGCAGCTCATGGAGGTACAGCGCGCAGGGAGAAGTCTGGCGGCAGCTTGCAAACCTGCCTAAAGCCGGACTCTCCTAATTCGGTATTGATTGGGGATTGGACGCTCGTCGGCTGCACCGTCGCGCCCGGCTTCGAATTCGCGAAGTTCGAACTGGCGCCGAAGGGTTGGGAGCCGAAATCACGCTCTTCGTTAAGCGAAATACTGCCCGCCGTTGGCCGACAAGGTCGAGCCGGTGAACAAGCCGGCATCATCGGAGGCTAGGAAGACGACGCAGCGGGCGATCTCTTCAGGCTCGCCAAGGCGGCCGATGGGGATGAGCGGCAGGATGCTCTTCTCCAGCACGTCCTTCGGCACCGCCTGCACCATTTCGGTGTTGATGTAGCCCGGGCAGACGGCGTTGACGGTGATGCCGGCGCGCGCGCTTTCCTGCGCCAGCGCCTTGGTGAAGCCGAGCTCGCCGGCCTTGGCCGCCGAGTAATTGCACTGGCCGAACTGGCCTTTTTGCCCGTTGATCGACGAGATGTTGATGACGCGGCCGAACTTGCGGGCGCGCATGCCCTCGATCACCTGTCGCGTCATATTGAACAGCGAGCCGAGATTGGTGTTGATCA
>Ga0187890_10001408_pt1 | contig 17284 bp, 13 predicted proteins | sample June2016WEW_21_1_FD_133005 | JGI IMG/M metagenome (GOLD analysis project Ga0187890, IMG submission 133005) | Peatland microbial communities from SPRUCE experiment site at the Marcell Experimental Forest, Minnesota, USA - June2016WEW_21_10 | ecosystem: Environmental > Terrestrial > Soil >... | reverse complement strand
AGTCGCCTGTGAGTTTAACGTGAGGCGATGGGAGCCCTCACATCTTTACACGAAAACCGCGCCTGTAGCCCGCAGAATTTTTGATCATCAGTGCAAAACGACTTTTGCAACACAATCGGCCAACAGCAGACATCTCCGCCAATCCAATTCCTTGCCGGCAGCATCGTCAATTCGCAATGAAAAATCCGCTATGCTGCTCGCCCGCTACGAGATTTTACGTGTCTTCTGTCTGGTATAAGCCTCCGAAATAACGCGATGATTCCAAGAGTCGCTTTATTTTAAAAAGAAACTTCTGAATTTTCCGGAACTTTAGCTTCCGAGGCGAGTTATGCCCTTGCCCTGATAGTGGCAGACAGGGCTCTGATAGCTGTGAACAGGCAGGAAGAGCTCTCTGAGCTGCTGCGGTGTGTTAATTGTCACGGCCGAAAGAGTTGTGATGGCCGTGATATTGGTTGTTGAGGACGATGTGTTTATCCGCCAAGTCGCGGAAATGATGATTCAGGATTGGGGTCACGATATACTTTCGGCCAGTGACGCAGAAGAGGCGCTTATATTCCTGCGATCCGCTCAACACATTGACGCACTCTTTACCGACATCTATCTGAAACATTCGGTCCTTGGCGGGTGTGAACTTGCTCACCAAGCCATCGAGCTTCGCCCGAAATTGCGCGTGCTCTACACGACAGGAAATGTTGTTACCGACAAAATGAAAGCTTTGTTTGTTGAAGGCACGGAATGCCTTCGTAAGCCATACACGCAACATCAGCTCGAAGACTGTGTTGCGGCTCTGCTCGCAGCGTGATGTCGAAATCGAAGGATTGATGAGGGAAAATGGCCGTATCCGATATTGCTGCGAGCGACATTGTTGAAACTGTGCCCAGCGCACTCATCGTCCTCGATAGAAATTTAAACATCACCTCTGCGAATCGTGCGTTCTACCAGACGTTTCGCACGAGCGCCGATGAGACTGAGGGATGTCATATTTACGATCTCGGAAACCGGCAGTGGGATATCCCCTCGCTACGGACCCTGCTCGAGAGCGTGATTCCCCATCGCGCATCGGTTGAAGGATTCGAGGTTGAGCATGATTTTCCGACCATTGGCCGGCGCACAATGCTGGTCAATGCCCGAAAGATTTTTCGCCCCGGCGACCATGATGGTTCCATCCTGCTCGCGATCGAGGATGTCAGCGAGGAGCGCGCGGCCCGAGTTGAGAGCAAGCGCTACTGGCAACTGATCCAAAGTATCGTCGACACGATCCGCGATCCCCTAGTCGTGCTCGAAGACGACATGACGATTGTGACTGCGAGCAAGGCGTTTTTGACGATATTCGGGATTACCCAGGCGGAGACGCATGGGCGGCGCGTCGCGGAACTTGGCCAGCATCAATGGGATGTACCGGCGCTTCGCCATTTGATGGAGAAGGTCCTCCCGGAAAACAAGCCCATCGAAAGTTTCGAAATCGAGGATAATTTTCCGGGTCTCGGCCGCCGTGTCTTCAACTTGAATGCTCGGAAAATTTCTCAGCCGGGGAACCATGCCCATCGGATGCTCCTCGTCTTCGAGGACATCACGGACCGCAAGCAGCGGGAGCGTGACGCGGTGAGTTTGACGAACGAAATCTCTCACCGGATCAAGAATAACTTGCAGATCGTCGTCGGCTTGATCGCTTACGAAGCCAAATGGACCGCAGCTCCATGCGTTCAAGGCTATAAAGCCATGCAGGCACGAATTGGAGCCATTGCCGAGCTTTACGACTTGATATCTCAATCCAGCCGCGGCCAGACTGTCGCCGTGGACGCGTATCTGCGGGAAATCGCCAAGGCGATGTCAGCGAGTCTCATTGGAAACATGTCGGGCGTCGAAATAGAGGTTAAGGCCGAGCCGTTGGAAATCGATCCTGATCGCGCCGTACCCTTCGGCCTTCTGGTTAATGAGCTTGCGACGAACGCTATCAAGCATGCTTTTCCGCAGGGGACAGGACATGTCACGCTGAGCGTGGAAAAGGTCGGCGATCAAATTGAGCTGATTGTTGCCGATGACGGCGTGGGTATGAAGGATAAGGATTCGGCGAAGGTTCCGGAGAAGCGTGGTTCCGACTACGTGGCTATCTTCGTGCGTCAGCTTGGCGGCACGATCGCCCCGTCGGTATCGGAAGGAACTGGAACGATCGTTAGAATACGACTTCCCTTGCTGCTGGTCCCACCAGGGAGTGCCGAGCGCGTAGCTGCATAGTGCGCTTTCAGGCTGATCGGCGACGAAATCATCAGTCCGATTTTTCCAGTCTGTCTAGGTGGAAATCGTCAGGCGCGGCACTTCACGACCACGTTTTGGTGCGAACGGCATGAGTCGAGCCTGCACGCTCATAACCCAAGAGACTTTAAGTTCATTAATAGCTATTGAGTCCGCCACCGGATTGAGCCCAGAGAGAGTCCGCTAATGGAATGGTCCGGCCGTGCTCCTGCCCCGCCAGTCAGAAGATCGACACTTCTGCATCAATGCCGAATGCACCTTTCGCAATGCAGCAAATGACGGTCGCGAAATGACGCAGTGGGTCAAAAACGGACATGACGACAACTCCGCGCGATGTTCGCTTTTCCCCCAAAAGCAGACCAAAAGCAGACATTGGCTGCGTGTTTATGAGTCCACGCCCTGATCAAAAATAGCCGCGGCTGCGCCAAAAACGCTCGGCGGCCGGATGCAGCGGCACGCATTGCGGCGTGTCGAGCGCTTCGCGCGCCATGCGCTCGACCGGCAGATGGCCCGGCTCCTCCCACGGAATGCGCGCTTTGCGCGCATCGAGGCCGGCGCAAATCTGCGTCACCAGCGTGTCGTCGGCCTCGGCATGGACGAACACCGTCCAGCCGGAAAAATCGAGCGACAGCACGTCGTGCGGCAGTTTCGGATAGACCGATTGCGGCAGCACGGCGCGGCGATAGCCGGTTGCCTCGAGTTTTGCGACGGTGGTCTCGGCGAGCGGCAGGATGGTGATCCCGGCATCGAGCACCTGCGGTACCCAAGAATGCGCGGCCTCGTCGAAGATCGCATCGACGTCGCCGCGGATCAACGCCTTGAATGTTTCGGTGTACGGCCACGGCACGCTGCCTGACTTGCGTACTTCGCCGCCCCAGCGCGCAATGTCGTCGCGCGAAAAGCCCGCCGCCGCTGCGACGTCGTCGAACATGTGATGCAGGCTGTGGTCCGGGGTGGCGCGCATCAGGATGCGCAGCCTTGGCTTTCGCACCGGAATGTCTTCGAAACGCATCAGGCCGGTCTCGGGCCGTACCGCGAACACGAACTGATCCCATGACGGAATGACGGCGATGGCGCGGACCGGCATCGGTTGTTTGAAGATGCCCTGCCCGCGCAACGCGACCGAAAGCACTGTGGCGGGGTTGATCATGGCGAGATCGATCTCGCGCGCCGCTACCGCGAAAATGCCTTCGGCAGAGCTCACGGCGGAAAACCTCGCCGGCTTGCCGCCGCGCGAATGCTGCAGCACCACCTTGGGCAAAATATAATCCGGCACCGCGTCGGCGGCGGCGCCGCCCGCCATTTCCGAGGCGATTTCCAGAACGAGGCGCGAGCGCGTGACGTTGGGATTGGTGATGGGCGTGGTTGCGGTGGTCATCGTTCGATTGATTCCTGTTACGGCGTGACCGGCAGGAATTGCGTGGTGAACAGCACGTCGTCGGCCGGCCGGTCGTGCAACGTTCCCATATCGATGAAGGACTGTTTCAGCGCCGCCACCGCCTGCGCATCGAAGCGGCCGTCGTCGATGAACATCCCGGCCTCGAAATCGTAATCCTTGCCGACCACCGCTGCGCTCTGATGCAGCACGCGCTCGGCCAGGCCTGAGGTTTCGTCGCGATGGGTTTTCATGAACGCGATCGCGGCAAAGAAGCCATTGAGGAAGCGGCGCACAGTCTCGGGCTTGTTCGCGACCAGGGATTTCTGCGCGAACACCACGTGGGTGATGAAATGCGGCGCGTAGCGATCCATCGACGCCAGCATGCGACCCTGCTTGCGCTCTTCGAGCCCGAAACCGGCTTCGGTCGACAGCACCACGGCGTCGACTTGCTTTGCCTTCAGCGCGGCGATGCTGATCTCGACCGCGCCCGACGGCACGGCGCGGATGCCATCCTGGCCCCAACCTTCTTGAATGGCCATCTGCTTGGCCAGCCAGTCGCTGAGCGAGCCCACCGACGACACCGCGATCAGCTTGCCTTTCAGGTCGGCGATTGTTTTGATCGGCGAATCTTCGAGCACGATCGCCGAAATGTTGCGCGGCGGGCCGGCGAAAGCGGCGACGCCGATCGCCGGCGAGCCCTTGGCGACGAACGCCAGCCCCGGTCCGCTGCCGAGCCCGATATCGATGCTGCCGGAGGCAAGCGCCTGCTGCACCTTGGCGTCGCCGCCGAGATCGGCGCTGTCGACATCGAGGCCCTGCTTGGCGAAGAAGCCTTGCGCGATGCCGACATCGACCGGCAGAAAGGTCCAGGCGGTGCCTTGCGCCTTGCCGACATGGATTTGCTCGTTGGCGCGCGCGGCGGGTGCGCCCACGAGCGTGACGGCCGCGACCAGCAATAGGCCGCCAAAGCACGATGTGCGTTGCGATACGTTCATGATCCTTCTCTGCGATTTAATCCGGCGTGATGCCGGCGTCGCGGATGACCTTGCCGTAGCGGGCGTGATCGGCTGCAATCTTGGCGGTGAGATGCTGGCTGTCGAGAAACTTAAGATCGTAGCCGAGCGGCGATGTCTTTTCCTTCACATCCGGCAGCTTGTCGATTGCGGCAATCTCGCGGCTGACACGTTCGATCATATCGCGCGGCATCTTCGCCGGTCCGGCGATGCCGAACCAGACGCTGACGTCAAAACCCGGCACGCCGCTCTCGTTGAGCGTCGGCACGTTCGGCAACAGCGCGATGCGTTCGAGGGAGCCGACGGCGAGCGGTTTTATCTTGCCGGCCTCGACATATTGCATGACGACGTTGGGCGTCGCCCAGATCAGCGGGATTTGGCCGCCGAGCAGATCGTTGAGCGCGGGCGCGGTGCCCTTATACGGCACGTGCGTGATGTCGATGCCGGCTGAGGCATTGAGCATGGCGACAGCGAGATGGTGCGGCGAGCCGATGCCGGGCGTGCCGACCGAGAGCTTGCCCGGATTGGCCTTGGCGTAGGCGATCAGCTCCGTGACATTCGACACCGGCAGCGACGCATTGGCGAACAGGAGCAACGGTGTCGTCGCCATTTGCGCCACCGGCGCGAAATCGGCGACGACGTCGAACGGCACATTCTTATGCAGCCACTTCTGCAACACCGCCGAGGTCTCAATGACCACCATGGTGTGGCCGTCCGGCACGGCCTTGGCGACCGAGTCGAGGCCGACGACACCGCCCGCGCCGGGCCGGTTCTCGACCACCCAAGGCTGCTTGAGCCGCTCCGCGAGCTGAGCGGCGAAGATGCGGCCGATGGTGTCGACCCCGCCGCCGGCGGCGATCGGAACGACCAGGGTGATCGGGCGGGTATCGCCGGCCGGCGCCTGCGCGGAGGCGTCGATCGTGGCGGCGGCGGCGGCGATTCCGAGCCCCAAGATCAAGAGCTTATGGGCTCTCCGCATTGTTCCCTCCCGCCGACACTATATTGCTTATCAAGAGCGTAACGCGCGGCCACACACAGGACAAACCACCGGCGTTGCCGCCCCGTCGAATCTGGTCTAAGACCCCCTCGCGCGGGGCCGAGCCCCGGCGCCGGGCGGCGTGCGTTCAGCAAAAGTGGTCGCCGGTTTTGCGTCCGAACGCACGCCCATTTTAAGTAAGCGCTTTCCGGGCGGCTGACCGGGTTCCACTCAGCCTGAAAGCGCGGGACGCGCGACAGGCGCGCCCTTTTTTTGTGCCCCGAAAGGCCTTTATGCCCAAGCGGACCGACATCTCGACGATCCTGATCATCGGCGCCGGCCCGATCGTGATCGGCCAGGCCTGCGAGTTCGATTATTCGGGGACGCAAGCCTGCAAGGCGCTCAAGGCCGAGGGCTATCGCGTCGTGCTGGTCAATTCCAATCCGGCCACCATCATGACCGATCCGGACCTGGCCGACGCCACCTATATCGAGCCGATCACGCCGGAGATCGTCACCCAGATCATCGAGAAGGAACGCCACGCCGTCCCAGGCGGCTTCGGGCTGTTGCCGACTATGGGCGGGCAGACCGCGCTCAACACCGCGCTGTCGCTGCGCAAGATGGGCACCTTGGAAAAATTCGACGTCACCATGATCGGCGCCACCGCCGACGCCATCGACAAGGCCGAGGATAGGAAATTGTTTCGCGAGGCGATGACGAAGATCGGCCTGGAGACGCCGCGCTCGCATCAGGTCAAGACCCTGATCCAGGCGCTCGAAGCGCTCGAGGACATTGGGCTGCCCGCCATCATCCGCCCGTCGTTCACGCTCGGCGGCACCGGCGGCGGCATCGCCTACAACAAGGCCGAGTTCATCGAGATCGTCGAACGCGGCATCGACGCCTCGCCGACCTCCGAAGTGCTGATCGAGGAATCGGTGCTCGGCTGGAAAGAGTTCGAGATGGAGGTGGTGCGCGACAAGAAGGACAATTGCATCATCATCTGCTCGATCGAAAACCTCGATCCGATGGGCGTGCATACCGGCGATTCGATCACCATCGCGCCGGCGCTGACCTTGACCGACAAGGAATATCAGATCATGCGAGACGCCTCGATCGCGGTGTTGCGCGAGATCGGCGTCGAGACCGGCGGCTCCAACGTGCAGTTCGCCGTCAATCCGGCCGACGGCCGCCTCGTCATTATCGAAATGAATCCGCGGGTGTCGCGCTCTTCGGCGCTGGCGTCGAAGGCGACCGGCTTCCCGATCGCCAAGGTCGCGGCCAAGCTCGCGGTCGGCTACACGCTTGACGAGATCGCCAACGATATCACCGGCGGCGCCACGCCGGCATCATTCGAGCCGACCATCGATTACATCGTCACCAAAATCCCGCGCTTTGCCTTTGAGAAATTTCCCGGCGCCGAGCCGATCCTGACCACGTCAATGAAATCGGTCGGCGAGGCGATGGCGATCGGGCGGACGTTCCAGGAGAGTTTGCAGAAGGCATTGAGGTCGCTGGAAACCGGTCTCACCGGCCTCGACGAGATCACCATCCCCGGCCTCGGCCAAGGCGACGACAAGAGCGCGATCCGCGCCGCGCTCGGCACGCCGACGCCCGACCGCCTTCTGGCTGTGGCGCAGGCCATGCGGCTCGGCATGAGCGACAGCGAAATCCACACCGCCTGCCGCATCGATCCGTGGTTTTTGGCGCAGATCCGCAGCATCGTCGAGACTGAAGCCGAAATCCGCGCCAAGGGGCTGCCCACCAAGGCCGGCGCGCTGCGCCGGCTCAAAGCAAAAGGCTTTTCCGATGCCCGGCTCGCCAAGCTCACCGGCGAGACCGCGGCGGCCGTTACGCAAAGACGCCATGATCTCGGCGTGCGGCCGGTGTTCAAGCGCATCGACACCTGCGCCGCCGAGTTCGCCTCGCCCACGGCCTATATGTATTCGACCTACGACGTGCCGTTCGCCGGCCGCGCCGTCGATGAGGCGGCGCCGTCCGCCTTGAAGAAAGTCATCATCCTCGGCGGCGGCCCGAACCGCATCGGCCAGGGCATCGAGTTCGATTACTGCTGCTGCCACGCCGCCTTCGCGCTCAAAGACGCCGGCTATGAGACCATCATGGTCAATTGCAATCCGGAGACCGTGTCGACGGATTACGATACGTCGAACCGGCTCTATTTCGAGCCGCTCACCGCGGAAGACGTGCTCGAAATCATCGACACCGAACGCGGCAACGGCACGCTGCACGGCGTCATCGTGCAATTCGGCGGCCAGACGCCGCTGAAGCTCGCCGAGCCATTGGAACAAGCCAATGTACCGATCCTCGGCACCTCGCCCGACGCCATCGATCTCGCCGAAGACCGCGACCGCTTCAAGCAATTGCTCGATCGCTTGAAACTGCGGCAGCCGAAGAGCGGCATCGCCACCAGCCCCGAGAAGGCGCGCGCCATTGCCGAGGAGATCGGCTACCCGATCGTGATCCGGCCGTCTTATGTGCTCGGCGGCCGCGGCATGGAGATCGTGTACGACTCGGCCCAGATCGACCGCTATCTGGTCCGCCTGACGTCCGATCTCGATCGGCCGTCCGAGCTTGCCGTCTCCGACCGGCGGCCGCTGTTGATCGACCGCTATCTCACCGACGCCATCGAGGTCGACGTCGATTGCCTGGCCGACGGCAAGGACACCTACATTGCCGGCATCATGGAGCACATCGAGGAAGCCGGCATTCACTCGGGCGATTCAGCCTGCTCGTTGCCGCCGCACAATCTGTCGGCCGCCGTCATCGCCGAGCTCGACCGGCAGACCCGTGCGCTGGCGCTGACGCTCAAAGTCGGCGGCCTGATGAACGTGCAATACGCCATCAAGGACGGCGACATCTATGTGCTCGAAGTCAATCCGCGCGCCTCACGCACGGTGCCGTTCGTCGCCAAGGTGATCGGGCTGCCGGTCGCCAAGATCGCGGCGCGCATCATGGCCGGCGAGACGCTGAAAAGCTTTGCGCTCAAGCCGCAGCGTTTCGAGCCCGGCGCCGCGCGCCATGTCGGCGTCAAGGAGGCGGTATTCCCGTTCGCGCGGTTCGGGCCGGCGGTCGATACCGTGCTCGGCCCGGAGATGAAGTCGACCGGCGAGGTTATGGGCATCGCCCGCGACTACAACGTCGCCTTCGTCAAAAGCCAGCTCGGCGGCGGCTCGCGGCTGCCGAAAACCGGCACCGTTTTCGTCTCGGTCAAGGACGCCGACAAGGTGCGCATCCTGGAGGCGACCCGGCTGCTCGCCGGACTTGGCTTCAAGGTGCTGGCGACCTCGGGAACCCAGCGCTACCTCGCCGAACAGGGCGTCGCCGCGGTCAAGATCAACAAGGTGGCGGAAGGCCGCCCCCATATCGTCGACGCCATCAAAAACGGCGAAGTTCAGCTGGTTTTCAACACCACCGAGGGGGCCACGGCGCTGGCGGATAGCCGGTCGCTCAGGCGCGCAGCCCTCTTGCATAAAGTGCCGTACTACACCACTCTCTCGGGGGCCGTCGCCGCAGCGCAGGGCATCAAAGCTTATCTTGGGGGCGACCTCGAGGTGTGTGCGCTGCAGAGCTATTTTGGGGCCGAAGCCGAAACTGATCAGGAATCGGGGCGGCCGCAGCGGCGGTACGTGTAGAGCCAGGGTTTGGGGTCGCGTGACCGGGCAAAAGCTTTCGGTCCGCGACCTGAATTTTGTCTCTGCTCCCTTGTTTGGAGGTTTGCGACCAATGGATAAAATCCCGATGACGGCGGCGGGTTATTCCGCGCTCGAGGCCGAGCTCAAGCATTGCCAGCAGGTGGAGCGCCCGCGCATCATCCAGCAGATTACCGACGCGCGCACGCACGGCGATCTGTCGGAGAACGCCGAATATCACGCCGCGAAGGAATCGCAATCGCTCAACGAGGGCCGCATCGCCGAGCTCGAGGACAAGCTGGCGCGCGCCGAAGTCATCGACGTGTCGAAGCTGTCCGGCGACACCATCACCTTCGGCGCGACGGTTACGCTGATCGACGAGGACACCGACAAAAAGGCGGTGTGGCAGATCGTCGGCGAGCCGGAGGCCGACGCCAAGAAGGGCAAGATCTCCATCACCTCGCCGCTCGCCCGCGCGCTGGTCGGCAAAAAGAAAGGCGCGCAGGTCGAGGTCGTCACGCCGGGCGGCGCCAAGGCGTACGAGGTCGTCAAGCTGGAGTGGAAATGACGGCGCCGTCATTCCGGGGCCGAGCGCAGTTCGGAACCCGGAATCCATAATCCCGGCGCCGGAAGGCGACTGTACGGTTTCCAACACCCTCACAATTCGTGATTATGGATTCCAGGCTCGCGCTTTGCGCGCCCCGGAATGACGTGAGGGGCCACTCATGAAATTCGGCGTATTCGACCACATGGACGATGCGGGCATTCCGCATGGCGAGCTGTTTGCCGGCCGGCTGCGGCTTGCCGAGGCTTACGACCGCGCGGGCTTTTACGGCTATCACCTCGCCGAGCATCACGGCACGCCGATCGGCTGCGCCGCTTCGCCTGGCATTTTCCTCGCCGCGCTGGCGCAGCGCACCGAAAAGCTGCGCTTCGGCCCGCTGGTTTATCTGTTGCCGTTCTATCATCCGCTGCGCCTGATCGAAGAAATCTGCATGCTCGACCAGTTGAGCGGCGGGCGGCTCGAGCTCGGCATCGGCCGCGGCGTGTCGCCATTCGAGACCGCGAACTACGCGCTCGACTTTTCGCAAACCGGCGCGATGTACCACGAAGCGTTTCAGGTGCTGCTCAAGGGCCTCGCCGCCGATGAGCTGACCTTCGAAGGCAAATTCTACCGCTTCGACAAAGTGCCGATGGTGCTCAAGCCGGTGCAGCGGCCGCATCCGCCGCTGTGGTACGGCGTCAGCATTCCTGACAATGCCGATTGGCCGGCGGCAAACGACGTCAACGTCGTGTCGCTGGCGCCGCCGGCTGCGGTGCGTCCGATCTTCGAGCGCTACCTCGCCACCCGCCGCAAGCTCGGCAAGGGTGACACCACGCTGCGCGGCGTCGGCCGCCATGTCGTGGTCGCCGACACCGATGCGAAGGCGCTGGCGATCGCGCGGCGCGCCTACCCGCGCTGGCGAACCAATTTCTTCTGGCTGTTCAGACGCCACGGCTCGGCGCCGCGGGTCGGCGATCTCTATCCGGAAAGTTTTGACCAATTGGCGGCGCTCAAGACCGCGGTCGCCGGCTCGCCGCAGACCGTACGCGATTTCATCGCCGCCGAGATCGAGGCGACCAGCGCGAACTACTTCGTGCCCTGGCTCGCCTTTGGCGACATGACGGTCGACGAGGCCCTGAACTCGGCCGATTTGTTCGCCCGCGAGATCATGCCGGCGTTCGGGTGACAGGGATCAGGAAGCCGGCTTTCCCCTGCTTCCTGACCCGCGTCCCTTGCATAGCTCGCCAAAATCCCTAAATTCTCGAGTCTATGGCTGCGCGCCTGCCGGACCCGCAAAACCTGCGAATTCGGCTTTATCTTCAAAGACCGCATCCGGCTTTCGGGGCTCTCGGCGGGTCGATTCGTGCCTCAAAACCTGCCGCAACGGACGAGTTAAGGCGGTGAGCAAAACCACCCACGCCAAGGTCGTGATTATTGGCTCAGGCCCCGCCGGCTACACGGCGGCGATCTATGCAGCGCGCGCCATGCTCGACCCGATCATGATCCAGGGCGTGCAGGCCGGCGGCCAGCTCACCACCACCACCGACGTCGAGAACTATCCGGGCTTCGCCGACGTCATCCAGGGGCCTTGGCTCATGGAGCAGATGGAGAAGCAGGCCGCCCATGTCGGCACCAAGATGGTCCCCGACCATGTCAACAAGGTCGACCTGTCGCGGCGGCCGTTTCGCATCGAATGCGACTCCGGCGAGGTCTATGTCGCCGAGACGCTCATCCTCGCTACCGGCGCCCAGGCACGCTGGCTCGATCTGCCGTCGGAGCAGAAATTCCGCGGCTATGGCGTGTCCGCCTGCGCCACCTGCGACGGCTTCTTTTATCGCGGCAAAGAGGTGCTGGTGATCGGCGGCGGCAACACCGCGGTCGAGGAAGCGCTGTTTCTCACCAATTTCGCATCCAAGGTCACGCTGGTGCACCGCCGCGACAGCCTGCGCGCCGAGAAGATCTTGCAGGACCGGCTGTTCAAGCACCCCAAGATCGAAGTGGTCTGGGATACCGCGCTCGACGACGTCCGCGGCGGCGAGAACCCCCTCAAGGTCACCCATGCGCGGCTGAAGCATCTCAAAACCGGCGTCGTCAGCGAGCGCACCGTCGACGGCATCTTTATCGCCATCGGCCACGCGCCGGCGACCGAATTGGTCGCAGGCCAAGTCGAGATGAAGCCGTCGGGCTACATCAAGACCGCACCCCATTCCACCGCCACCTCGGTGCCCGGCCTGTTCGCCGCCGGCGACGTCGCCGACGAGGTTTATCGCCAGGCCGTCACCGCCGCAGGCCTTGGCTGCATGGCGGCGCTCGAAGCCGAACGTTTCCTCGCCGCCCACGCCGAGCACCGCGCCGCGGCCGAATGAGCAGGTCTCTCCCGCCAGCGGAGAGAAAGAAAGTACGACAATGGATTGGGACAAACTGAAAGTTTTCCACGCCGCCGCCGAGGCCGGCAGCTTCACCCACGCCGGTGAGCAGCTCGGCCTGTCGCAATCGGCGGTGTCGCGGCAAGTGAGCGCGCTCGAACAGGAGCTTTCGGTCTCGCTGTTTCACCGCCACGCCCGCGGCCTGATCCTGACCGAGCAGGGCGAATTGCTGTTCCGCACCGCCCACGATGTCTTCATGAAGCTCGAAGCGGCGCGCGCCAAATTGACCGACAGCCGCGAGCGGCCGAACGGCGACCTGCGCGTGACCACGACGCCGGGCATCGGCATCCATTGGCTTACGCCGCGGCTCGGCGAATTCATCGAGCTTTACCCGGAAATCCACATCACGCTCTTGACCACCGACGAGGAGCTTGACCTCGCCATGCGCGAGGCCGATGTCGCCATTCGCCTGCGCCAGCCGACGCAGCCCGACCTGATCCAACGCAAGCTGTTCTCGGTGCACTTCCACGTTTATGCCTCGCCGGAATATCTCAAGCGCTTCGGCACGCCGCGGGCGTTCGACGATCTCGACAATCATCGCGTGCTGGTGCTCGGCGGCAACGTGCCGCCCTATCTGCAGCGCTCGCGCTGGCTGATCGAAGTGGCGCGAGACGGCAAGGGCCCGCGCACGCCGCACCTGGTGATCAACAATATCCTCGGCATCTTGCGCGCCTGCCAGCGCGGCATCGGCATCGCCATGCTGCCGGATTATCTGGTCGAGGAGAACGGCGGCCTGGTGCAGCTGTTCGGCGAGGCCGAGGCGCCGGCGCTCGACGCCTACTTCGTCTATCCCGAAGAGCTTAAGACCGTGGCGCGCGTGCAGGCGTTCCGCGATTTTCTCGTCGCCAACGCGCAGCGTTGGAATTTCTAAAGTCCACCGTCATTGCGAGCGACGCGAAGGATCGCTGGCATTCGCGACATCGTGACGCGAGAGGAGTGTGGCAAATTGCGCACGCGTTGCCCGCGTTTACGCGGCGATTATGCGCGCACTTATCCACCTTGCGACGACCGCATGGCTGGCATGTCACCCCCTGCGTTGTGTGCCCGTATCGCGACTCGCATACTGTGAATGTGCTGCTCGGCAAGCGGTCGCCTCATCCTCCCAGATTGGCGATTTGTAATGCCGGGCAGATGTTCCCCTCTGGAAGGTGAATCGTCGACGCCCCCACGTCGACGAACTAAACCGGGCCCGCAAGGGCCCGGTTTTCTTTTGGCTGGCGTTCGCGCGATGTATTCTGCAATCAACACATTGCGGGTCGGAGCGCGGCTTATGAAGATTTCCATCCTCGACGACTACCACGATACCCTGCGCACCCTGCCCTGCTTCGCCAAGCTCAAGGGCCATGACGTCACCGTATGGAACGATCACGTCCAGGACACCGACGCGCTCGCTGAGCGGCTGCGCGACACCGAAGCGCTGGTGCTGATCCGCGAGCGGACCAAGATCCGCGGCCCCCTGCTCGACCGCCTACCCGAGCTCAAGCTGATCAGCCAGCGCAGCGTCTATCCGCATATCGACGTCGAGGCCTGTACCCGGCTCGGCATCATCCTGTCGTCGAGCCAGCACCCGGGCGCGCCGTCGCACGCCACCGCGGAAATGACCTGGGCTCTGATCCTTGCCGCCGCGCGCCAGATTCCGCAGCAGATGGCGTCGCTCAAAGCGGGGCGATGGCAGATGGGCGTCGGCTCGACGTTGCGCGGTAAGACGCTGGGTATCTACGGCTACGGGCGCATCGGTGGCGTGGTCGCCGGCTATGGCCGCGCCTTCGGCATGAATGTGCAAGTGTGGGCGCGCCCCGCGACATTGGCCAAAGCGAAGGGGGACGGCTACGCGACCGCGGTCAGCAAGGAGGCATTCTTCGCCGACTGCGACGTCATCTCGCTGCACATGCGGCTTGTCGATGCGACCCGCCACATCGTCACCGCGGCCGATATGGCGCGGATGAAACCGACGTCTTTGCTGGTCAATACCAGCCGCGCGCCGTTGATCGAGCCCGGCGCGCTGGTCGAGGCGCTGCGCAAAGGCCGCCCAGGCATGGCAGCGGTCGATGTCTACGAGGAGGAGCCGGTGGTCGACAAAGCCCATCCGCTGCTCAACATGCCGAACGTGATCTGCACGCCGCATATCGGCTACGTGACGCGCGAGGAATACGAGACGCAATTCGTCGACATTTTCGACCAGATACTGGCTTATGCCGCGGGCAAACCCATCAATGTCATCAATACCGACGTGCTGAGCCACGCTCGTTGAAAACGAAAAATTTATGCCGGCTCCAAACCCTTGGCCTTGAGCACGCGCTTCGCTTCCGGCGTGGTGAGGAACGTAATCACCGCCTTGCCCGCTTCGGCGTAGCTCGCATTGGTCGGAATGCCGGCGACGAATGGCGTCACCATTTGGATTTCAGGCGGCAGCGGTCCGACCACGTCGATGCCGTCGACCGCCATCAGTTCCGCCATCTGCTGAATGCCGATGTCGGCCTCGCCGCGCAGCACGACGAGGCCGGCGAGGCCGGCGGCGCCGCCGGCGCCGTATTTCGCTTTCGTCTGCATCGCTTCGGCTATGCCGAGTTGCTCGAAAACCTTGGCGAGGTGAACGCCGCTCTGGCCGCCGCCGACCGGTTTTGAGCAGGCGATCGATTTCGCCTCGAGCATGGCGCGCTTGAAACTTTCGACCGATGAAATGTCCGGTTTCGGCGCGCCTTTTTGCACCGCGACGCCGATCGACGATTTCGCAATGTCGACGATACTGCCGGCAACCATCTTGCCGCTCGCAACCAGATCGCGGGCGCCGGACGCGGACACGATCGCCATGTCGGCCACCTCGCCTTCGCCAAGCTGTTTCTCGAGCCGCAACGACGGCCCGAGCGTCACGGCGAGGCGGTTGCCGGTTGCGCGTTCAAAGGCCGGCGCCAGTTCCTCGAACACCGTCTTCATCGCCGTAGTGCTGAGCACCTTGATGTCGATGGGCGACATTATGAGTCGCGGCCCTGCGTAATCACGTTAAGCAGCGCCGGCGTGCCGGACCGCACCGCATCGAAGGCGCGCTTGAGCGCCGCCGGCAGATCGCCGGGCTCGACGACTTTTTCGCCGACGCCGCCGCAGGTGGTGATCACCTTCTCGTAGTCTGGCGAAGGTTTCAGCTCGGTCAGCGGCATGATGTTGGCCTTGGCGGCGTAGCCGCCAGGAAATACGTCGAGGGTGGAGGCCCGTACCGCGTGCCAGCTTTGATTGTTGGCGATGATGGTCAGGGTCGGCAGGCTTTCGGCGCGGCCGACATAATGGAACGGCAGCGGGTTGCCGAACATGTAGGAGCCGTCGCCGACGATCGAGATCACCTCGCGCTCGGGCGCGGCGAGCTTTGCGCCCAGCGCCGCGCCGAGTCCGAAGCCCAGCCCGCCGGCCAAGAGGCTGCCCATATAGCTGCCCTGCCTGGTCAATTGCAGCTGGCTGATCGGCACGCCGAGCTCGTTGATGATGATGGCGTCCTCGGTTTTCAGCTCGTTGAGGCAGGCGGCGATGTGCGACGTCGAGATCGGCGTGCGCGACCGTGCGGCCTCCAGCGCGCGGCGCCGCGCAGCAACAAGCTCTTCGCGCAACGCCGCGATCGCCTTGCGCCGCGTCTCGACGTCGTCGCGCTTCATCCGCTTGCGCAAGGCTTCGCGCAACAGTGGCAGCGCGCCGCGGGTCGTGCCGGCGATCAACAGATCGGCCTCGAAATCGCGGAACGGATATTGCGTCTGCAGCGGATCGGGCGCGAGGTGGATGATCTTGGCGTCGCGGCCCGGCGATACCGCTTTGGGAACCCACGGCACCGGCGCATCGAGCACCAGCACGACGTCGGCGCGCGGCAACAGCGCCTTGACGTCGAAGCCGAGATTCATCGGGTGATTGGACGGCAGGTTGAGGTCGTTTGGCTCGCCCTGCACCACCGGCAATGCGAACTCTTCGGTCAGCGCCGCGAACGCGGCGAAGGCTTCGGGCGAACGGCCCAGTGCAGACGTCAGGATCAGCGGAAACTGCGCACCGGCGAGCAGATCGGCCGCTGCATCGATCGCCTCACGCGACGGCACCGCCGCCATGGCGCCGAGCGGACGCTCTTCAACGCGGCGCGGCGTGATCGCGGCATCCGAAAGCACTTCGCGCGGCAAGGTGAGATAGACCGGGCCGCGCGGCTCGCTCATGGCGATATCCAGCGCGCGGTCGACGATCGCCGCGACCGGCTGGCCGGAGCGCAGTTCGTAGTCCCATTTAGTGAATTCGCGCACCATGCCGCCCTGGTCGAACGATTCTTGGCCCCAATGGATCGGCCGATTGCGCGAGGCGTGATGCCCGGTCTCGGTGATCGGCGTGCGGCCGGCGGCGAGCAGGATCGGAATATTATCGCGCGCGGCATTCATCAGGCCGTTGACCGTATTGCCGGTCCCGACGGTGACATGGACCATGACGGCGGCCGGCTTGCCGGCGATCTTGTAGTAGCCGTGCGCCATGGCCATGGCGACGTTCTCGTGCGGCACGGTGATGACGCGGGGAAATTTGCGCCTGCCATTGGCGTTCATGGCGAGCGATTCGATCACTGGCGCGAAATCCGTCCCGGCATTGGCGAACACATAATCGATGCCGCGCTCGGCGAGCCGCGCCAAGTAGGCCTGCGCGGAAATATCCTGGGATTCGGGATTAAGCATCGCTCGGTCCTGTTGGCGTTTCCGGGAGACTGAAGGCTGATTGGGGCCGCACCATAGAGGCCAAACTACCGCTCCGATAGGCCTCCCTCCGCAGCCGATCCTCTGAGCGCATGGCGGCCATCAACTTCGTGTGAAATCCCCACCTTCCCGGATCAAATCCCACGCCGAGCCGTAACTGCCTCTATGCAAGTGCCGTACAACACCGCCACATTATCGCTACCGAGAAGAATCGCCGACCACGGCCCGGAGGGACACATGTTCACACGCCGACAAGCCCTATACGCCGGCGGCGCCGGCCTCGCTGCGCTCGCCATCGGCCGCCTGGCGAGCCCCCATGCCGCGAAGGCGACGACCAATTACGAAGT
>Ga0187890_10001407_pt1 | contig 17284 bp, 11 predicted proteins | sample June2016WEW_21_1_FD_133005 | JGI IMG/M metagenome (GOLD analysis project Ga0187890, IMG submission 133005) | Peatland microbial communities from SPRUCE experiment site at the Marcell Experimental Forest, Minnesota, USA - June2016WEW_21_10 | ecosystem: Environmental > Terrestrial > Soil >... | reverse complement strand
TGCCTACCTCGACCCCGCCAAACTGCTCAAGCTGGATTTGAGCGGCCTCCCTTAGCGCGAGACTGCTTCCTCTTCCACCGGGACGGTCGTGGCACCCGCAAGCTCCGCTGCGGCTTTCTCGGCACGCAGCGCCTTGAACGCCCGGTAGACAAACCAGCCCAGGTACCAGCCGTCGAGAAACTTGTAGGGGGTTTCGCCGGTAGTGTAGTGGCCGCAGGGCAGCACCCGCAGCTCGAAGTTGAGGCCATAGTGCCGGAACGCCTCGACCACCTGGAGCGAGTACTCCTTGGGGAAGGTCAGGTCATAATCGGCGTAGATCAGCAGCACCTTCTTCCCTGGTCCGCCGGCTTCCGGGCTGGCGATCTTGGGGTAATAGCTGCACGGGCTAATGGCCGACCACAGGGCCCGCAGACGGTCCTGCGTAAGGCCGGCTTCCTCGAGCGCCTGCTTTACGTGGCGGGTGCTCTGCCCAGACCAGGTCACGTCGCCGAAGGCCGTCGAGGCGTGGTTGAAGACGTTCACCCGGATGCGCGGGTCGTGTGTGCTGGCCAGAAACGCATAGCAGGAGCCCAGGCTGGTCCCCAGCACGCCGAAGTGTTCGTAGCCCTGCTCCTCCAGCCAATCCAGGCAGCACCGGATATCGACCACCGCTTGCCTGCAGGCCATGATCGTCCGCCCGATGTTGGCGCTCCCCGAGTAGTCTGACCGTTCCAGCTCCGCTGGGCGGCGAATGTCGTGGTAGGGCATCGAGAGCCGCAGCGCCGAAACTCCCATGCGGTTGAAGATCGTACATAGGGAATTGTGGCTGAAACCGTCGGCATTCCACTGCGGCAGCACCACAATGGCCTGCTTGGGCCGCTGAGGGTCCTTGTGCGCAGGCGCCGGGTACCAGCGCGCGTTCACCTGGTCGTTCTCCGGATAGGGCGTCCGCTCCGGCGAGGTAAAGCGCAGAAACTGCGCCAGCGGAATCTTCCCCTCTGCCGCCTGCTGTCGAATCGCCGCGTCCTGGGCCAGCGTCTCCGGCCGCACATTGGTCGGGAACAGTTGCGGATGCCGCTCTTCCAGCCGAAAATCCGTTGGCCGCTCATACCCGAAGAACGTATCGCTGTGGCGAATCAGCAGTTCGTTGATCCGCACCATCGCCGCTTCGGCTGCGGCATCGTCGCGCACCACCTCCGGGCTGGGCAACGCGGCGCCAAAACCGTGCGCCTCCAGAAACGGCTCGATCCACTCGAAGCCCCACTCCCGCGGGCGTACCACGCGGTTCTCGTCGCGCATGGTCAGCCGCGTCTCCCACTCGTACATCCAGCGCGCGTATCTCTCTTTGAGCATGATGTTAATTCAAGTTTATCAGCACGGGAGAGGAACCATGATCGGCGGGGGAAAGAGCCGTGGCGTGGGTCACAAAGCCAATCGCGGTTCTACGCGCGCCGCCGCACCGGCGGGGCCGTAAACGCCCACCATAAAGCCAGCACCGTCAGCGCCGCGATGATCCCCAGCGAAATCACGCAATAAAAGCACCACACTTCAAGGACATACTTCTCGATGCGGGTCAGGTAGAGCGAGAAACCCAACGCAACCAAGGCCAAGCCGGCCAGCCACCGGCGTTGCCCCGCCAGCGCCAGCCCTGCCAGCGTAAGGTAGCCGGCGATCCCGATAGCCGCCACCGGAATGTGTGCGATCTCGGCAAATGGGCTGTGGTTCACGATGCCGCAGTCCCACTTCTCGTTGATGGAGCAAGGCTCCGTTCCGGTCGAGTAGTGGACGCGCAGCGCCAGCGTGGCAACCAGCGCGCCGGCAAGGGCCAGGAGTGCAATCGCGTATCGCATGGTCGTGAGTTTGATGCTACCAGAGCCCCATGCGCCCAGGGCGTGTACGGAATCGGTGTGCGGGATCCGTGTGCGGAATGCGTGTGCAAGATACGATAGACAGATGGAGCAGTTCCCATGCGGCCGTCGCGTCGCCTTCTTCGGCGGCAGTTTCGACCCTCCCCATCTGGGGCATTTGGCCGTGGCGCGTGCTGCCCGTGCGGCGCTCGCGTTGGATACCGTGCTCTTCGCCCCGGTCGGCGCGCAGCCTCTCAAGCCCCATGCCTTGACGGCAAGCTTTGAAGACCGTCTGGCCATGACCCGCCTGGCCATCGCCGCGGAGCCGGGCTTCGCAATCTCGCTTGCCGACGCGCCAAAGCCCTCCGCCGCTCCCAACTTCACCCTGGACACCCTGCTTGCCCTGCGCACGGAGTTTTCGCCCGATGGTGCCCTGTTTTGCCTCATGGGCGCCGATGCGTTCTTTGGGCTGCGCCGCTGGCGCCGGTCGGCCGAGATCCCTTTCGTGGCTCCGTTGATCGTAGCTTCCCGCCCCGGATGGCAGCTGGACGGCCTGAAGGCAGCGCTGCCCCAGGGCTTAACCATGGAACCCGCGCCCGGCTCGGACCAGATCGGCCCCGAATTGCCCGGCCCTGCTGTCGAGGTCCGGTCCTTCCTTCTTCGCAATCCCGCCGGAGACGCCGCCCCCTTCTATCTTCTCCCTGGGCTGCAGGTCGAGATCAGCGCCTCCCAGATTCGAGACGAGATCCGCGAGCGGATTTGCGACCAGGTCCGCGCTGCCCCTGGATCTCCCATAGCCTCGCGCCAACTCCTTCCCAAAGCGGTATTTGATTACATCCGCTCCCGCGGGCTTTATCGTTAAGCCGTAACTTGCCCCTGCCCAAACGAGGGTCTACGATTGAGTTTGGAGAACATTTCTACCGAATGACAACAACCGAAGCTCGCCAGCAAATCCGCATCCTCGTTCAGGCCGCGGCCCAGGTCTGTGAAGACAAGAAGGGCCAGGACACACGCATCCTCGAGCTCGACCCCATCGACGCCGGCCTGTCCGACTTCTTCCTCGTTACCTCAGCCACCAATGACCGCCAGGCCATCGCTATCGCCGATGAGATCGAGCATCGCCTCAAGAAGGAGTTCGGCGTCTTTCCCAACTCCGTCGAGGGCCGCCGTCACGGCGAATGGATTCTCCTTGACTATGTGGACTTCGTGATCCACGTCTTTCTCGCCCAGCGCCGTGCCTTCTATGACATCGAGCGCCTGCGCAAGTCCGCCCGCCCGCTCACCCCGGCCGAATTCGACGCCGAGCTGAAGGCCGCGCTCGCCGCCAGGACCCTCGCTGCCCGCAGCAAGGCCGCCGCCAAGCCCAAACCGGCTGCAAAGAAGGTGGTCAGGAAGGCCCCCGCAAAGAAGGCGGCTGTGAAGAGGACCGCGATAGACAAAACTGCGATCAAGAGGGCGGCCGCGAAAAAGTAGCCTTATCCAGGAATGGCCGGCCGCGGCGAGGACCCCGAACCACGATTGAACAGGCAGGCGCTTGCGCGATAAGAAAAAGGGCGGCTCCGGTTACCGGAGCCGCCCTTTTCTGTGAAGCGTTTGGCCTGTAGCTAGAAATCAAACTTCATAGTCAGCTGGACGAGCCGTGGGGATGCATCGCCACCCAGGAACGATCCCAGGATCGAGGTCGGGGGGTTCACCGCGGCTGGGATGGTTCCCAAAGCGGTTCCCGCATTGAGATTGCTGTACGGTTGTGAAAAGTTCGGGTGGTTGAAGACGTTGAAGAACTGCGCGCCAGCCTTGAACTTGGCCGTCTCCCAGTGAGGCATGGTGAAGCCCTTGGTGACGGTAAAATCGCTATCGGTGTAGTGGGGGCCAAAGAGCTGGTTGCGTCCGGACTGACCGAAGTCGGTCGCCGATGTGTAGTCCGACGCGAAGGCGCACGGGGTCGTTCCCTGTGCGGCCCCGTTGCCGCCGCAGTGGTTGTGGCCGCTGATGGATGCGGTCTGCTTCGCATACAGCGGGCCACCGTAGTTGCCGAGGCTGCTGGCGGTCACGCCATCGACCACCGAGAAAGGCAATCCGGTGCTGTGGAAGACGGTTCCGGAGGCCTGCCAATTATCGACTAGCAGCTTTGGTCCCCTGTAGTGCGGGAGCGAGTAGACATAACTGCCGCTCACGTATTGGCGGGTGTCGTAGTCCGCGTTTCCATAGTTCTGGTTCAGGTTGAAGGGGTTGTCGGGATATATGCTGCTCCCGGTGAAGGGGAGGAAGCCGCCGTTGGAAATCTCGTCGATCGCATGGCTGTACATGTAGTTGAGGGTAAGCGTCAGGCTGCGCGACCGGTGCACCGTGGAGACGACGACCCCGTTGTAGTTTCCCTCGGAGGAGCTCGATATCTCGTTGACGGCGCCGAAGTTCGGATTGGGAGCGGCAGAAGTGGAGAGCTCGGGGAAGCCCGGCGCGGCGCCGCCATTGTAGACGTTGATGCCGTTGTTCAACTCTGGCCCGTGATAGCTGCGGTTGCCGACATACATGATGGAGAGGCTGTCGAACCTGCTCAACTGCTGCTCGATGGCCATGCTCCATTCCTCGTAGGTCGGGTTCTTGATTTGCGTTACTGGGTTCGTCATGCTGGGCGCGGAGAAGGTGGGGACCGCGGCAGAAATAGTCGAATAGCTGCCTCCGGTCGTGAAGCCGTTATTGAACCCCGCGTCAGAGGCGGCCGCGACTGCCTGGGCGCTGGCCGGAACGCCGGCTACAGTTGAAGTAGCGCCGGGCACGAGCAAAACGTTCGTGCCCCCAAAGGCCGGTCCGTAGATGGTAAACGGAACGTTTGTTGGGGCGTTGTTGAGAAGGGAATCGGCAATGATTCCGGGAAAGGCGTCGGCGAACATACCGAATCCGCCCCGAACCGTGGTTTTGCTTCCGGGTCCAAACGGGAGGTATGCAAATCCGACACGTGGCTCCCAGCCGATTGTCTGGAGTTTGGGCATCGCCACGCCGAGGTTGGCGTCGATCAGCGTGTTGTACGCGGCCGTGGTGCTGGTGCTCACGTTGGCAAAATTGCCGCTCAGGTGCGCGAAGCAGTTGGTCCGGCAGATCGGGTTGGAGTTGTGCTCCATGCGCAGGCCGTAGGTGAGGGTCAGGTTGGGCTGAGCCTTCCACTGATCCTGGAGGTACCAGCCCATGTCGTAGAGGGCGACCGGCTGGGTGGAGCGGCTTGGGAAGTTCTCAGCCCACAGGTCGACGTAGCCCTGCTGGAAGCTGGCGTCCGTTGTATACGCTTCCGGGGAGGTGGTGTACTCCGAAGGGCTGTAGTCGGTGATGTCGTTGCGACGCATGGTCCATCCGAAGCTGAGCGTGTGCTTGTTCCTGGTCCAGCTCACGTCGTCCTGGAACTGGTAGCCGGTGACGTTGCGCCCCTGGGGCCAGATCAAATTGTAGCCGCCGGGCCATGCGGCAGAGCCGTTGTTCGACATGGGGCCGGACGCGAAGATGAGGGAGAACGGCACGATCTGCTCCGAAGCTGCCTCGGTGGCGTTGCTGAAGACAGCGACGTAGTAAATCATGGAAGCGAGAAACTGGTTTGAGACCGCCGGCGAGAAGATATGCGTTTCGCCAAGTTGGCCCTGATAGGAGGGCTGAGCGCTGGCCGCATTGAACAGGGGGTTCAGAACGCTGGTGTATGAAGCCTGCACGCCCTTGTCGATGGTTCCGTGCCCGAAGAGGTGGTCCTTCTCGCTGAAGGTCTGATCGAAGCGGGGGTTGATCAGGTACTCGTGGGTGTAGTTCCCGGCCGTGCCGTTGAAGGTCACGGTGCAGTACGAAGTGCAGGTCGGATCGCTTTCGGTTGCGCTGGAGTAGCCCTTGGCGCTGTTATAGAGGTTGAAGATGTTCTGGTAGATCGTGGTTTCAGAGCCCAGCCCGTTCGCCGTCAGGTTGGCCAGGACCTTTGCCTGGTAATTGGCATCGGGGGCGTAGACGGTGGAGCGGGTAGGCAGGACGACTTTGAGACCCTCATAGTTTACGAAGAAGAAGGTCTTGTCGCGTTTGACGGGGCCGCCGACGGCGCCTGCATATTGGTTCGCGTTGTCGAAGCTGCGCGGGTCGCCGTACAGCTTGTTGAAAAAGTCGTTGGCGTTCACCGCGCGGCCGTTCCAATAGTAGGAGGCATTGCCGTGGAACTTGTTTCCGCCCGAGCGGGTGATTTCGGATACCTGCGCGCCGCCCAGGCCGCCGAACGAGGCGTTATAGGCATTCGAGGTGACCGTCTCGACTGAAACGTCGTTGGCGCCGAGGGCCAGGTTGCTGGCGCCTGAATTGCTGATGTTCATGAACGGGTCGTTGTCGTATCCGCCGTTGATGGTAAAGGAGTTCGCCGTGCCGGGCAGACCAAACGAGGAAAAGTTTCCGTATTCGCTTTGGGTATTCATCACGCTGCCGGCGGAGGTCTGGGCGATGAAGGTGATGTCGTTTCCGGGGTTCGGGAGGGTCTGGATCTGCTCCTCCGTAAATGCGGTGGAGAGCTGAGCGTCCTCCACGTGCAGCAGCGGCACTTCGCCGCTGGCGACCTCGACGGTCACGCTGGCTCTGCCGACGGTCAAGGTGACATTGGCTGCGGCGACGGAACCTGCGCTTACGTCGATGGTCAGCTTGGACTTTTCGAAGGTGGGAGCCGCGACGGTGATGGAATAGGCTCCCGGAGGCAACTGCGACACGCGATAGTCGCCGCCGGAACTGGTCTTGACGGCGCGCGTTGCGCCGGTCGCCAGGCTGGTGACGTCTACAGTTGCACCTGGAACGAGTGCACCAGAGGAATCAGATACGACTCCAGCGATATCGCCGGTCGTGTTCGTTTGGGCGTAAGCCATCGGCGCTGTGGTATTCACCATAAAAACGGCGACCGCCAGCAGACTCATTGCCAGGGCCGCATTCTGTAACCGGAAATATCGCATCAAAACTCCTCCAGATTGAGTGAGGAACGCAAGGCCCTAGAAAGAAGCCTCTCGATCCGTAAATTGTACTTCCGCGTTTCGGTAAGGGAGGTGGACCCGACTCGCAAGTCAAATGCAAAAAAGAACAAAAACGCTAAGAAAGAGGAAACATGAGGTCAAGCTTCATGCGTGGATCGCAACCTGCCAAACGCTCTCCCAGGAACCGCTAGACACTACTTGCCACAAGCAATAGTGCATGAGGACTGCCAATCTCTTCCAATCGCGAAAATAATTCTTTGCCCTTGAAAAGAAATGACTTGAAGACCTCGCGTTTCCTCTGCACCAAGAGGCGCAATATGAAAATGTGGATAATTTGACCCCCATATTCCAAAAACGGGCACCCGCTCCATTTTTGAGGAGTTTTCGACAAACCTTAGCTCCCCAATCCCGCTACCTTCCGGTATCCTCCCCCCATGCACCTTACCCTCGCCCATATCGGCGCCCGCACCGACTCTTCCTCCAAATCCAAGGACAGTTTCGACTCTCTTGCTCAAATCTATCTTGATCGCTGTTCGGCCTTTGCCCGATGCCTGTCGCAGGCATTCCGGACCGAGGAGGCAATGCTCGAGTGGCTGGGACGGCAGCAGAGCCGCACCCCGGCCATCGTCGTGCTGCTCGATAGCCGTGGCCGGCAAATGACCTCCGAGGCCTTCGCCGCCTGGCTGGGCGCCCGCCGCGACCAGGGGGCCCAGCACATCGTCTTCGCCATTGGCCCCGCCGACGGCTGGTCTGAGACGGCCCGCGAGCGAGCCCACCTGTTGCTCTCGCTGGGGCCCATGACGCTGGCCCATGCGCTGGCCCGCCTGATCCTCACCGAACAGCTCTACCGGGCATTTACAATTCTCTCTGGCCATCCCTATCACTCGGGCCACTGAGGGACCGGCCTCGACTAGCCGTCAAGGCAATTGCTTTTCGGCTTTCATGCTCACCCAACCCGTACTGTCAACGGGAAAGCGGATCACTGGCGGCTGGCCCCTGATCCCTGGCCCCTGACCCCTGATCTCTGTTATGACCGACTCCCGGCGAGGACTCATCCTGATCAACACCGGCCCCGGCAGGGGCAAGACCACCGCTGCCATGGGCACGGCCCTGCGCGCCGTGGGCAACGGCATGAGAGTGCTCATGCTCCAGTTCCTCAAAGGCTCCTGGCATTACGGCGAACTGGATGCTGTCCAGGCCTTCGGCGCCAACTTCATCCTCAAACCGATGGGCCGCGGCTTTGTCAAAGTCGGCGGCGCGGAGATCGACCCCGAGGACATGCGACTGGTCCAGGTCGCCTGGGCCGAGGCGCTTCAGGCCATCTACTCCGGCGACTGGGATATGGTCGTTCTCGACGAAATCAACTATGCCATCGGCTATGGAATGCTGGACCCCGTGGTGGTGGCTGAGGCTCTCCGCGGCCGTCCGGAGATGGTCCACGTCATCCTCACCGGCCGCAACGCCCACCCCCTCCTGGTCGAGCTTGCCGATACCGTCACCGAGATGCGCGAGGTAAAACATGCCTACCAGAAGGGCATTCTGGCCCAGCGCGGAATAGAATATTGATGCGACCATAACCTGGGAGCGAGATTTCGCCCGACACTTTGATCGAAACGCCGAATCCCCCGATTTGAGAGAGAGTTTGAATGTCCTGGTTCAAGCGTGAAGATGGCGAATACGAATCCGATCCCGGCGGCAACGGTACCCCGGATGCCGGCAGAAGAAAGGTGCGCACCGAGGGCCTCTGGATCAAATGCCTGGGCTGCCGCGCAGTGGTCTTCAAGGCGGACCTCGAAGCCAATCTGAATGTCTGCCCCAAATGCCAGCACCACTTCAAGATGGGCGGCCGCCAGCGCATCGACCTGCTGCTCGAACCCGGCTATGAGCTGGTGGATGCCGGCCTGCGCTCCACTGACCCGCTTAACTTTACTGACGTAAAGTCCTACAAGAAGCGGCTCCGCGCTGCCCAGGAAGCTACCGGTCTCGACGACGCCATCCTCAACGCCATCGGCCAGCTGGGTCCGCACTCCGTGGTCCTCAGCGCCATGGAATACGCCTTCATAGGCGGCTCCATGGGCGCCGTGGTCGGCGAGACCATCGCCCGCGCTGTCGATCGCGCGCGGCTGGGCCGCAAGCCCCTCATCATCGTCGCGGCCTCAGGAGGCGCGCGCATGATGGAAGGCGTGGTCAGCCTCATGCAGATGGCCAAAATCTCCACCGCTCTGGCCCAGTTGGACGATGCGCGCGTCCCCTACATCTGCGTGCTCACTGATCCCACCACCGGCGGCGTCACCGCCAGCTTTGCCATGCTGGGCGACCTGAACATCGCCGAGCCCGGCGCCCTCATCGGCTTTGCCGGGCCCCGCGTGATCGAGCAGACCATCCGCCAGAAGCTGCCCGAGGGCTTCCAGCGCTCCGAGTTCCTGCTCGAAAAAGGCTTCCTCGACGCGGTCGTGCACCGCCGCGACCTGAAGCCCTACCTCATCCGCGCTCTGGACTTTCTCCAGGCGTAAACACCACCGCTCTCATTTCCGCATGCAAAAAGCCCCGGAGCTTCCCGGGGCTTTTGCTTGCCGCTTTCGATGGGCCGCGATCAGAACTCGATGCGCAGCGAGCCCTGCAATACACGGGCAGAGAGATCGCTGCCGGTGGGAGTCACCGTGTTCGTAATGGCGCCGAACAGGTTCGGCGCATTGGTCAGTTGCATATCGCCCGTGAAACCCGGCGTCGCAAAGTTCGGATGGTTCATCACATTGAAGGCGTCGACGCGGAACTTCAGGTTGACTCCCTCCTTGGGATAGAGCGGGAAGGTCTTGCCGAGTCCAAGATCGAGGTCGACGAATCCGGGACCGCGCAGGTTGTTGCGCGGGCCCATCTCAAAGCCCGTTGGCCCCCGGTACTGGTCGAAGGCCAACTCAGGATTTTTGTAGGACTCGACGAGGCCACCCTGCTGGTTCACATGGGTCTTCATCGGCGCCAGGCTGCCGGTCAGAATCGCCGGGTCCTCATTCGAGTAGCTCATGAGGAAGGCAATCGAGTTGGCCATGGTGACAGTGCCGGTATGCCAGATGGGCAAACCGCTCAGCTCCCATCCGCCAACGACCTCGTCGGCCCACAGCGGCAGACTCGTCGCAAAGTCCCGGCCGCGGCCGAACGGTAACTGATAGAGGAAGTTGCCGTTCAGATACTCGGTTACGTCGTAGTCCGAGCTGCCGCGGCACAGGCGCGGCCGCAGCACATCGCAGATGAATCCGTAACCAGTGTAGGCAAAGGAGTAGGCTTTCTGCGAGACGTTATCGATCGAGTGCGACCAGGTGTAGTTCAGGTCGAACTGCAAACCATGACTGGAGTTCTTGTGCAGCGTGGCCAGCATGCCGTTGTACGAGGAGAAGCCCATGTCCGTAAAGAACGTATTCTCTGAAAGCTGCGCGGCCATGCCGACATTGGCGGGCAGCAAACCGTAATAGGACATCAGCTCGACACTGTCCGCCACGTCGCCGCGCGCCGGATACGGGGCCATGTTTGTCGCAATGAAGACCGTGTTGGATATGCCGGCCGAGTTCGGATACAGCACGTTCTCAAAAAACGGCTGCGCTGGAACGTTTGCCGCAGGGGCATTCGGGTTCGCGCGCAGCCAGGTGGTCAGGCCCGCCATGGCCTGGCTCAGGGTCTGCCCCGACTTGCTATCCGGGAAGTTGATTAACTGCTCCGCATCGGCCTGGGCCAGCAGGCGGCGTCCCTGGCGGCCCACGTAACCAAGCCTGAAGATCAGGCCGCCCTTGAGCTCCTGTTGAATGCCCAAGTTATACATGATGTTGTACGGCGTGGGCAGATTGTGATCGACCGAAATGTTGAACGCTCCACCATTGGCCAGGCCGCAAGGTCCGGTCACGCCGCCGCATTCCGGACTTTCGGGGCCCACAAACGGTATGAAGGGCTTGGTGATCGTCGGCGGGGTGGGGCCCGGTGGCGGAGAGCCGAGAGCCGTAAAGCGCACATTCTGCATCAGCGAATTATATGCAGCGCTATTGGTTTCAGTGGCTGGCACGCCATAATCCGCCGTCTCCCCACTCTCGAACAGATAGGAATACGACGCTTCCTCTTGCAGAATCGCATTGACGACCGTCTGGTCATAGACGAGTCCGGCGCCGCCATTAATCACCAGCTTTTTGTTCTGGCCGGGAGGTGTCCACGCAAAGGCCACGCGCGGAGCAAAGTCCTTGTTGGCCGGTTGATAGTAACCTGCAGCGTTGTTTGCTTTGCCGGCCAGATTGTATTCGACGTACGGCACCACGTTGCTTCCGCCCGGCAACGACCCCGAGCCGCCCACGCCAGCCGCGCTCTGCGCGATTCGGGCGTTCATGAAATTCCAGAAGCTCTCGTTCTGATCCGCCTCGATGCCATGGATCTCGTAGGGAACCGTGGTGTTCTGATAGCGCAGACCGTAGGTGAGGGTTAGCGACGGTGTCAGCTTCCAGGTATCCCCGAAATAGAACTCCGTCTCGTAATAACGGAACGTGGTCTGCAATCCGGTGCCCTGCGGCACCACACTGCCCGCGGCGTTGTAGTTCCAGGTGTCGTTCGTGTCTTCAAAACGGCCCAACCCAAGCACCAGCGCCGATTGGTAGATTGTCAAACTGGTCTGGCTGTTGTCGATATCGCTCGGATCGAAGTTCCAGCTCGAGGTTCCATTCGTGGGCAGTCCGGTCACGCCGCCGCCCAATCCGACGATCGGACCGTTGTAGTCGTTGTAGACGCTGTAATGCGGGCTGGGGTATTTGAAAGAGCCGCCGAACGTGAAGCCGTGACGGCCTTTCTGCCAGCTAAAGTCGTCGCGCAACACGGGAATCGGGAAGTAGTACTTCGAGCCGCCAGCATTGGCGTAAATGTTAGACAGGAAGTAGCCGCCGGTGGGATCTCCATCAAAATTGTACTGGTTCGCCCCTTGCGGGTTATAGGTATCGGGATAGCCGATATTGGCGACCGTGGCGCCCCAGATCAGGCTGTTTGTCTTGTTGTTGCCGATCATCCAGTCCCACCCGACCACCCACGCGTGGCTCGTGTCCAGGTACGGGAAGGTCTCAGGATCGCCCGGGAATTCCGGCGGAGCGTTCACCGAATTGATATTGTTGTAGGTGACGCGGCCAAAGAGGTGGTGATTCTTGAAGGGGTTTATATCGAGTCTGCCGACGTAGTTCTTTTCGATATAGGGTTTGGCAGCATTGAAGCGGAATCCGGCCGTATTCAGCAGGTCGCCCGCGTCACCGCTAAAGTCGTTCGGCGAGGGGTAGCATTGCCGATTTCCACATTTGCCGTTCAAAAATGAGAACATGGCCTGATCGAAACCGGCGCCTTGTGGATCGAAGCCGGCCACCTGTGCCGCGTTGATGCTGTTCTTCGTTTGCGCCGTAATATCGGTGTAGTAGGTGATGGTTTGGTCTTTCAAAAAGGTATCTGTCGGAACGGTGCGCGTTGCTATGGTTGAAAGCGCGTCATGGCGACCGTTGAAATCGAAGAAGAAGAAGACCTTGTCCTTCCAGATCGGGCCGCCGACGGCGCCGCCGTACTGGTTGCGGACCAGTGGGGAGCGCGGCACACCATTGAAGTTGTTAAAATACTCGTTGGCCTCGAGATCGGTGTCGCGGTGATACTCGTTGACATCGCCATGGAACTTGTTGGTGCCCGATTTGGTGACCATTTCGAACTGGCCGCCGCCACCGGCGCCATTGCTCGAGAGCATCCCGGCTGTGGTGCCGCGGAACTCCTGCACCGAGTCCACCGAGGCGCCGGCGACAACCGAGCCGAAGGCGCCGTAGACCGCGTCATTCACGTCCAGGCCATCCAGTGTCACGCGGGACTGGTCGGTGCGCGCGCCGGTCGCCGAGCCATCGTTCGTCATGCCTGGCTGCTGCGTAAGCAGCTCGATAGGAGTGTCGCGGGCCATTACCGGCAGCTCATCCAGATACTGCACCTGGAAGTTGTTCCCCACCGTGGCGTCGGTCGTATCGAGAGTCACGTCCTGGTTCGTGGCCGATACGGCAATGGTTTCTGAAACCTTGCCGACCGTGAGCTTGACGTTCTGCGAACGGGTCACGCCGACGTTCAGGTAGAGGCCGGTTAGCTCCGTGGTCTCGAAGCCCTGATGGGTCGCCGTAAGCGTGTAACCCGGCCCGGGCTTGACATCATTGATTGTGTAAGATCCCGCCGCGTTTGAGACGGCCTTATAGACCACGCCGGTCTGGGGATCTAGAAGCGTCACTGTGGCCCCAGGGACCACCGCGCCACTTGGGTCGGCGATAACGCCAGTGATGGCCGCAACGTCCTGTGCTCGCAGATGGGCAGAAATCAGCAGGATGAACAGCAGGACCACAATCTTGCCGGTCAGGTTTCGCATGGGTAGACCTCCCTTTCTTGGTGCGCGCTTGGGCGCGGTGCTAGCAATTGTAACGCCAACACAACGAAGTTGATGTGTTTAAACAACTTACATGATGATTTGGAGTTTTTGTGTCGAATTAAATATCCGTAAATGTGTAGATTGATATGAAAAGGCGTATTTATTTTCCCTGCCGTGACTTGGCGTGGAGGCCCCTGGCCCTCCCTGCACACTCTCACATACCACCCTGCTCGAGGATGTGCCAGAATGTTCGCCTCCCATGTAACCGCAGTACACTGTTAGCCTTGAGCCGCACCCAAAGGACCATACGATGCACAACCTGCGTACCCCTTTCGGCATGGCAACGGCCATGCTTCTCGCAGTAACTCCCGCAATCCACGCCCAGAACTTCACCGCGATCCCCGCCATCCAGTTCGACACCACCGGTCCGGTGATCGAGGTCCGCGCCGAATCGCAAAAGCCCTTCACCGTGGCCGGCGAGCGCGGCGTCATACTGGGCCAGCAGGACGGCACATTCGAGGCCTGGGTGCTCCCTGTCAAGCTGCTCTCTTACCTGACTATTGAGGCCGAGGTCGAGGGCTACTCCGTCCCCATCGACGTCAATCAGCAGGCCGCCCAGATCGAGGTCCGCCCCGACCGCACCATCCTCACCTACTCCCACACCGCCTTCACCGTCCGCCAGATCATGTTTTCGCTCGACGAAGCTCCGGCCGGCACGGGGGCGCAAACCGGCTCCATCGTCCTTTTTGAATTCGATTGCCTCCACCCCACCGACTTCACCCTGCGTTTCACCCCCGAACTGCGCTGGATGTGGCCCGAGCGCAATGAAGGCGTTCCCGAGGCGGGGTGGGTGACCGGCCCCGCCAACTCAGGCGGATTTTACGTCCTGCACGCGGACTATCCTGACCTCGCCGGCGCCGTCACCATCCCCGGCGCAAAGCCCGGCATCCTCGCTCCCTACCAGGAACGCCCCCAGGTCCATCCCGTCGAACTCAAGCTGCACATCGACCCCGCCCGCGATCACGGCCGCCTCTTTCCACTCCTGATGGCCGCTGGAACCACCCCCGCCACGGCCACCAGCGCCGCGCTCGGCTCAACCCTCGCCCAACTGAACGCCGGCATAGGCGCCGCCTACCAGGCCCACGCCGAGCGCTACAGGAAGCTCCTCGCCAGCTCCACCACCATCGAAACGCCGGACAAGGCTCTCAATGAGGCCTTTCAATGGGCCGTCGTCTCCATCGAGCAACTCCGCGCCCGCGCTCAGGGCACCGGCGAAACCGCCCTCGTCGCCGGCTACTACGCCTCTGGCGACTCCGCCCGTCCCGGCTTCGGCTGGTTCTTCGGCCGCGACTCCCTCTACACCCTCTTCGCCGTCAACGGCTACGGCGACTTCGCGCTCTCCAAGGCCGAACTCGAGTTCCTCATCCACCGCCAGCGCGCCGACGGCAAGATCATGCACGAGTACTCGCAGACCGCCGCCGCCATCGACTGGCAAGCCTTCCCCTACATGTACGCCGCGGCCGACTCGACGCCGCTGTTTCTGCTGGCGGTCGAAGACTACGTGAAGGCCAGCGGCGACACGGCATTTCTGGCCGCCAATCGCGAGGCCATCGAGAAGGCCTGGACCTTCGAGACCGATCCCGCGCACGACACCGACCACGACGGCATCTACGACAATTCGCAGGGAACGGGCTGGGTGGAAAGCTGGCCCGGCGGAATGCCGCACCAGGAGATCTATCTGGCGTTGCTTGACCAGCAGGCGTCGGCCGCCATGGCGAAGATCGAAAAGCTGCTCGGGGACTCAGACAAATCAGCCGCCGCGCAGCAGCGCGCAGATGCGATTGCGAAGACTATTGAGTCCGAGTACTACGATCCGGAGAAATCGTGCTACGCCTTCAGCCGCAATGCCGATGGCTCGCAGGACCGCACCAGCACTGTCTATCCGGCGCTGGCCTGGTGGGACCCGGATAACACAAGTGGCAAATCCATCCTCGCCCATCCTGAGGGCTGCCTGGAGCAGTTGGCTGAACATACGCTCAACACCGACTGGGGCCTGCGCGACGTCTCGACTGATGAGAAGTTCTACGACGGCATGAGCTACCACCAGGGCTCCGTCTGGCCATTGTTTACCGGATGGGCCGCACTGGCCGAGTACCGCGGCGGGCAGCCACTGGCCGGCTACCAGATGCTCATGGAAAACACCAATCTGACCCGCGCCCAGGACCTTGGCGCCGTCACCGAACTGCTTTCGGGCGATTTTTTTGTGCCATTCGGAAGGAGTACGAGCCACCAACTTTGGTCGAGCGCAATGGTCATCACGCCCGCGCTGCGAGGATTGTTTGGGATTTCGATTGACGCGCAGGCGAAGACGATTACCGTGAATCCGCATCTGCCGGCAAGCTGGGACCGCGCGGAGGTTGAATATCTGCCGCTCCCCGGTGGCGACAGCGATATGTTGCACTTCAACGTCCTCGGGAGCCAGCTAAAGGTCGATATGACCACCTTGGGCGGCGGTGGTTGGCACCTCAAGAGCGACATGGCTGGCGCAAAATCGACCGTGGTCGACGGAGAACCCGGATTGAGCATCCCCTTGCCGATGCTCGATATCGACCAACAGCCCTCCAGGTTTTCCGCCAGCATCTCAAAAGAGAAGCCACTTCCTGACCGGCCCCCGACTCCTGGCTCTCGTACATCCAGATTTCGCGTTCTTCGCTCTGAGTACGGTGATCGCAAGCTGACCCTTGTCATTGAGGGACCGGCAGCGAGCCAAAGTGAGCTTGGACTAGTCCGGCATGGCCCAATTGTTCCGAAAATCGAGGGGGTCTCCGTGGGTGGTCAGCCAGCGAGTGGCTCCGCGACGCTCGGTGCACTCGACGTTTACGCGTTCCAGAATCCGACGGCGCCAAGCATGCTTATACTAAGCTTCCCTCCCGGCGAAGGCTGGAAGATCATCACCGTCACTCTCACCTGGTAGTTCCCTTTTGAGGGCTACAGTTCCTTTGGTGCGGCGTCCTTGTGTTCTTGTATTGACAGGGAGTCCGCTTCTGCCTACGCTCAAAGCATGGAAGTGCGCCTGCAACCCGAACTTGCTGCAAAAGTGGAGCAGTGGTCTACCCAGACTGGCTGCCCGGCAGATGAGTTGGTCGAAGATGCCGTCGCCACCTACCTTCTGGAAGTTAACGATCTCCGCAATATGCTCGACAGCCGCTACGATGACTTGTTGAGCGGGAACATAAAGGGTGTTCCCGGAGACGAAGCCCGGCGCATTTTGGAAGAGCGCATCGCGGCGCGTCAAAGATCGATTGCGTGATTGCGTTCGAACTACATCCCGAAGCGATGGGAGATATCGACGAGATAACTGCTTATTTTAGAGACTCTAGTCCGGGAACGGCGTCCCGGCTGGTGGGCGAATTCTTTGCCGCGTTCGAGTTGCTGACTCAGTTCCCGCACCACGGATTTCTCCGGCCAGAGCTTACAGGTCGTCCGCTCCGCTTCAAGTTGGTTCGGAAGTAGCTGATTGCGTACGCTCCGGATAAGAAGCCGCTCTGGATTGTAGCGGTCGTTGACGGCCGCAGCCCGCGCGTTATCGCGGCAATTCTACGTGGCAGAGGGTAGGGCCTTCGCTCTCGGAAGCCCACAAACACCACGGCCCGACAACGCTGCCGGGCCGTTTTCTGATCTCTGTTCCCTGTTTTTCAGATCCGCATGGGCATCAGGACGTAGCGGTACTTGTACTCGGCGTCCGGGTCTTCCGGACGCATCTGGCCCGCCGACTGCGAGTCCTTGAACTCCAGCCGCACCTCGCCTTCGTTCCCCAGCGCCCTCAGGAAATCCAGAATGTAGCCCGAGTTGAAGCCCACAACAATTGGGTCACCCGCGTATGGCGTATCGATCGTGTCTTCGCTCTCACCGGATTCCGTCGAGCTGGAACTGATCTTCAGCTCATTGCCTTCGAGCCGCAGCCGGATGGCGCCCGACCGCTCGTCCGCAAACTGCGCCACCCGCTGGATGGCCGCTGAAAGCTCGCTCGACCGCACCACCGCGAACTTCGTGTTGTCCCGCGGCATCACCGCCTCAAAGTTCGGGAACTGGCC
>Ga0187890_10001402_pt1 | contig 17326 bp, 17 predicted proteins | sample June2016WEW_21_1_FD_133005 | JGI IMG/M metagenome (GOLD analysis project Ga0187890, IMG submission 133005) | Peatland microbial communities from SPRUCE experiment site at the Marcell Experimental Forest, Minnesota, USA - June2016WEW_21_10 | ecosystem: Environmental > Terrestrial > Soil >... | reverse complement strand
TCCGGCTACCAGCCGTCGAGCCGTTTGTCCATCGCCATCTCGGACAACATCCTTCTCTACTTCAAACGGCACGTGGAAGATCCTTCCTCTGTGCTGTACAAGAAGGCGTTCGGTCCGATCTTCCCCGCCGACTTCGTGAGGGACGTCGCCCATGACACCCTTCCCCAGGTGTCGTGGATCATCCCCCCATTGGGGTTCGACGAGCATCCCCCTTCGCCTCCGGCGGCGGGGATGTGGTTCACCCATCAGGTGATCAGTGCCCTCGTCTCCAACCCCAAGACCTGGTCCAAGACTGTCCTGTTCATCATGTACGACGAGAACGACGGATTCTTCGACCACGTGGCCCCCCCGGTGGCCCCGGCGGGGACTCCCGGGGAGTACCTGACCGTCGACCCTCTGCCTGGTCCGGCCAAGGGCGTGGCCGGTCCGTTGGGTCTCGGCTTCCGGGTACCGCTCCTGGTGGTCTCGCCCTTCAGCCGGGGCGGCTACGTGTGTTCGGACACGTTCGACCACACCTCGCAGTTGCGATTCCTCGAGACCAGGTTCGGTGTCAAGGCTCCCAACATCACGGCCTGGCGTCGCAGTGTGACCGGTGACCTGACCTCAACGCTGCACGTCGGATCACCCGACACGTCGGTCCCCGCCCTGCCCGTCACCCGGGGAAGGAGCGCCGCAACGGTGAAGAGCGAATGTCAGGCGACACAGCTCATCGAAGTGGACGTCGCGAACCCCGTGGCCTACCCGGTACCGGCCAACCAGAGCCTTCCGTCCCAGGAGCCCGGGACCGCCGTTCCGGTTCCCGCCTGATCCCGCAGCTGCCGGACCAAGAGACCGGGACATGAACCAGGGGCACCTCGAGTTCTGTGCCAGCCCTGCGTGGCGCCAGATGGTGGAGGAGACGATCCTTCCCGAGGCCTTGCGAGGCGTCGACCTCGGTGACGACGTCGTGGAGGTCGGGCCGGGACCTGGATTGACCACTGATGTGCTGCGTACCCGGACCGCCCGACTCACGGCGGTGGAGTTCGATCCCGAGCTCGCCTCGTCCCTGGCTGCACGCCTGGCCGGGACCAATGTGGAGGTCATCCGGGGCGATGCCACCGCCTTGGACGTGCCCGACGAGCGTTTCACCGGTGCGGCCTGTTTCCACATGCTGCACCACATCCCGACATCGGCGGCCCAGGACCGCGTGTTCGCCGAGTTGGCCCGGGTGCTCAAGCCCGGTGGCATGCTGGTGGCCGCGGACGGGATCGAGGACGAGGGCTCGCGGCAGTTCCACGCCGACGACATCTACAACCCGATCGATCCCAAGACCATCGATGGCCGGCTGACCGACGCGGGTTTCACGACCGTGGAGGTTCGTGTCTACAACCTCGGATGGATCTGTACCGCGTGGCGCGTCGCCTGAGCGACAGGAAAGAGGGAAGCGAGGCCCCTCTGCTAAGAATGCTCGCGGGGGACGGGGAGGAACAGCGATGAGGGACCGGGGACGACCTCGCACCAGCACTCGTCGACGGGCAACAGGGGTGGCGTCGGTCATGGTGGGGCTGGCGGTGTTCGCGGCCGCCTGCGGGTCCTCCTCTCCCCGGTCCGCGCCAGCCATTGCGGCCCCTCGGGGCCTGCCGTCGTTCTTCTCGGTGCCCCAGCCCCTGCCCAAGACCGGTGCCGGCACCCTCATGAAATACCAGAAGCTCGTCGTACCGGGACTCCACGGCGCGGTGTACCGCGTCATGTACCTGTCGGAGTCGGTGACCAACAAGCCGGTTCCGGTGACCGGGCTCGTCATCGTCCCCGACCGAGCCCCCCCGAAGGGCGGCTACCCCGTCGTCACCTGGGGACACGGTACCGACGGCCTGGCCGACCAGTGCGCGCCGTCGCTCGACCCGACTTCAGACGTGCCGCTGGCCAACGACCTGCTCGACCAGGGCTGGGAAGTCACCGCCAGCGACTACCAGGGCCAGGGCACCCCCGGGCTGCTTCCCTATCTGGTGGGAGTGAGCGCGGCCCGGAACACCATCGACATCGTCCGCGCCGCGCAACACCTGTCCGTGGCGCACGCCAGCGACAACTACGTGGTGTGGGGCCATTCCGAGGGCGGCCAGACAGCCATGTTCGCCCTCAACATCGCATCCGGCTATGCACCGGAGCTGCACCTGAAGGGCGTGGTGGCGGGAGCGCCCCCGTCGCAGTTCTATGCGATCTACCAGTTCCTGCAGACGAGCCCGTATCGCTACTACCTGTTCATGGCGGCCGGTGGGTTCCATGCCGCCTACGGCAACGACGTGGCACCCCTCGACCAGGTCCTCACGCCCCTGGGGATCTCACTCCTGCCCGACCTCGACAAGGGCTGCTCGGACTACGTCTCCTCGGTGACGAGCAGGTACACCCTGGCCCAGCTCACCAAGGGCAACCCGTTCGACATCCCCGCCTGGAAGACGCTGCTCAACGAAAACGACCCGGGTACGTTCAAGACAGCCAGCGCAGCGCCGCTGCTCATCATCCAGGGTGGAAGTGACGAGCAGATCCCGGTCGTCTCCACCGCCTTATTGGCCACGCACCTGTGCGGGTTGGGCCAGGACCTGGAACGGTGGATCTATCCGGGCCAGAGTCACGCCGGTGTCATCGGTCCCTCGGCGGTCGACATGGTGCACTGGATCGCCGACCGTTTCGCCGGCGGCCCCGATCCCGACCCCTACAAACCCATCGGGCTGCCCGGCGTGATGACCACGACCTGCCCCGCCTGACGCGCCGGTCGGCTGGGCCGGACACGAGCCACAAAGGGCCCCAAGGGGCCGGGGTAGCCCCCGGGTCACAGGGTAGAATTACCGCCGCGGGCGCCGACCGAGGTGGGGGACGGGCGCCGGCGACGAGCCCCGAGCTTAAGCTGGTCGCAGGCACGGCCGATGGACCGGGGGGGAACCGAGCAGGAGGTGGCTGCATGGGTTTGCGCGTCGGCGCCGACATCGCTCGGGTGGCTGACGTGGCTGCGTCTGTGGCTCGTTTCGGGGACCGTTACCTCGAGCGGTTGTTCACCCCCCACGAGATCGCCAGCTGTAGCGGCACGCCCTCGGTGATGGCCGCTTCCCTGGCGGCGCGCTTCGCCGCCAAGGAGGCCGCGATCAAGGTGCTGCGCCCCACCGACCAGACGCCGGCATGGCGGACGATCGAGGTGCGGCGCAGCCCGTCGGGGTGGTGCGAGCTCCGTCTGAGCGGGGACGCCGCCAAGCTCGCCGCCGAAGCAGGCATCACCGAGCTCGCCGTCAGCCTTTCTCACGACCGGGACATTGCTGCGGCCGTGGTGCTGGCGCAGTGCGGAGACTGACGAGCGCCGTGACGACCGCCCGATCGTCGACCGACGCGTTCCGTGACCAGGTGCTCGATTCGGGTCTGCTCATGGGCGGTCCGGTCGACGGCCTGTACGGCCGTTCCGGCACCTTCGAGGAGGTTGCCGCCGGCCTCGAGAATCTCGCCACGCGTCTGGGGGCCGGTGAGGTCGAGGACTACGTCCGCTTTCCTCCGATCCTTCCCCGGACCGTGTTCGAGCAGACCGGCTACCTGTCGTCGTTTCCCGACTTGATGGGATCGGTGCACTCCTTCACGGGCAATGACCGTCAGCATGCCGAGATGGTCGGCCTGGCGGAGTCAGGCGAAGACTGGGCCCGGTCCCTGGAGCCGACCGAGGTCATGTTGTGCTCGGCCTCCTGCCACAGCCTCTATCCGCACCTGGCCGGAGTGCTCCCCGAAGGGGGCCGTGCCGTCCAGGTCTCGAGCTGGTGTTTCCGCCACGAGCCCAGTCGCGTTCTCACCCGGATGCAGGCGTTCCGCATGGTCGAGTACGTCTATGTCGGTGAAGCCGACACTGCGGTGGTGTTCCGGGACCGGTGGATCCGGCGAGGCCAGGACACCCTGGTCGAGCTCGGTCTCGACATCGACATAGTGACGGCGAACGACCCCTTCTTCGGGCGAGGCGGCCGCCTCCTGGCTCTCAGCCAGCGCGAGGAGGAGCTCAAGTTCGAGCTCGTCACCTCGTTCGACGCCAGCGCCTCCCCCGTCGCCATCGCATCGTCGAACCTCCATCAGGACCACTTCGGCCACATCTTCGGGATGTCGACCTCGTCGGGAGAGGTGGCCCACTCGACGTGCTTCGGCTGGGGTCTGGACCGGATCGTGCTGGCCCTCTTCCACGCCCATGGCACCGACCCGGCTCAGTGGCCGGCCGCAGTGCGCGCCCGGCTGTGGCCGTGACATCGGAGGCCGCCGCCGCCGGGAGCCGACCTGTGCTGGGCGTGCTCCCCAACTTGCGGTCGCCGATGGAACTGTCCCGGGCCGCCGCGGGGGTGTGCGATCTCGTATGGATCGTCGACTCGGGTGACGACAGGCAGCCGGTCGTCCCTCGACTCCTGCGCAAGCTCGGCACCGTCGTCGACATCGTCGGCATGTCCGAGGACGAAGCCGCCGACGCCCTGCGACCGTGCCACCTCGACGGCATCATCGCCTATGCCGACTACATCATGTCCCGTGCGTCGGCTCTGGCGTCCCGCCTCGGGCTCGACTTCCACGACGAGGTGGTCACCGAGCGGATCGTGGACAAGCTGCCCCAGCGTACGGCGTTGCGCGACGGCGGCCTTCCGGTGCCGCGTTTCGTTGTCGTTGCGCCCGAGCCGACCTCCGAGGAACTCGACGCCGTGGTGCAGAGCGTCGAGTTCCCGGTCGTGGTCAAGCCCCGCCACGGGGCCACCAGCCGGGACACCGTCCTCGCCCACGACGCTGCCGAGCTCAGGAAGCAGCTGGCGGCACCGCCCTCGGTCGGCTCGGACCCCACCAAGCTCGTCGAGGAATTTCTCGTGGGAGCGACCCCGCCGCCCAGCCCCCACCTGGCCGACTATTGCTCGGTCGAGAGCGTCGTCTGCGCCGGGCAGATCAGCCATGTGGCGGTGACGGGACGGTTCTGGCCCGCCGAGCCCTTTCGCGAGACGGGCATGATCCTGCCGAGCGATTACGAACCGCCCGTGGTGAAGGCCGTGCTCGACGTGGCCACCCGGGCCATCTCCGCCGTCGGGGTCCGTATCGGCTTTCTCCACACCGAGATCAAGATCACCCCCGACGGCCCACGCGTCCTCGAGGTCAACGGGCGGCTCGGAGGCGGCGTCCCCGAGATGCTGGCGCTGGCCGCTGGCCTCGACCTGTACCAGATGTCCTTCCGGGTCGCGCTCGGAGAGCGCATCGTGTTCGACGAACTCGTCCCCACCGACCGGGTGGGGTACCTGATCTGTCGCCAGCCACCGCAGTGGGCGCGCCGCGTCGTCAGCGTGGAATCGCTCGACGCGGTGGCCGAGTACCCCGGGGTGCAGGCCGTGAGCTTGAACCGTCAGCCCGGAGACGAGGTCGACTGGCGCAAGGGCAGTCACCAGTACATATTCACGGTGATCGGTGCGGCTCCGGACCATGAAGGTGTCCTGGCGGTCCGTCAGCTCGCCGAGGAGGGAGTCCAGATCACCTATGCCTGACGGTGTCCTGACGCCATGAAAGCGACGCCCATCTGGTTCGGACCGACCTCGCGCCCGCTGTTCGGCATGTTGCATGTTCCTGACGGCGACGTGGCCAGAGGGGCCGTCGTTCTCTGCCCGCCCTTGGGACGTGAAGACCTTTTCTCCCACCGGGCCCTGCGGATGCTCGCCCTGCACCTCGAGCAGCAGGGGATCGCCGTCTTGCGCTTCGACTACGACGGGACCGGTGATTCGGCCGGATCGCAGCGCGACGGGGGTCGGGTGGCGGCCTGGTCGAGGTCCACGCAGGCCGCCGTCGACCTCATGCGCAGCGCCGGAGCCCCCATGGTGGGCGCGGTCGGGATGCGGATCGGCGCCACGCTGGCGGCCTTCGAGGCGACGCGAGCCCCTCTCGACGCGTTGGTCCTGTGGGACCCGTGCCGTTCGGGCCGTGCCTTTCTTCGAGAGGTCCACGCCTTGCATGCGGTGAGTGTCGGGGGGACCGATCCTGACGACGGCTCGGTCCAGACCCCGGGCTACCGCTATGACGCCCAAACCGTGGCCGATCTCAAGGCGCTCGACATCACCTCCACCGATGGTCCCATGGCGGATCGGATCCTCCTGCTGAGCCGGCCCGATCGTCAGCATGACGCGAAGCTCCAGGCCCGGATGGCCAACGCCGGCCCCCTCGAGGAGGGAGCGGCGCTGGGACAGTACGAGCTGCTCGTCGTGGACGGCCAGGTGAGCTCGGACCTGGAGGACACCATGGCGGGGATGGTCACATGGCTCTCGACGGTGGCGGCGCCCGATCCGGCACCATTCGACCTGACGCCATTTGACCGTCGGGCGACGTCCGCTGTGGTCGCTCACGACGCCCAATCCCGCCCCATCATCGAGCGCGCCGTACGCATCGGGGCCGCAGAGTTGTCGGGCATCGTCACCGAGATCGAAGGTGACGCGAGCGCGACGACGGTGGTGTGCTTCAACACCGCCCGGACCCGCCACCTTGGTCCGTCGCGTCTGTGGGTCGAGCTGGCGCGCGAATGGGCCGGTTGCGGCTTGCGGACACTGCGCGTCGACGTGAGCGGCATCGGTGACAGCGAGACCCACCCCGGCCAGCCCCGGGGCATCTCCTACCCGCCCGAGGCCGCCGCCGACATCGAAGACGTGGCACGATTCGTGTCGCCCCATGACCCGTCGCGCGTCGTGTTGGTGGGCCTGTGCTCCGGTGCGTACCACGCCGTGCTGGGCGGGCTCTCGCTGCGCGCCCAGGGCGTGTGCGCCATCAACCCCATCTTCACCCAACAACGCATGCCGGGCGAGCCGACCAAGGGGTCAGCCGAGCCCCCGACGCCATCGGGGCTACGGCGCATCGCCGACAGGCTGGCCGAGCACCAAGCCCTGAAGGTCCTGCGCCCCGGCCTGCCCGACGGGGTCTGGCGGCTCGTGTACCGCCTCGGCCTCCGTCGCTCCCCGGTGGACTCCGTCGAGCGTCTCGTGGCGGGGGGTTCCGACGTGCTGGTCATCGTCGGTCGCGAGGAAGCGATCCCCATGAAACGGGGTTCGGTTCACCGCCTGCGCAAGATGGCGCGCACGAGCCGCCTCCAGCTCACGGTCATCGACGACCTCGAGCACGCCATGTTGGGGGCCGACGACCCGCGCCGTGTCGGTGACATCGTCTACCGGCACGTGCGCGACCGGTTCGGGCAGCCCGAACCCACCGCCGATCCTGCCGATCCCCGCCACGACCCGATGCCTTTCGGTGTCGCCCACGAGGCCGGCACCGAGGCCCGGGTGGACGGGGCCTCTCGGTCCTGACCCCACGGGTCATCCCCGACAGAGGATCTCGACATGGGGGATGACGAAGAGCGCGTCGTGGCTCGACGCCCAGCGACGCCACGCTGTCGCCAGTCGCTCCAGGTCTCGTTCGAGGGCGAGGCCGGAGTCGACAGCTTGATTCGCAAAACTCGACCGGGTCAGGCGCTCCGCCCACAGTGCCCCCCACCACGAACGCTCGTCGGGTGTCGCGTAGCACCACGAGCTGGCTGAGATCTCGACGTCGGCAAAGCCGGCACGGCGGGCCCAATGCGGCAACCACCGCCCCCCGTCAGGCTCACCGCCCACCGCCCTGGCCACTCGTCGGTAGAGGCTGCGCCACTCCTCGAGCTCCGGATCGTCGGGGAACCAGAACATCCCTGCGTAGTCCCCATCGCGAGCGGCGACGACGCCGCCCGGTCGGCACACCCGTCGCATCTCGGCCAAGGCCGCCACCGGATCGGCCAGGTGCTGGAGCACCTGGTGTGCATGGACGACATCGAACGTTCCGCTCTTGAAGTCGAGATGGGTGACGTCCCCGACCTCGAAGCTGACGTTGCGCTGCGCTGCGGTGGCGGCTTCTGCCCGAGCATCGTCGAGAATTGCCTCCGCCGCGTCGATTCCGAGCACCGAGCCCTCACCGACGCACCGGGCGAGCCCGACCGTGATGGTGCCCGGACCGCAGCCGACGTCGAGCACGTGGGCTCCGGGCCACAACGCAGGGATCAGGTAGCCGGCGGAGTTCTCGGCGGTCCGCCACCGGTGAGACCGGAGGACGCTCTCGTGGTGGCCGTGAAGATAGGGGTGGGTGGCGTCGGGCATCTCCCCATCGTCCGACGAGGTCTCACGATAAGCAAAGAGGTATCTTGCATCGAAGAGATAAGGTCTTCTTATGGCTCGAGCGGAGTGGCTGCGGACCTTCCTGGCCGTCTACCGCAGCGGTTCGGTCACCGAAGGCGCTCAGCACCGGGGTCTCACCCAACCGGCCGCCAGCCAACAACTGGCGTCGTTGGAACGGACCCTGGGCGAGCCGCTGTTCGTGCGCAAGCCCAGTGGCATGGAGCCCACCGATCAGGGGCGACAGCTCTACGCCATGGTCGCCGAGGCGCTCGATGGGCTCGAGGGGGTCCTCCGGGATCTCGACACCGGCACCGTGCGGACGCCGGAGTCACCCGTTCGCTTCGGCTCGACGCCGGAGTTCTTTGCCACCGAAGTGCTTCCTCGCCTCGTCGGTCTCGATCTTGTCGTCACGGCCACGTTCGGGAGTGATGCCGAGCTGTTCAGGTTGTTGGAGAGGGGAGAGCTGGACGTCGCCGTCACCAGCTCGACGCCGCCTCGGCGAAACATCGGCGCCACGACGCTGCGCGCCAGTCGGTTCGTGCTGGTGGCTGCGCCCGATGTGGCGCCATCGGCCCCGTTGCGTTCTCTCCGTGCCGTGGCGACATGGCTCGAAGGCCGTCCATGGGTGGCGTACAGCCTCGAATTGCCTCGCACGCGCCGGTTCTGGCTCAGCGCCCTCGGACGGCCCTTCGGGGCCCACCTCCGACTCGTCGCTCCCGACCTCCGTTCGGTCCTGAGGGCTGTGGAGCTCGGTCTCGGTGTGAGCCTGCTCCCCGAGTTCGTCTGTGGGGACTCACTGGCTGAGGCACGCGTGGTGGAGCTGTTCCCGGTATCGGATCTGGCTCCCGAGGAACCGTGGTTCGCCTGCACCCGTCAAGGCGACGTGGCCCGCAGCGCCGTACGGGGCTTCCTCACCGCCCTGGACGACGAAGGCGGTAGACGAAGAACAGTCGACTGACCCGGCCGCCGAGTCTGGCGTAGGGCACCATCGGACCCACCCACAGCACCTCGACGGCGTCGCGGCCCATGGCCCGCATCCGATGCAAGGCGCCCACCAGCAGGGGTGCCCCCACGCCCTTGCCGATCAAGTCGGGACGCGAGGCGACGGGGCCCAGGGTGCCGGATCTGTTCACGTCATAGGCGCAGAACCCGGTGATGTCGTTGTCGTCGCGACCCAGCACCAGGGACCCTCGGTCGAAGGCCCGCAGCACTTCGCCTTGCCAGTTCGGCCAGTGCCGAGCCATCCACCGCTCGAGCTCGGGGCGATCGGAGGCCCGGGGCTCGAGGGCGAGGCCGGGGTCGGGGGGTAGATCGGCGAGGTCGATGTCGATGTTGTAGTTGGTCTCCTCGCGCGCGTAATGGTGGCGCTCGAGCAGGCAGCACAGAGCCGTCTCCTCGACAGGGACCCCAGGGAACAAGAAGTAGGGGGGGTCTGCTCCGACCGTGATCACCCGGGCGCCGTCGAGGTCGTCTTCGGCAGCGCGGAGCAGCTCGTGTCCGAGCCCGCGTCCTCGCCGGGCCGGGTCGAGCGCCAGGAGTCGGATGGAGCCGTCGTCGTGGTCGCGCTGCACCGCCACGACACCCAACCCCGGTTCGAACCGCACCAGGGCGGGTTGATCCGGGGCGAACAGGGTCCGCTCGAGCTCGTCGACCGTGGGTGCCTCTCCCATGGAGCGGGCACAGAGGGCGGCGATCTCGTCGAGCGACTCCGGGCCCACGACGGGCAGGGCGATCTTCACCGCGGTCTCATCGGTGGTCCCAGGGGCGATCGGTCATCGGGAATCCTAAAATCCCAGCCGATGGATCCCAACGAGCGGCGCTGGGTGATCGGTGGAGGCATCGTCGCGATCATCGGGACGGTGGGATGCGTGCTGGCAGCTGCACTGCCGGGAGCCCCCAAGAACCCGCTCGAGGGTGGCGACTTCATCGTATTCCTCGCAGTCGCCGTCGTAGGTCTCGCTCTCATCGTGGCCGCCGGGGCGCGGGATGCCCTCTCGTCCAGTGCGAGCGGGGCCCGACTCCTCAAACTGACGCGGCTCGATGCCGTGATCGAGCCCCCCTTCGAGGCAGCCGCCGAGCAGCTGACCGTGCGGCCCGTGTATCGGAACTGCCACGAGGACGCTGTCTACCGCACCAGATATGAAGTGGCGATGCAAGCCCGGTCCGAGGTGACGGTGCTGCTGCTGGAGGCCCTTGCTCCCTCGATGATCGAAGTGCAGTTCGATGACGTTCGCATCGTCCACCAGGACGTGGGGCAGGGCTCGGGAATCGCGTGGGCGAGCGTTCCCGACCCACCGTTCCTGTTCCGCTTCGACGTGGTGACGGGCCTGCCCGAAGAGAACATTCAGATTCGGGGATCGGTCTGCTGAACCGGAGGAGTACTTGGCGGTCCGCAATCCTTACACTGTCAGGGCCCCCCTGACAGTGTAAGGTGTCTCCTGACAGCTCAAGCCCGACAAGCAAGAGGAACTCATGGCCGTCAGCGAAGCGAGCGTCAGCGCAGCCTGCTCGTTCTGTCTGAAACCGGAATCCGCAGTTGCGACGTTGGTCGCCGGTCCGGGGGTCTACATCTGCGATGAGTGCGTCGAGCTCTGTGGCCAGATCATCGGCAACCCACCGTCGTTGCCACCGGAGCTGTCCTCGTGGGAAGAGGCCCTTGACCTCGACGGCGTGCTGGCGAGCCTCCCGCGGATGGCGGCCGCAGGTGCGCAGGTCGAGAACAATCTCGCCCGCTTCGTGAAGCGGGCGAGGGCGCTGGGCGCCACCTGGGCGGCCATCGGAACGTCCTTGGGGATGACCCGTCAGTCGGCGTGGGAGCGTTTCTCCGGCGAGGAGTAGCGCCGGTGCAAGCCGTCACCCACCGTCAGGTTTCGGACCGGGTCCCGTCGACGGTCACGTGATCCTCTCGTAGATCAATTCGAAGTCGTGCTCCCAGCTGGCGCCGTCCTGGGAGCGTTCCCATCGGCCGTCGATCCTCCCGCCATCCTCACTGAAATGGCCTACAAATCGTTGCCGAAAGGGCAGCGAGGTGAAATCGGGCGTATCTCGTTGCAGCGTCCAGATCCGCTCTTCAACGTTCATCGAATAGAGGCGGGCGACACCTCGCGAGTCGAAATAGTGCTGCGTGAACGCCGCACCCTCCGGATCAAGGCCGACGATCATCACTGCTTCGGGAGCACCGGGTTCGGAGACCTCCGTTCGCTGCAGCAGGAACTGTCCCCCCAGCATCCACTCGAACGTGGTTCGTCCGGTTGGTCCGGTGGGTTCGACACCGGGAAACAGGGCCTCCATCGTCCAGCGACCTACGAACGGCTCCAGACGCTGCAGCAGAGGAGTTCTGTCGTTGTCGTCCATCTCGAGAGTCTGCCTGGCAGCCGGAGCAGAGGTGCAGGCCGATGGTCTGGGGCCCGAGGCAGCGGGCGGCAGGAGCGACAAGGGCCCCCGACGACCTCACGGGTCACCCATGGGGGCAATTGGCGGTCGCTCTTTCGGTGCCGGCGCTTCACAGCCCCTGATTCGTCGTCTGAGGCCGGAGCGGGCCGCCCCGGGCGTTGACCTCCCGGCCCGCCTACCGTAGGATACTGGGTATGGTACGAATGGGTTATCCGGGCGGGCCGCAATGAGCGTCCGCCACGCGCTCCTCGCCCTGTTGAGCGAGGGCCCCAAGTACGGCTTGCAACTGCGCCAGGAGTTCGAGGAGAGCACCGGGGAGGTGTGGCCCCTCAACGTCGGACAGGTCTACACGACCCTCCAGCGCCTCGAGCGCGACGACCTGATCGAGTCCGATGACCGGGGAGAGGAGGCCGGCCCCCAAAAGGCATTCCGCATCACCGAGGCCGGCCGCACCGAGCTCGACACCTGGTTGAGCACGCCATCGGACATGACCGAGCCGCCCCGTGACGAGCTCGTGATCAAGGTGCTGGCGGCCCTGCGTGTCCCTGGCGTCTCGGTCCACGATGTGATCCAGGTCCATCGCCGGTATCTCGTCGAGTTGATGCAGCAGTGGACACGGCTCAAAGAGGACGAGGCGGATTTCGACGTCACCTTCGCCCTCGTCGTCGACGCCGAGCTCTACCGGCTCGACTCCGTGGTCCGCTGGCTCGACACCGCCGACGGTCGGTTGAAGCGGGCTGCGCTTGAGACTCCCTCGGGCAAGCCCGGGCCGCTCATCCGGCGGAGGTTGGTCGCCCGGCGATGAGCTATCTCGAGCTGCGCCAGGTCTCGAAGAGCTATGGGTCCGGTGCAACGGAGGTGCTCGCGTTACGCGACATCAACCTCGCCGTCGAGCGTGGGTCGCTCGTGGCGGTGATGGGGCCGTCGGGCTCGGGGAAGTCGACATTGCTCACGATCGCGGGCAGTCTCGAGGACCCGACCAGCGGCGACGTGGTGATCGACGGCGCGTCGCTCCAGGCGATGTCGCGCAACGACAAGGCGCGTCTGCGACGCCGTACCATCGGCTACGTCTTTCAGGATTTCAACCTGCTCGCCGGGCTCACCGCCGTCGAGAACGTCTCACTGCCCCTCGAGCTCGACGGATTCTCGGCGAGAAAGGCGCACGCGGCGGGGATGGCGGCGCTGGAGCAGGTCGGGATCGCCGAGCGAGCCGGGCACTACCCCGACGAGCTCTCCGGTGGCGAGCGCCAACGCGTCGCCATCGCACGCGCCGTGGTCGGCGAGCGGCACCTGCTCCTCGCGGACGAGCCGTCGGGCGCCCTCGACTCGACGAACAGCGAGGCGGTGATGCGCATGATCCTCAGCGCCTGCAAGCAGGGCGCCGCCGCAGTGGTCGTCACCCACGACGCGCAACTGGCGTCTTGGGCCGACCGGGTGGTCTTTCTGCGCGACGGGCGCGTACTCGATCAAACCGTGCTGCCACCGAGCCCCGAGGCGCTACTCGAGGAAAGCTCCCGCCCCCGTCGCTGATCGGTCCCCCGGTGTCCCTCCCCAGCCGGCCCTTGACGTGGCCTTAATACTGGTAGCATACTACGTATGATATTGGGTGCTCTACCACAAGGGTCGCGCCAGAGATGAAGGACGGTCGAAACCGATGAGCTTCCTCGAACTCCGCAGGGTCACCAAGTGCTACGGCGAGGGTTCGACCCTCGTCCAAGCGCTCACCGACATCGACCTGTCGGTCGATCCCGGCCATTTCGTGGCGGTGATGGGACCGTCGGGATCGGGCAAGTCCACCCTCCTCACGATCGCAGGAAGCCTGGAGGACCCGACCAAGGGTGAGGTGCTGATCGACGGTTCGTCGCTCTCGGCGATGTCGCGCAACGACAAGGCGCGCCTCCGGCGCCGCACGATCGGCTACGTCTTCCAGGACTTCAACCTGCTCGCCGGCCTCACCGCGGTCGAGAATGTCTCGCTCCCCTTGGAGCTCGACGGCATCTCACTGAGACGGGCACGCACCGCGGCGATGGTCGCCCTCGAGAAGGTCGGGATCGCCGAGCGAGCCGGGCACTACCCCGACGAGCTCTCGGGTGGTGAGCGCCAGCGTGTCGCCATCGCCCGGGCCGTCGTCGGCGAACGCCATCTCCTTCTTGCCGACGAACCGTCGGGCGCGCTCGACTCGACGAACGGCGAGGCGGTGATGCGTATGATTCGCGAAGCCTGCACGCAGGGCGTTGCCGCCATAGTCGTCACCCACGACGCGCATCTTGCCTCCTGGGCGGACCGTGTCGTCTTTCTCCGCGACGGCCAGATCGTCGACGAGTCCGTTCCCCCGAGCGCCGACGCGCTCTTCGAGCCCACCTCTGCGTCATGAGCGTCGCTCTCCTCGACCCCAGCACTGACGCCCGCCCCGCCGGGGGCGGAGCGCCCGCTCGACGGGCGGTCGTTCGTTGGGCCTGGCGCCTCTTTCGCAGGGAGTGGCGTCAGCAGCTCTTGATCCTCGCTCTCATCGTGATCGCCGTGGCCGCCACGATCGTCGGCTCGGCCGTCGCCACCAACAACCCGCCCGCCAAGAACGCAGACTTCGGCACGGCGCGGTACTCCGCATTCTTCTCGACGTACGACGCGCAAGCGGCGAGCGTCATCGCGAGGCTGGAGCACGCCGGGCGAGTCGACGTGATCGAGAACGAAACGGAGTCGATCCCGGGATCGATCAACACCTATCAGGTCCGTGCCCAAGACCCCCACGGACCCTTCGGCGGGTCGATGCTCTCACTCGCCTCCGGGCACTACCCGTCGGCTGCCGACGAGGTCGCCGTGACGAGCGGCGTCGCGTCGGCGTTCCACCTCTCGGTTGGCGCCACCTGGCGGGTCGGCGGTGTCGAGCGACGAGTGGTCGGCGTGGTCGAGAACCCGCAGAGCCTCCTCGACGAGTTCGCGCTCGTCACACCTGGGCAGGTGACAAATCCCACGGGAGTCACGGTGTTATTCGACGAGCCCGGCGCTCCGCTGAGCTCGTTCAAGGGCGTCGATATCCAGACCCCCGCCTCGGTGGCACAGTCGAATCCGCTCAACCCCGAGACGATCTCACTGGCGGCACTGGTACTGGGCATGCTGCTGATCGCGCTCGTCTCGATCGGCGGCTTCACCGTCCTCGCGCAGCGGCGCATGCGGTCGATCGGGATGCTCGAGTCGACCGGTGCGACGGACCGCCACGTCCGTCTCGTCATCAGCGCCAACGGCACGGTCGTCGGTCTCGTCGGTGCGGTCCTCGGTTTTGTCCTGGGGCTCGGCGTCTGGCTCGCCTACCGTCCCAGTCTCGAGCAGAGCTCGCATCACCTGATCGGAGCGCTCGCGCTCTCGTGGCCAGTGGTAATCGCCGCCATGGTGCTCGCCGTCGTTGCCGCACTCTTTGCGGCGTCCCGTCCGGCGCGGGCCATGACCAAGGTGCCGATCGTCCAGGCTTTGTCGGGCCGGCCGGCGCCCCCTCGCCAGATCCACCGCTCCGCGGTCCCGGGCATCGTCTTTCTCGTGCTCGCCTTCTTGCTGCTCGGGTACTCGGGAGGTACAAATCACGGCAACGGGAGCGGTGGGATGCCGGAACTCCTCCTCGGGCTCGTTCTCCTCATCCCTGGACTGATTCTGCTCGCCCCATTCTTCTTGTCGGTGACCGCTCGTGTGGGTCGCCGTGCGCCGATCGCCACCCGGCTGGCGCTGCGTGACCTGGCCCGGTACCGGGCGCGCTCGGGCTCGGCACTGGCGGCGATCAGCCTCGGGGTGCTCGTCGCGGTGATCGTCATGCTCGCCGCCGCCTCCCGCTACGGAAACGTCCTCGACTACGCGGGCCCGAACCTCGCCTCCAACCAACTGGCCCTCCACGCCAATGTGCCGCCTCCGGTGGGATCGGAGATCATGCTGCCGAACGGCAAGGTCCAAGTCCAAAAGGCTTTGACGAGCACCATGGCGGCGGCCCTCCGCCAGGTGCCAACGCATGCCGAGGCGATTGCAAGGGGGTTGGGTGCACAGCTCATCGCGCTCGAAACCACTAACGTGAATCTGAACGCGACGCAAGGTGGCCGAAACTGGACGGGGCAGATCTACGTCGGGACCCCGCAGCTGCTGCGTGCCTTCGGGATCACGGCGGGAGAGATCGATCCGAATGCCGACATCCTGAGCTCGCGCCCGGGTCTCTCCGGGGTCTCCGGGGTGACCTTCACCTATGGACCGAACAACGACAACGGCTCTCAAAGCCCTGGTTCGGGCCCGCCACCGTCCTCGCATTGCAACGCGACGACCGACTGTCTCGCCCATCCCGTCATCGAGGAAGTCGGCGCTCTTCCGACCGGCACCTCGGCGCCGAACACGGTGATAACCGAGCATGCGATGAAGGAGTTCCACCTCCAGGCGAGCACGAACGACTGGTTGGTTCTGGGGGCTCAGGCCTTCACCGCCTCGCAGATCAGCAACGCTGAGCTCGCCGCCTCGACGACCCAGCTCTCGGTCGAGGCGAAGAACGACCAGCCGAGCTCGTCCTCGGTCGTCGGCTGGGCGACGGTCTTCGGGATCGTGGTCGCTCTGGGCGTGCTCGGAATGTCGGTCGGCCTCGTGCGGAGCGAGACGGCAGGTGACCTCCGCACGCTGGCGGCAACAGGTGCGACCAGTTCCACGCGGCGCACGCTGACCGCCGTGACGGCCGGCGCGCTCGGATTTCTCGGTGCACTCCTCGGGGTCGTGGGGGGGTACATCGGCATGATCGGTTGGCTGCGGAGCAACTCGCTGAACGGTGGGATCGCCGCCCTGGGGAACATTCCCGTCGGCGATCTCCTCCTCATCCTGCTGGGTATGCCCGCGTTCGCGGCGGTTGTCGGTTGGCTCTTCGCCGGTCGCGAGCCCGCAGCCATGGCGCACCAGGCGATCGAGTGAGCGGAACCTCGAGATCAGCCTGCTCCAGACATCCGGCGCGATGTTGATCGACAACAGCGGAGAGCATGGGACTGTATTCGAACCCTCCGCCCGAGGATCTCAAAGGTGAAGGCTGTGGAACTTGTGTCACCAATGTCCAGACACAAAACGCCTTCGGAGCGGTCACAACTGAAATGTCGTATCTTGGCCGGACCGCCTCAGAGGGGGTGGTCAACCTACTGAGGAGAAGTTCCCGTCATGAGCGTCACCATCATTGCCCACTTCCCGGTTGCCGATGTCGAGAAGGCCATAGCAGGCTTGCAGGCCAACGCAGCGCTCCTAGAGGAAATCACCGAGGACACCAAGGGCGGTGGCATCATCCACCACACCTTCGTCGCCGGTGAGGGCGAACTCGTAGTCATTGACGAGTGGAAGACGGCGGAACAGTTCCAGAGCTTCTTCGAGGGCAATGCCAAGGTCGCGAAGGTCACGGAGATTATTGGCGTTACCGGCCCTCCCGCCGTTTCGATATACAACGAGGTTGACGCGCCCGGCAAGGTGTAGCCGGCTGGGCCATCAACGGAGGCGAGCGAAGGGCGATCCGTGTCGAGGCCTGTCGTTCTCGATTCTGGCCCGACTCAACAGGGAACGTCGGGCGCAACTAGCGGATGTCGGGGATCTCGAGCCCCGCGCATCCACCGTTGGCATGAGGATTGTGTCGGAGTCGGGTAGTCGGGTCGGACGGTGACCCGCCCATAACGTCGACTCTGTGCGTACCGACCGGGAATCGACACGTCCGGTCAACATCGAACAGACTGGCACGGTGACGATGGAAGTCCTCTTCGCCAGCGTGCCTGTCGTCGATCTACAGGCGGCGATGCCCTGGTATGAGC
>Ga0187890_10001401_pt1 | contig 17334 bp, 16 predicted proteins | sample June2016WEW_21_1_FD_133005 | JGI IMG/M metagenome (GOLD analysis project Ga0187890, IMG submission 133005) | Peatland microbial communities from SPRUCE experiment site at the Marcell Experimental Forest, Minnesota, USA - June2016WEW_21_10 | ecosystem: Environmental > Terrestrial > Soil >... | reverse complement strand
TTGTCGTTGGCAACCAGCAGCTCACCGTCAGTCGAGTCGAACACGACCGAGCTCGGCGCATAGCCGGTCGGGATCAGGCCCGAGACAACTTGGGTGTTCAGATCGATTACGGCAACGGCGTTGGCATTGTAGAGTGCCACGTATGCATTGTTTGAATTATCGACGGTGATCGAGTTTGGCCCCACGACAGTGACGAGCTTGTCGGGCACTGTAACCCCCAGCCCAGACAAGAAGGGATCAAGCTCAATCGTCGACGACACCGTATTGGTGCTCGTGTTGATCACCGAGATCGTGTCGTCATAGGCATTGGTGACCAACAGGTAGGTGGTCGACCCACTGGTCCAGAAGGCCAAACCCGTCGGGTGCAGGCCGACCGTGATGGTCTTCGTGACTTTGGACGTGGACAGGTTCACGACGGAAATGGTGCCCTCGCTCGTCGCGCCAGTCGGATAGACGGCAACGACGGGCGTGCCGTTCGAGTACTCCTGGAAGCTGCTCGCGGTAGGAACCTTTCCAGCCTCGTTGGCAACGTAGGCGTAAGTGCCGGCGCTATTGATCAGGATGTTGTTCGGGACCTGACCGACGCGGATCTCCTTGCCTTCCACCGGGGTTCCCGTCAGGTTGATGCTGGTGATCGTGTCGTTGTTGTCCAGCACCACGTAAGCGGTATTGCCATTCGGAGTGACCGCGATGCCCATCGGATAGGAAGTGGGCGCACCATCGGATACAAGCGAGACGGTCTGGCCGCAGGGGATTTCAATGCTGCCGGTGGTCCCCGGAGGGCTGCCGGACGGCGGTGCCTTGGCGGTGTTGAACGGAGCGACCCATGGATAGCAGGTAACGTTGGTCAGATAGCCGCCGCCGTTGACGTCGAGCGGAACGCTGACCTCTGCGTAATTGGAGAGCAAGCCGGTCGTCGGGTTGACACTGGCGATGGCAACGTACGCCGGCCCGTAGTCGCCGTCCTGGCTAAAGAGCAAGTACTGGCCATTGGGCGTATAGGTGATACCCATGGAGCTACCGCTGTTGGTCTTGGACGGAATGTAGTTCTGTATGACCTGGCCTTGCGTGTAGGCCCCGCCATCGCAGCCGACGGAGGCGACGCAGAAGATCGAGACGGACTGTGGGGCGCCCATCTGAAGGACGGCGGCGGTTCCATTGCCCGTGGGATTGAGTGCGATGGCCTTGGCCCGGGTCTGAATGCCGAGGTAGACCTGGGTGCCGGCAGGGGTGATGATTGTGCCATCACTGACAACCCACGGGTTGGACAAGGGTGCCGTGAAGGTCGGGCCCGTGCTCGCGCTCGTGTTCTCGCCAGGTGTGTAGGTCGGGAACTCTGTGGACTGCGCGAGCGCCGAAACGCTCAGAGCCGCTGCCATTGCCAGGATGGCGAGCGCCCGCAGACAATGGATACGAGGCCTACTTAGAGAGTGATTTCGAGCCGTTTTTCTTGACATATACATCGTTCTCCTCATTGGATTGTTTTCTCATGCAGTGGGATCGATGGTGCGAGATTGAGTGGAAAAACGTTGGGCGGGTGATCCATGAGCGGCGATAATAGTTGGCCAACGTTACCGGATTATTGCGGGCCAATGAAGATAGAGTGAAACTTCTGTTACAGGAGCTGAACTTCTTCTCCCGGATGACGCGCGCTACTTTCCGCTAAGCAGGGTCGGTCAACCCGCTGTTGGCCACAGTCGAGCTTTGGGATGTCTTGTCTCGAGACAAGCTTGTCGCGAGAGTTAAGCCGGAGGGCCATATTGTCCCAATGTGTGTTGACTCCGGTGTTGGCGAAGCAGTCGACCCCGAACCAGTGTCACGGGTCGTATCGTCGGTAAACAGGAAATTGTGTTTTTGGTCACAAAATCACTTCACGCTAATACCCAGGTCGGCATGTGGCGCACATCTCCCGCGAGTGTACCCGGCGTTGAGAAATGTTCGCAGCCAAGAAAAAAAGGGTGCGCCCCTTCTCGCGCTTTTCGAGAAGGGGCCCGTCCAACCGCTGGAAACCTGGGGACGGCCTAACGTTTCCATGTTCTTCCTAGCCAAAGCCAGTCAGTGACTTCTAGAAATCTATGTCCAATACGAAGACCAAGGCGATATCTCGATTCATCACAAAGACGACGTGATGCGCGTCACAAGGCACTCCTGAAAAGCCATTTCCTCGACCTCACCCGGACGGTCGAATGCACAAATCGCGGCAAACCCCGACACGAAAACCAACTTTATTTTCAAGCGATGAAAACGCGAACATCCGCCGCCCGTCCATCGGCCGAAAATTTGACAGTACCTCGGTAACTTTCCGTAACACGTCCTTTCGTGCGATTCTCTTCTCGCCGTTCCAGAAGAAGAATTAACCCGCTGCCGGAGACCAACTCCCTCCATGCTGCGGATCTCAAGTGAGGTTTATCCCATGTTGCAGTCTCCGGAAAATAAGTACGCTCCAACTCCTTCTCCTGCTCCCACTTACACGCCTCCAAAGCAAGCCACCTCACCCATGGATCAGGCCAACATCGGCCGCTCGCTGGTTATCAAGGGTGAAATCACCGGCGCCGAATCCCTCTTCATTGACGGACGCGTCGAAGGCACCATCAACTTTCCCGAGAACCGCGTCACCGTCGGCCGCAACGGCAACGTCGCTGCCAACATCAACGCCCGCGAAGTCGTCATCATGGGCAAAGTCCAGGGCAACGTCGAGTGCGCCGACCGTCTTGACATCCGCAGCGAAGGCCTCCTCGCCGGCGACGTCATCACTCACCGCTTCAGCGTCGAAGAAGGCGCGGTCTTGAAGGGCAGCGTCGAAGTCCGCAACCCTGAGAAGAAAGATCAGAAGAATCAGCAGAATCAAGCCAAGGCCGTGGAAGCTCCCAAGACGATGGCTGCCGCCGCAGGCAACGCGTAGATCGAGCTTTGGGCTTTCGGCTCGCAATTTTGGATTTGAATTCGTTAGCCGACGTTCGTTAACCGACGTGCGTTAAACAACGAAGAAGAGGGACGAGGCAAACTGGCCCGTCCCTCTAGTTTTTTTGATTTTCATTACCTCGCCTGAAGCGTAAGGCGAGAGCCCAGCTCCAAAAGCCCAAAGCCGTTACTGTTTCGGCTTGAAATCCAGCGCCGCAGAATTAATGCAATAGCGCATGCCTGTTGGACGCGGGCCATCGGGAAAGACATGCCCCAAATGCGCGTCGCAGCGGGCGCAGCGAGCCTCGATCCGAGTCATGCCGTAGCTGCGGTCGGTCAGTTCCTTGATGTTCTTCTTGTCCGCCGCGTTACAAAAACTCGGCCAGCCGGTTCCCGAATCGAATTTTGTATCCGAACCAAAGAGCAGCGCACCGCAACACACGCAGTGGTACGAGCCGTCATCGTGTTTGTTCCAGTACTTCCCGGTGAAGGCAGGCTCGGTGCCGCACTGGCGCGCGACCTGATATTGCTCCGGCGAGAGTTGCTCCTTCCATTCCTTGTCAGTCTTCTGTACTTTTGCAACGCTGGCGTTCGAGGTCGTTTCCGTCATTCTTTCACTCATAATTTGTCTCCAAGAGTCAGATGCGCAAGGCTGCTAAAAGTCACAAACGTGGAGCAAGTTCTCCATTCCAAGCACATTTCAGAAAACCCATGTTCCGGGCAGAGCGCACTCCGGTTCCCAGAAAACCGAACACATTTGGAGTGACCATGCTCACATCCCCGCTCTGCTCTTTCCTGTTTCATGAGCGATAGGCCAGCAAGAATTCTTCACGGGCCGCGAATTCAAGGAGCAAGAGATCCATGGGCGACCTGAGCGAGCATTTCTCGAAGAGCGAGCTGGCCTGCCATTGTTGCGGCGAGCTAAAGATCGAAAGCGGGCTCATCGAGGCTCTCGAACAGTTGCGCACTTTCGCTGGCAAGGAAATCATCGTCCACGACGGCTACCGCTGCCCGGCTCACAATCAAGAGGTGGGCGGCGTGAGCGACAGCGAGCACACGCGCGGCATGGCGGCCGATATTGCCATCCACGGCCTCTCACTGCAGCACATGTATGAACTCGCGCTGCAGGTTCCGACTTTTCTCAATGGCGGCATCGGAGTTTATGACGGCGGATTTCTCCATCTTGACATCCGCATTCATCAGGCGCGCTGGGCACGAGTCCGCGGCCAGTACGTGGGAATTCAGCACCTCGTGACGCCGCCCGCGATTGTCTTTGCCAAGACTGAAATGAAAGGGCAGCCGGGCGCGAAGCCAGGCTAGGCGCAGGCCGCTCGGATCGTAATCCGGATGAACGGTAATTTGCGGAAGAGGCGGGGCATTGGCTCAAAAGCCTTGCCGGGCGCGGCTTTCGCACGCATCAGCCCCTTCTCACGCGGCTTTCGTTACTCATAATGTGCAGATCCTTTCACCCAGGCACGACAACGCGCCCCGACTGATCACAACAAACCGCTTCCTATCATAGATTTACAGTCTTTCCCCAAGATGGATTTCCGGATGCACTAGACAGGGCAAGCTCTGAACGCCAAGGAGCAAATTGGGGGCACCAACCTTGTCCGTCGTCTATAGCACTGAGTGCAAAGAAGCTCAGAAGGCAACCCGGCCAGCCGCCATGCTTCCGATTCTGGTGGTCCTGTTCCTGCTTTCCTATGGACTGCTCACCATGCTGGTGTTTGAGCAGGGTCAGACCATCGAATCGCAGCGCAGTCTGATCCGCGAAATGCTTAAAGACAGTACCCAACTTGCCGCCCTGAAAGGCAAGCTGGCGAAGGACGACAGTCAGCGCCCAGCCGAGAAGGCCTCGGCCGCGCAGGACCAGAAGGATGCAGTACCAGCTCCTGCAGCACCCCAGGATTCCAAGAAAGCTCCGAAGCAGCATCCCGGCAAATCGGCGCGGACGACGAAAGACGCCCCCGGCAAACCGGCCGCGGATCTGGAGGATGTACGGCGGTCAACGCACGTGATCTGAGGCGAAAGCTTTCAGAGTTTTGAAGAAAAACGGTTCCGTGGAAATCCGGCCTTATGTGGAAGGCCGTGGTAGGTGACCCAACATGAAGACCCTGGCCCTAGCCGTCGTTCTGTCCCTTCCCGTCCCCAGGTTGGCGCCCCCAGCCCAGCTTTCCCCAACCCCCAGCCAGCACCCGGTAAAAAAGCAGGGTGGACGCTGGTATTTTGCGGCGACCGGTCACGCGGTCTATTGCTATGGCCCGGTGGTGACACTACCGCAGGCGCAAGGCGGACTTCTCAAAGTCGCGACCTTCTGCCGCGGCGACCAGACGATGGTCCCGCTGAAAGACTAGCTGACTACCGGGAGAATCCGCGGTACTGGTGCCGTTTCATTTGCACAGGCATTCGGCGCTAGACTGTTGTCATGCCAAAGCGAAAACTGCGAATCGTAAAACCTACTCCTATGATGATCGGCATTTGTGAACGCTGCAATTCCCAGTTCAAGGCCGATTCTCGGGAAGCAATTGCGACCGCCTTCAAGGATCACATCTGCGAACCTATAGACAGCAGCCAAAATGCTTTGCGGATCGTGAGCGAAGCTACCGAAGGCAAGTAGCCGTTTCATTGCCCCTCGGCCTTTAATATCTTCTCTTGCATCGCTAGAAAATGCTCGTATTTCAAGAGCACAGCCAGCGGCTTGTCGTTGTCTTGAATCACTAGCGTCTTGTCTAGCTCCCGTAATTGCGTGACGTTCAATGCTCTCAAGCGGCTGATTCCCACGTGCTGCACGCTCGGGTCAAGGTACGGAATTTCAACTTGGTTCGCTTTCGCCATAAATCCTCTCAGTTGGCCCGTGCCAGCGCCTTGAGTACGAGTTCTTTATCTACCTTCGCATTCGGTTTGCGCTGAGGTAGCAGCGCACAGAGTTCCGCAAGACTCCAAACGTGGTCGGTTAATCCCGCTTCCATCGCGGGCGTCACGCGCAACGAAGAATGCACGCGACAGAAATTGTAGTGAAAGAAGTACAGCGCCACCTGATGGCCGTGGTTTTCTACTTTCTTGCTGTGGCCGTTGGTGAGCCGCGTAAACCGTCGCATCCCCATCCGCATGGAAAGGTTCTGGCGTTCCACATAACTGGTGGAGATGTGTTTCGGATCGGGGTCGCCAGCGAGCACTCCCGTGCGGCATCCGATGCAAGTTGCAGGACTATAACGCGACTCGCCTTCATTCGATGCACCGTAGATTTTAACCAGCATCGCGTAGTCGATCTCAGAGCCAAAGGCCTTCTCTACAGCCTCAGCGTAAACGCGGTGCCCATCCGTTGTTAACTGAATCCGGTTGGTGATCCGCGAGGCTACATCTTCCATGAAATCGCGGGCCGTGGAAGCGCCCCGATCCCCGAGCATGTAAGAGACGATCAGTTTGGTATCGGCGTCGATTGCCGTCCACGTCCAAACGCTGCCGAACCCAGCTTCCATTTGCTCCATCGTGAGGTTTTTATCCTTGCCGAGCACGAACGCCCAGATTTCGTCGCATTGAAGGCGCTTCACTTTAAGACCGCGCACCATTGCATTGTGATATGCAGCACAGGCACACCCGGCGTCTTCAAGTAGTCTCAGCACGGTATGTTTTCCTACTCCAAGCATTCGGCACGTCGCGTTAATCGAATTGCCCTCAACCAGAGCCGCTATGATTTGCGTCCGTTTTGTCGTGTTTAGCTGATTCATTGCCGTTCGACCTTGCCTAATAATAGGCAATATAACGGCAATTGTCAAGCATTATTTGGCTTCTTTACGGATTCTTTGTACTATATACTTATGCCAATAATCGACGCAGAATAGCGCTAGAATCCCAATCGGGAGAACTGCTATAGCTGCAATCAGGCCGATTGTGGACACTCGTTCCTGAGTTTGAAGAAGTTCGACTTCGGGAGATTCATTAATGGAATTGAGACGATTACTAGATTGTCTTGAAGCATCCCGTTTGTCATTGCATTGGTGGTTATCATTTTTTACATGGCTTGTCGTTATCGGCGTCGTATCCGAGACAGTATTTGTGATTTGGGAGTATTGCGACGACATGCACGCCTTCCAGCGCGGCATCATTCTCCCTCCATGGAAGCCCAGCAGAGTCAAATTTGCGCTAGAAATTGTTGGCGTTGCACTTGTCGCAATTGGAGTTGCTGGAGAACTAAATTTGGAATCTAGGATTGCCACGGTAGAAACCAAATTAGAAGACGCTAACGACCGACACACCGTTAGTTTGCAATTCGCATTAAGAGAATCGCTCCCGCGAACTTTACTCGGGTATCGCACTATCGATCCATTTGCATTTGACAATGCATTGAGAAATAAACCAAGAGGCAGTGTCGAAGTATTGGTCAATTTTTCCGATGTCGATGCACATGGATTCGGCGTAGATTTATTGAGTGCACTTTCTCGTGCCGGTTGGGACGCATCTAGCATAAATGGACTGCCGCCAGAAACTAGGACTCTTTGGAAAACTACGATAGTCCGGTGCCATCCATGGGATATGGCGTACCATTCTGAGCCGAGGACGGCCGTCGAAGCATTTCTAGAAGCATTACGAGTAGGGACAGAGGAGAAAGGACATGGTGTGATGATATGGATGGAGCAAGACTCCAAATTGCCCGACGACCGTTGCGTCGTCGAAGTACATCCCCCAACTCCCAAGGCACAGCAGGTCAACAATAAATAGAGAAGCCCATGTGTGCATGCCAAACGGCACCAGTACCGAATCCGCTTGACACTATAGCTAGCCCCCGCCAGAATGCTTGCACTGCTATCTGTGGGATAGCACCGTAAGTCCCCCCGGTTTCCCTGCCGGCAATCTCAGGGGTTTTCTAAAATCTTCCAGGAGCTGTAAGACATGAACAGGAATTTTGCTGTCACTGTGATTGCTGTGTCCCTGACGCTGGCTTGCGCCGGCATCGTCTCCGCGCAGGAAACCAAGTATCCGGACATTCTTGACGCTAAACCGATGTACAAAGCCGGTCCGAACCACATGAACCTAGGGTCGAAAGAGCCGACGGCCAGCCTCGTCCAATGGAACGGCAGCTACACGGATCTGACGGGCAAGACAATCACCTACACCCAGATCGGCACCAATCCGACCAACACCAACACCTCGACAACGATTCCCGTGATGATCATTCCGGTCAAGTTTGTGTACTCGAAGAAGAACGGCAACATGACCTTCGATCCCAAGAATAAAGTACTTTCAAACGGCAAGACTGTGATCAACAACATCATCGCCTCGCCGCTTTTCCAGTCGGGAGTTGATTTCACGCAAGGCGGAACCGACCTCGGGACCACGCAGTACATTGACGCGTTCCAGCGCGGCAACTTCTGGTCTACCGTTGGCGGTGAGCCCGACTATCACGTGCTTCTGGGCACACCGAAAGTGCTGCCGGAGAAAACCGTTACCGTATCGAATCCTGGTTTGGGCGGCGTCTTCAATAACCCGTTCGGCAGCGGCGTCATCGGGACATATCCGATCAATGACCTTGATGCGGAAATACAGGTCTGGATGAAGGAGCAGAAGAAGATCAACCCCGGCGTACTGCCCATCTTCATTACCTATGACATCTTCTTGACCTCAGGCGGATGCTGCATTGGCGGCTACCACAACGCCGACGGGCCTCAACCGGGCGGCCAGACCTATTCGATGGCCACCTACGTAGACAGTCCGGGATCGTTCGCGCAGGACGTCTCCGCGCTCTCGCACGAACTGGGCGAGTGGATGGATGACCCATTTGTCGATAACCTGGTGAACTGCCAGGACAACGGCATCATGGAAGTCGGCGACCCCCTCGAAGGCGGACCCAACTACGGCGCATATCCTTACACGCTGGGAGGCTTCACTTACAACCTGCAATCGCTGGTGTTTATCGGCTACTTCGGAGCTCCGCCAAGCACATCGGTTCATAGCTGGCTGGCTTTCCAGAACGACGAAAGCAGCGTCTGTCCTGGTCAGTAGGTTTAACTTTTTCTTTCGAGCCCGTCCTGCTCAGGACGGGCTTTTTTCTTGCCCTGGTCGCACCGGCAGTCCGATGGGCTGAATCAACTTCTCTCGAGGCCATCTGAACGCATTCCGCTTCCTGATTACCTTCGTGCCCTTCAACCGCCGGTCTCGCCAAGGCTAGACTCGAAAATATGACTCCGCTAGCACTGAATGCCATCTTCCCCTGGCGCAGGACCTTTGGCGTTCTGTTTCTAGCCTGCTGTCTGTTTGTTCCCCGATGTACGCGGGCTCAACAGGGAACGCCGCCGAAGCGTAAGCTCTTGAACCATACGGCCCCCCAATATCCTTCTCTGGCCCGAACCATGGCCTTGACTGGAGTCGTAAAAGTGGATGCGCTTGTCGCCACCGACGGGACTGTCAAAACCGTCGACATCAAAGGCGGCCATCCAGTCCTCGCACAGGCTGCGGCCAACACGGTTCGCCAGTGGAAGTGGGAGCCTGCTCCCCATGAGTCCCACGAATTGGTGGAAGTCCGCTTCGCTCCGGCCGATTAGCGAACTTCACAGTTTCGAATCGTGCCGCAGAGGCCAGGGGTGACCTCGCTTCTGAACTCCGCATTACCGCGTCTTCTGTTGTACAGTCTTCCGCGATAGTTGTAGGATCGTCGATTGAATGCGGTTCGGATTCGCCTGTTCGATCTGCAGGAGTGAGCCATGAATACCTTCCCGGTTTTGTTGGCTGCGCTTTGCATCTACGCTCTCGCCTATCGTTATTACAGCGCTTTCATTGCCGCTAAAGTGCTGGCACTCGACGATCGCCGCATCACTCCCGGGCACGCCTTCGCGGATGGACATAACTATGTTGCGTCGCCGCGCTGGGTTCTCTTCGGACATCACTTCGCGGCCATCGCGGGAGCAGGCCCGCTGGTCGGTCCAACGCTGGCGGCTCAGTTCGGATTTGCTCCGGGATTTCTCTGGCTCCTGATTGGCGCAGTGCTTGCAGGGTGTGTGCAGGATTTCACGGTCATGGTCGCGTCGGTGCGCCATCGGGGCCGGTCTCTCGCTGACGTCGCGCGCACGGAAATCAGTCCGTTTGCAGGCCTGGTCGCGATGATCGCGGTCCTCTTCATTCTTCTGGTGACGCTCGCCGGCTTGGGAATTGTTGTCGTCAATGCGCTCTCGAACAGTCCGTGGGGCGTTTTCACAATTGGCATGACGATTCCAATCGCGGTCATCATGGGATGGTGGATGTTCAAGAGCCATGCCGGAAAAATCACCGTCACCGGTCCCAGCATCTTCGGAGTCGTATTCCTGATCGCCGGGGTGGTCGCAGGACATTGGGTCGCGCAGAGCAGCGCCGCCTCGGCGCTGACATTCACCCCGCATCAGATCACGATCCTCATGGCCATCTATGGCTTGGTCGCATCCGTTCTGCCGGTATGGCTGGTGCTGGAGCCTCGGGACTATCTTTCGACTTATGTCAAGCTGGGCACGATTGCGGTTCTTGTTATCGGCGTCTTCGTTGTACATCCGAACATTCAGTTTCCTAACTTCACCCCATTTGTGCACGGTGGCGGCCCGATCATCAAAGGACCGCTCTTTCCTTTCCTGTTTGTGACGATTGCCTGCGGCGCGATTTCCGGGTTTCACTCGCTGGTCTCATCCGGCACAACACCCAAGATGCTGGATAAAGAAACCGACGCGCGCTTCATCGGTTATGGGGCAATGATTGCCGAATCGCTGGTCGGAATCCTGGCCCTGATCGCGGCCTGCTCGCTGCATCCGGGCGACTATTTCGCCATTAATACCGCGCCGGAAGTGTTCAGCAAACTTGGTCTTTCCACCGTGAATTTGCCTGCGTTTTCGCAGGAAGTGGGCGAGAAATTGGCGGGCCGAACTGGCGGTGCGGTTTCACTCGCCGTGGGCATGGCGCAAATCTTCAAAGGCCTTCCCGGCATGGACCGCCTGATGGGGTACTGGTATCACTATGCCATCATGTTCGAGGCGCTCTTCATCCTTACGACGGTCGATACCGGCACTCGCGTAGCCCGCTACGTCCTGCAGGAACTCATGGGAAAAGTCCACAAGCCCTTCGGCAACAGCGCATGGCTGCCGGGAAATTTGATCACCAGCTTCTTTGTTGTGCTGGGTTGGGGCTACCTGATTTACACCGGAAACATCTCGACGATCTGGCCGCTTTTCGGAACCGGAAACCAGTTGCTCGCGACGATCGCGCTGGCTACCGTAACCACCTTCCTGATCAACATGGGAAAAGCCAGGTATGCGTGGATTACTTTCCTCCCCATGTGCTTCGTCGGCGTGACCACGGTGACAGCAGGGGTTTTGTCGATCAAGAATATCTTCTGGCCGCTCACTTCGAAGCCCGGACAGGTCTTCACCGGCTATTTGGATTCCACTCTGATGTCGATTTTCATCATCGGTGTCGTGCTGGTTGTGTTTGACGCGGTGCGCCGATGGATCGCCACCCTGAACGGCGCTCCGGTGCCGCAAGAGGCTTTTGGCCCTCCTCTCACCGAAGCGGGCGAGGTAAAGATGGGCTGCTGCTGAGTGGGCTCGCGGCTTTGCCTTCGCAACGAGGTCAGAAAACGGAGCTCCACAGCTACCCGTAATTTTATGTTACGTTTTGAGTAGAAGATCCTGCGGTCATGGCGTTTTATAAATGGCCATCGAACAACAGCGATCTCACTCCCGTTGTTGCGGGCCCGTAGCTCAAACGGATAGAGCATCGGATTTCTAATCCGGCGGTTGCAGGTTCGATTCCTGCCGGGCCTACCACTCAAATGAAATTCAATTCGAGATTGCGGCGCTGGCTCTGCTTGATCGCAATTTCCGAAATGGGAATGCTTCCGAAAAGACACTCATTCACTCCAATTCCACACTTGCGGAAGCGATACACCCCTGCGAAGAAAAACATTTTCACTGATGAGATTTGTTACAGTGCTCCACCACGTTCGTCCCATTGGTATGTACCATGCTTTGTAATACATCAGTGATTGTCGAAGCATCTAGCTTTGGCAAATTGGCTGCACAGGTTTCTGTAGTCACTCTTCACACGCCCTCCCTCTGAAGCATTGCTCAAAAGCGACCGAAGGATAAATTTATGAAGAAACTTGCGATCTTATTCGCACTTGTGTGTTGCGCTTTGCTGGCGGGTTGCGGCGGCAGTTCGAGCCAGACAACTCACGCCCCCGTTGTTTTGCAGTCGATCCAGGTTACGCCTGGTGCGCCTTCCATCGCGGCGGGGCTCACTCAGCAATTCAAGGCGACCGGTACGTACAGCGACAACAGCACACGGGACCTGACCAGCTCCGCGAACTGGAGCTCTTCAAGCGCAAGTACTGCCACGATTTCCAGCGCTGGCATGGCGACCAGCAGAGCGCAGGGATCGACCACTATTACTGCCCTTTACTCCGGTATCAGCGGCAGCACCACATTGAACGTGACCGCCGCTGCGCTCGTCTCACTGGCAGTCTCTCCGGCAAACACATCGCTTGCGCTGGGAACGACCGTGCAATTAACGGCAACCGGCACATTCACCGATGGCAGCAGCCAGAACCTGACCAGTTCCGTGACTTGGAGTTCCTCCAATACGAGCGCTGCCACCGTATCGAGTTCCGGCATGGTGACCAGCAAAGAACAGGGCACGGCAACAATCACGGCCACATCTTCGCAAATCAGCGGCAGCACAGGATTGACCGTGACCGCGCCAGCGCTCGTATCGCTCGCGGTGGCGCCCCTTACTGTTTCCATCGCGCCGGGAACAACCACACAGTTTGGGGTCACCGGCACATTTACTGACAGCAGCACGCAAAACCTGACGTCGTCAGTCCAATGGACCTCGTCCAATCCATCCGTAGCCAGCATCAACGTCAACGGAGCGATGGGACTGGCGAAGGGCCTGGCCTCCGGCACATCCACAATCACCGCAACCGCGGGTAGCGTTTCCGCGGGCGCGATTTTGACGGTGACGAACGCGACCCTGAGTTCCATTGCAGTCACGCCGGTGAATGCGTCCCTTCCGCTGGGCACCTTGCAGCAGTTCACCGCGACCGGCACATTCTCCGATGGCTCGACGCAGAACATCACGGGCACGGTGACGTGGAGTTCGTCAAAATCGAGCGTCGCGTCCATTACCGTCAGCGGTCTGGTGACGGCCGATAATCTCGGCAGCGTCACGATCACCGCGGCGTCCGGTTCGATCAGCGGCAGCACGCCGGTGAGCGTGAATGCCGCCGATCTCGCGTCATTGGCAATCGTTCCCGCGACACTCACGATCGCGGAAACAACCAGCGAGCAGTTGTCGGCCATCGGCACGTTTACAGATGGCAGCACGCGCAACGTTACGACTCAGGCCACCTGGACTTCGTCGAATCCGGCAGTGGCAACGGTCAGCAGCACATGGGGAATGGTCAAAGGATTGACTCCCGGGACAACCACGATCAACGCAGCCATCGGGTCAGCAAACGCGTCGGCCATGCTCACCGTGACCAACGCCACGATCGCAGCGATCTCCGTTACACCGGTCGGACACACCATCGCGCCCGGCTCGAATTTGCAGTTCACGGCGACCGGATCGTTCAGTGATTCGAGCACTCAGATCATTACGTCGGAGGTGACGTGGGCATCTGACAACGTAGCAGTTGCGACCGCTGCCAGCGGAGGTGTGATCACCGCGGTTGCGGCGGGCACGGCGAATGTCAGCGCCACGTTCAACGGCGTATCGGGATCGGCCCCGTTGAACGTCAGTTCGGTGACGCTCACTTCGATCGCGGTCAGCCCAGCCACGGCTTTGCTCGCGCCGGGATCCACGCTGGGATATTCCGCTACGGGAACATTCAGCGACGGCAGCACTCAGGTCATCACCACTGCGGTGACGTGGACATCCTCTGCTCCGGTCGTCGCCACCATTACCAGCTTTGGCCAGGTTACGGGGCAGGCGCCGGGAACGGCGACCATCACGGCGCAGTCAGGCACGGTGACCGGCACAGCTGTTCTGGTTGTTGCTTCTGCTCCGCTGACAGCGGTTCAGATCACACCGGCAACTGCGACGGTCGCCGAACTCACTGGCACGCAGTTCAGCGCCACCGGAACCTTCGCGGATGGCAGCACGCAAGACCTCACGAACTCAGCGCTGTGGACGTCGTCGCCAGCTACGGTCGCGACCGTGAGCGATGCAATCGGAAGCAGAGGCCTGGTAACCGGAGTCACCCCTGGAACAGCGATAATCACGGCGTTGTTTGCAGGTCAGGTGGGAACAGCCTCGCTGACTGTGACTAACGCCACTCTGACTTCATTAACGATCGCACCTGATCCCGCCAGCATCTCGCTCGGGAGTTCGCAGCAGTTCACCGCGACCGGCAATTTCAGCGATGGCACCACCGAGAACCTGACAACTCAGGTCACGTGGACATCATCCAGCGTAAACGTTGCGACGATCAGTGACAGCGGCCTGGCAGCAACCGCAGCGACCGGGACGACGACGATTACCGCCAGCATGAATGGATTGAACGGAACAGCCGTGATGACGGTTTTCTAAGTCAACTCGGACACCCATAAAAACGCCGGAAGGGCGGACCGCCTCTCTCCGCACCTTCGGCGTCAGCGTGTCGGCGACCAAATCGCGGGAACCTGTCCGCGATGCCGATCAGTTCCGGACCGCCTAGAAGCGAAGACAACAGGTTACTTCAGGCGACGACCTCACGCGTCCTGTTTCGAACACCGGACTTTAAGCATTTCTTCTAACCTGCCGATCAATCATTTACAAGGCACGCTATACGGTTGAAGTTCCGTCGGGTGCCGTTTCCAAGGAGAGACTTATGTCAACCGCCGCTGTTTCCACCACTTCCATTTACCAGGAACTGCAGGCCTACTACCAGCAGCGCAGCGCTGATGTGCAGCAGCTCGGCAAGGACCTCACTTCGGGTAATCTGGCGAACGCAGATCAGGATTTCACGACTCTTCAAACTCTGGGCCAGAGCGGGCCGTCCGCGAGTGGCGACGTATTCAATAGCAGCCAGCGCGAACAGGATTTGAACGCAGTGGTACAGGCCCTTCAGGCGGGGAACTTATCGGCCGCACAGCAGGCCTTTGCACAACTGGAGAGCACCTACCGTTACAAGAACGATCCCTCCGACTCGACATCCTCACCCGCGACCAATTCAACCTCTTCTTCGGGGGGTTCGATCTACCAGCAGTTGCAGGCGTACGACAAACAGCGCACCGCGGATGTAAAGCAGCTTTCGCAGGATCTCGCCGCAGGGAACCTGGCAAATGCGCAGCAGGACTATAACGCCCTCGAGACTTTGGGACAGAGCGGCCCATACAAAAGCGGAGGGGCGTTCAACAACGACCAGCGCGAGCAGGATTTGAACGCCGTTGGTCAGGCACTGCAGTCAGGCGATCTGGCCGGCGCACAACAGGCCTTCGCCCAACTGGAATCCACTTACGAGAGGCACCATCCGGTGGGCCCGACCGCTGCTCCGCCGACTACTTCGGGGACGACGATCCAGGAATTGGTGAATAGCGTCGATACGACGGCCTGAGCGGTCGAAGAGAACGGTTGAACTCCCACTCATCGCAAAGAACCGCGGCGCGTGGGAGGGTCATGGAGAGATTTGCCGGTGAGGTGCCGGTTTCCGTCGATGAACTGAACCTCGCTCAGCTAAACTGAGCCGCCCGCGATCGAAGGAACCAGCAGAACCTCGTCGCCTTCCTGAAACGAATAGGAGGCGCCTCCCAGAAAGCGAATGTCTTCTTCATTCACGTAAATATTCAAGAAGCGGCGCACTTCTCCGGCCTCGTCGCGCAAGTGCGACTTCAGGTCGGGGAACTTCAGGTCGAGCGTTGCGAACAGTTCATTGAGATTCGCAGCCTCGCAAGTCAGGTGCGGCGTGCCGGCCGTCAGACGGCGCAGCGGCGTAGGGATTTGTACGGTGATGCTCATTATGCCTCCAGTGCTGTCGCCGGAACGGCGCTTGAGAAAGTTTGTGTTCCAACCGAAGCCGCTCTCGCCAGGGCGCTGCTGATCTTCGCCACTTCGGTCTTCGCCGCTTCAATCTTGGTTCCGAGATAAGCCTCGAATTCGCTGAGTTTGGCCGCAATCGGCTTTTCCGCCTGGTAGCGTTCGCCGAGCACATCGGTCGTCTTCAATCCGTTGCCCGTGATGCACAGCACGGTCGTTTCATCCGGCAGAATGCGGTCCTGCTGGATCAACTTGCGCGCCGTCCCGACGGTCACTCCGCCCGCGGTCTCCGTGAAAATACCTTCGCTCGCGGCCAGCAGTTGGATCGAGTTCACGATTTCATGATCGGCAATGTCTTCGGACCATCCGCCACTCTTGGTGATGGCTTTGATCGCATAGTGTCCATCGGCCGGATTGCCGATCGCGAGCGACCGCGCAATCGTCTTCGGACGCTGCGGTTCGATCTCGCCGCTGTATTGCTTAATCGCCGTCGAAATCGGCGAGCATCCTGAAGCCTGCGCGCCAAAAAATTTCACCGGCTTCGGGTCGACCAGGCCAAGCAGCACCAGTTCGTCGAATGCCTTTTTGATCTTCGTGATGAGCGACCCGCCCGCCATCGGCACCACAACGTTGTCCGGCAACTTCCATCCCAGTTGCTCAGCGATCTCATAACCCACCGTCTTTGAACCTTCCGCGTAATACGGACGCAGGTTCACGTTCACGAATCCCCAGGGATGCTCGTCAGCAATCTGCGAGCACAGGCGGTTCACGTGATCGTAGCTGCCGTTAATGCGCACGAGTTCCGCGCCGAAGACCTGCGTGCCCAGAATTTTCGCCGGTTCGAGATCAGAGGGAATAAATATCCAGGCCTTGAATCCTTCACGCGCTGCCTGCGCCGCGACTGCATTTGCCAGATTGCCGGTGGAAGAGCAAGCGACGGTGTCGAATCCAAATGCGCGCGCATTCGCCAGCGCGACCGCGACCACGCGGTCCTTGAAGCTCAGCGTGGGTAAGCACACCGCATCATTCTTGATGCAGAGCCGGCGTGAGCCGACCTTGTCGCCGAGCCGCGGCGCGCTCACGAGCGGGGTATAACCAACAGGGAGGGAGGGCTGATATCCCTCTGGGAGTGGCAGCAGTTCGCGGTAGCGCCAGATGTTCGGTGCGCGCGACGCGAACAACTCGCGTGAAACCTGCTTCTTAATTGTGTCGTAGTCGTAGGTAACTTCCAGCGGCGAGAAACAATGCTCGCAAAATGATTTTGGCTGGTTTTCGAAGGTCTGGCCGCATTCGCGGCAGCGGAGATGGTACGTGCTCGTCGGCATTCAACTACTTCTTTCTGTGACTGCGGGACGAGCCGGGTAAAAATACCCCAGTTACTACAAAACCCCTTTTCCGAATGGGAAAAGAGGCTCGGGAAATGCGAATCAATTTTCGCGTACCCGAATCTCATGGTCCCCGTTA
>Ga0187890_10001400_pt1 | contig 17337 bp, 15 predicted proteins | sample June2016WEW_21_1_FD_133005 | JGI IMG/M metagenome (GOLD analysis project Ga0187890, IMG submission 133005) | Peatland microbial communities from SPRUCE experiment site at the Marcell Experimental Forest, Minnesota, USA - June2016WEW_21_10 | ecosystem: Environmental > Terrestrial > Soil >... | reverse complement strand
TACTGATCAATGTTGGTGACCACCTGCTCCACCGTGTTCAGACGGGTGTGAGCCTCTTGCGCGGTCTGCTGCGCGGCCTGTGCCTTGTTGCCGGCTTCAATAGCATGCTGATCGGCTTCATTGGCTTTGGCCGAAGCGAGTTGGATTCCCTGCTGCGCGCGGGCATCGGTATCCTTGATGGCCCTGGTGTTGGAGGCAGTCAGCTCATCGAGTTCGTTGATGCGATCGCGAATCGGCTGGGTCTGCCGCGCGACGTATTTCTTGCGCGCAAATGGGTTCAGGTGACCCCAGAAGCCTTCGCGAGTTTCCGGTTGCAAGGGATCTTTGCCGGTGGCGCTGTCGGCCCTGGTGGCCGTCTGGGTCGCGGGTTGAGTGGTCATGGGCTGAGTCTGGGAAGTGGAACTCTGCTGCGCGAAAACTGGCACGGCCAGAATTACGGCCAGCAGCAAAGCGAAGATGGTGCGGTTTTTCATTTTAACCTTCCTCCAAGTGGGGAGCGGAAAATCCACTCCGGGCGCCTTACGGCGCGATTTGATTGCGTCGTTTCGATAACAGATCCGCAAACTTCGGAAGGCAAGTGCCGACGCCACGGCTGCCGCAAAAAGCTTGCCTCAAAAAGCCTGGCCGTATCACCGGCCTGCATTTGTATAAACAGTTTGCGTGCCAAATGCCCGGGTGACGGGCGCGGAATGCAAGTGCTTTCTTTTCATAGATATTGTACCTTATCGCTCCCCAGCACGTTCCGCGTCCAGCGGTAATTTTGGCGACAGCTGATATAAAAACTGCGTGCTGCGGTTTTCTTACGTGGAGTTCTTAAGAAAGGCCGGTGGATGGGGCGTCCGGTGGAAATTGCGTTTGGTAGCGATGGGGCGATTTACTTGAGCGACGATGCCGGGGGCGTGATCTACCGGATCACATACGCGGATCACATACGCAAAGTTAAAGTCGGAAACTTGCTACAACCGAAATTCGTATCCTGTAGCGAACCAACGTGGCGTGGACGAAGAAAACTTCGATCCGCATAGGAATTTGCAGGACGATCGGACTGGCGTACGGTCAGAGGCTCGGCCGTCCCCTGTGAAATGGAGATCACAATGCCAACTGAAAGCAAGAGAACGTGGACATCAACGCTTCTGGGTCTCGCTGTCATTGGCATGGCAGTCGGCCTTTCCGGCACAGCTCTGGCTCAAAGCTCGGGCGCAACAGCAGCCACGGTGCAGTTGAAAGAGGAAGGCTTCGTCCAGATCGGCGGAATAGGCCAATGGATCACGATCAAGGGAGATGACAAGCGCAATCCGGTCATTCTCTTTCTACATGGCGGACCCGGAGATGCATCGAGTCCCTATTCGAAGTCCTTGTTCGGCACTTGGGAGAAGGACTTCACCCTGGTGCAGCGGGATCAGCGTGGCGCCGGCAGAACCTATGGAAAGACTGGGCCGTCGATCGAAGCAACCATGACGCTGGATCGCATGGTCCAAGATGGCATCGAAGTCAGCGAGTACCTCACGAAACACCTGGGAAAGAAAAAGATCATTCTAGTCGGGGGATCCTGGGGGTCGATTCTTGGCATCTACATGGCCAAGCAACGGCCCGATCTCTTCTACGCCTACATTGGCATGGCGCAACTGGTAAACGAAAGAGCCGCTCAGGCCGCGAGTTACGCGCGCGTGCTTCAGCTTGCTCGTGCCGCCGACGATCGGGAGGTGGTCAAGGCACTGGAAGCAAACGGCCCACCGCCGTGGGATTCGCTCCGCAAGTGGCCGGTGTTCCACAAAGCCCTTCTCGCATATCAGGCCAAGCGGGTCACTGCCGCCTCGCCCCCGACGGTCATAGACCCTGCCTATGCTTCACCTGCCGAGCGGGCACAATACGAGGAAGCCGATGACTTCTCGTGGGTTCACTTTTTCGGGATGACAATGTCAGGACCCATGGAGACAGTCGATCTCCCCGCGCTAGGAACGGACTTCGCGATCCCAATCTTTTTTGTTCAGGGCCAAGAAGATTTGACCGCATTGCCGGAGCTTGCCAAAGCGTACCTCGACACGATCAAAGCGCCCCAGAAACAATTCATCAGTGTGCCGGGCACCGGTCATGAGGATTCGGCGGAATCGCTCAGAGTGACACTGGAACTGCTTAGGACACAAGTGAGGCCGAACACCATTGAGCAGTGAGATTGATTGCAGCGGCGAACTGGTTCCTGGTTTTCGTTGATGAGGCGGTTGCTACTCCCCGCAATACTTTTCATACTGCTGGTAGATGAACGGATCGGTCATGCCGGCGATGTAGTCGCAAATGACTCGGGGCAGTGGCTCCAGCGCGGCTTTTTCACGGTAGTTACGCGGCAAATCGTCGGGCTCTTCCATCCAGTGGGCGAAGAGCTCTCCGGTGATGCGCTCTGCGTCTCCTTTCTCTTCCGCCAGCGCCGGGCTGTAGTAAAGATTTTCGTAGAGGAAATCTTTCAGCCGGCTGCGCGCCGCTTCAACGGGCGGGCTGAAGGCGGCGAGCCGCTCGCTGTGGCGGCGGACGTCTTGCAGAGAATGCACGCTCGCCGCTCGCACCCGTTGCGCCGTGTTTGTTATCAGGTCTCCGACAAACCCGTCAAAAATGCTTTTCAACGCCTCGTTAAAGACCAGCTTCTCGGCAACATTCGGGTACCGGCTCTTTGCCTCGCGATAGTGGCGTGCGAACAGATCCACGCTATCCGTCATCTGTTCGACCGTGAGCAACCGGGCTTCATAGCCATCGTCTAAATCAGCGGTGCTGTAGGCAATCTCATCGGTCAGGTCGATGAGCTGCGCTTCGAGCGGCGGCCGCTGATCGAGCAGATATTCGGCGAGTTCGGGATAGTCTTTGGCGTCGTAATCGTGCGAGTGCTTGATGATGCCCTCTCGAACTTCGAAAGTCAGATTCAGTCCGCGAAAAGACGCGTAGCGGAGTTCGAAGTCTTCGACAATGCGCAGCGCGTGCAGATTGTGATCGAACGAAAGCCCGTGTTGGCGCATGGCGGTGTCGAGCGCCTTTTCTCCGGAGTGGCCGAAAGGCGGGTGGCCGAGGTCGTGCACCAGGGCGAGCGCCTCCACCAGATCGGTGTTCAGTCCAAGTTGCGCGGCGATAGTTCGAGAGATCTGCGCGACCTCAATGGTGTGCGTCAGCCGGTTGCGGAAGTGGTCGGAGTAACGGCGGGTGAAAACCTGCGTCTTCGCCTCCAGCCGGCGAAAGGCACGCGCATGGACCACACGATCGCGGTCGCGTTGAAAGTCGTTGCGGTAAGGATGCGACGGCTCGGGATGACGCCGCCCGCGGGACTCGTCCACGCGCACCGCATAGTCGGCGAGCATGAAAAGAGTTTAGCAGCGTTTGCGGCCGTCGGGATCAACCGCCGAGACGCCGAGAGCGCGGAGAAAACCCTTTTATGGAATTTCCGAATTTCGGAGGACGGAAACGAAAGAAAAAGACCTTCTCGGCGGCCTCGGCGTCTCTGCGGTGAAGGATCCGTTCTACTGCTTCGCTTCCTCTTCTTTGGCCAGCTTCATCTTCGCGGAATCGAGTTTCTTCTGCACTCGCACCGCGTCCGCCGGATCGACCTCAGCGGCAATGGTGCGGTTCCACTCGCTGAGCGCGCGCTCCCAGTGGGTCGCGGCCAGTTTCAGGCGTCCGGTCTTCTGGTAAAGATCGCCCAGGTGGTCGTGAACCGTGGGATCGGTGTTGATTTTCTGCGAGGCCTTCAGCAGGTTATCTTCCGCCAATTCATATTTTCCCAGACGGAAGTAGGCCCAGCCCAGGGAATCGAGATAAGCGCCGTTGGCGGGATCAAGATCCACGGCGCGCTTGATGTATTCGAGCGCTTCTTCGAGCTTCATGTTCTGGTCGGCCAGCATGTAGCCCAGATAATTCAGCGCCGAAGCATGATCCGGATCGCTCGCCAGCACCTTCTTGAACTGTTCTTCCGCTTCGGCGTAGCGCTTCTCCCGCTCAAAAGTGGAGCCACGGAGAAACCAGACGTACTCCTTGTCGTCCGCCTTCGTCGATAACTGCTCGGCCTTGTCGAGCGCCTGCTCGGCGTCGCTGAAACGGCGCAGCCGCGTATCCATCTGCGCCAAGGTGATATAAACCTGGCGGTCGTCGGAGTCGCCCTTCAACATCGCGCGGACGTCTTTGAGCGCCTTGTCGGGCTCGCCCATATCGGCCTGCTGCGCCGCCAGCACCATTTTCAGATCGCGGCTCGTGGGCAGCTTCTGCACCGCTTCCTTGGCGGCGTCCGTGGCCTTCTGCCATTCCTTGGCCTCGCGCCAGGTATCGATGATCTGCTGATAGCCGCGCTCGATGTTCTCATCGCCACCCAGGGCGACAATCTCGCGGAAGGTCTCGTTGGCGGCCTGGTTGTTCCCCTGGTCGCGGTAGATCGAGCCCAGCCTCTCCAAAAAAACCGCCCGATTGCTTTTCTCCCCGTTCGAGTATTTGCCATCGGGCTTTTCCGATTTCTTCAGCAGGTCACGCATGATCGGAATGGCTTCGTCGTAGCGCCCCTGCGCCTGGTAGATGGCGGCGATGTTGTAGGGAACCTCGACCGAGTCCTGCACCATAGCCTCGGCTTTTTTCAGACTGTCGAGCGCCAGATCGAACTTACCCTGCCGGCGGTAGATTTCCGAGATGCGAACGTAGGTTTGCGCATCTTCCGGATTCGCGTCCGCGATCACTTTGTATTGTTCGAGAGCGGCATCGGCTTGGCCATCGTTCAGCAGGTTCTGAGCCAGGCCGCGAATGGCGTCCAGATTGTCGCGGTCCAGTTCAATCGCGTGGCGATACGCTTCGACGGCGTCCTTATATTGCCTTTGCTGCTCGTAGGTGTAACCGAGCGCCGAATAGAGCTTAGCCGAGCGCTCCGTGTTCGGTACCGAACTGAGCACCTGAGCGGCGCGAGCCGTGTCGCCCAGTTCGTTGTAAAGATAGGCCAGCGTAGTGATCGCCTCTTCGGAATCCGGATCGAGCTTCACTGCGGTTTTGAATTCGTTCTCCGCTTTTTGCAGATCGTTGTTCAGGCGATACAGCCGCCCCAGAAGCAAGTGGTCTTCCATGCTGTCGGGCTGCAGACGGACGATCTGTTCGTACTGTTCGATCGCCAGTTTCAGCACGCTTTCCGAACCGCTGCCGGGCTGCATGTCGCCGAGCGAGCGCAGATAGATTCTTCCGAGCAGGCGGCGCGCTTCCAGATTGTTGGGATTGCGCTTGATGATGTCCTGCGCCTCAACCACGGCGTCGCGAATGCGACCGGTCTTGGCATAAAGTTCGGCGAGGCCGGAGGTCAGGTACGCGGAGGTCGGATCGGCATCAATGGCGGCGCGGTATTCCTCGATAGCCTTGTTCGCCAACTCGCTGCGGCCGTATGTGGCCACCTGTTCCTCGTACATGTGCGCGAGGGCGAAGTGGTAGTAGGCGGCGGCGCGGTCCGGAGTCTTGCCCTTGGCGGCGGACGGGGAACCCGCAGCCGCCGGCGCATCCGCGGCGCGAGCGGACTGGTCTTTAGCCGGTAAGCCGGCCGGTAAGCCCTGGGCAAATAAAAACGTGCCGCTAACCACGAAACTGACAATCCACAACTGTTTTTTCATGAAAAATCCTGCATCCCGCAAATTGCAGCCCACACGTTGATTGGATGCTGATCCGGGGCCATCCGGATTTCCTTATTCTACAGTGGGCAGGCCTTTCGGCGGCGAGAAAGCGCAGGATTCGGCTAAAGCCGGAGGTACAGGGGCTTCGGGCGGGTTATGTGGAGGGACGGGCGTCCCGCCCGTCCAGTCGGGCGGGGACGCCCGACTCTCCACCGGCAGACCTGCGGCGTTTAATGCCGGAAATGCCGCACACCGGTGAAAATCATGGCCAGCCCAAGCCGGTCAGCCGCTTCGATGACCTCCTGGTCGCGCACCGAGCCTCCGGGCTGGATAATGGCGGTGGCTCCGGCTTTGGCGATTTCCTCGACCCCGTCCGGGAAGGGAAAGAAAGCATCCGAGGCGGCCACTGTACCCTTCAAAGGCAACTGCGCCTTCATGGCGCCCAGTTTGCACGCATCGACGCGGCTCATTTGCCCGGCGCCGACGCCCACCGTTTGCCCGTCGCGGGCGTACAGAATGGCGTTCGACTTCACATGCTTCGAAACCTTCCACGCGAAAAGCAGCGCCCGTTTTTCTTCCGGCGTCGGTGGCCGTCTGGTAACGACTTTCAGATCGGTTTCGGCCAGCTTGTGCAGATCGGAATCCTGAACCAGCATGCCTCCAGAAATATTTTTTAGAACCCAGTTTTGCTGTCCGGCAGGAACTTCAACCAGCCGCAGGTTCTTCTTCGCCGCAAAAGCTGCCCTCGCGCCCTCCTCGAATGCGGGAGCTGCGATCACTTCCAGAAAGAGCTTGGCCATTTCGCTCGCGGCCGCCGCATCCACCGCGCGGTTCACTCCGATCACTCCGCCAAACGCCGACACCGGATCGCATTCGAGCGCCCGCACGTAAGCCTCGGCGAGCGTCTTGCCGGTCGCGGTTCCGCAGGGATTTGTGTGTTTGATAATGGCGCACACCGGCTCGTCAAACTCCTGCGCCAGATCCCAGGCGGCTTGCAGATCGACAATGTTGTTATAGGAAAGCTCTTTGCCCTGCACCTGACGCGCGTTCGCCACGCCCGTGCCCGAACCGTCCGAGTACATCGCGGCCTTTTGGTGCGGGTTCTCTCCGTAGCGCAGGTCCATCACTTTTTGAAAAGACAGGCGCAAGTTTTGCGGAAAGCCTCCCGCCGCATGCAACTCGAAGTCGCCGCCTACGCGTTCGAGCGTCGAGGCGATAGCCGAATCATAGGCTGCGGTCGTCGCAAACGCTTTCTGCGCCAGCCGCCACTTCGTTTCCCTGGACAGCGCTCCGCCCGCTCGCACCATCTCCTCGGCGATCACGCCGTAATCGGCCGGCGAGGTCACGACCGCGACATCCTGAAAATTTTTCGCCGCCGAACGAATCATCGAAGGCCCGCCAATATCGATGTTTTCAATCAGATCTTCGAAGTGCACGCCCGGCTTGGCAGCGGTTTTTTCGAAGGCGTACAGGTTGACCACCACCATGTCGATGGCCGGGATACCATGCTCGGCGACCGCCGCAAGATGGCCGGCGTCTTCGCGGCGGTGGAGTATCCCCCCGTGAACCTTCGGATGCAGCGTCTTCACGCGCCCATCCAGCATTTCAGGGAACCCGGTCAGCTCGGAAATGTCTTTCACGGCGATGCCGGAATCGCGCAGCAGCTTGGCCGTGCCTCCGGTCGAAACCAGCTCTACGCCCAACGCGGCGAGTTGGCGGGCAAAATCCACCAGTCCGGATTTGTCGGTGACACTAAGAATGGCGCGCTGGATTTTAGACATGAGCCCCTCGGCTGCAGATTAGTGAAGAGGAATTTTAGCAGTTGCGAAGAGTACCCGGTTGTCAGTACCCAGTACCCAGTCTTCGACGCCCGAGATCTGCGAGCCCATTCGGCCTGCAGAAAATAAGCGCAGAAGCGGGCAACCAATAAACTGGCGCCGACCAATCAAAGGAGGTTGAGAACTGAGAACTGGCAACTGGGTACTAGACTTTAGCCTTAGCCTTAAGCTTGACGTGTCCACCTTGCATCTCGACCGAGTACTCGACCGTATCGCAATGGTGCTGCTTGCGAATCTCGCTGGTCTTTTTCTGGACGAACGCCGCGAAAGAATCGAGGTTGCCGGAAATTTTTTCTCCCGACTTTTGCTTGGCCTCGGTCAGCGCCTTGTAGAGTGATTCGACCTGCTCACGCTCGGCCGCCGCGCCCGAGCACTGTATCGAGAAAGGCTGGTCTCCTGCCCGCCCATCCCCCGGCAGCGTTTCGGCGCCCGCAGTTTGGGTCTTGCGGCCGACGCCATACACGGGGTGCTTCCCTTTGCGCTCTTCGCTAACCCCCACGCCCTGCACCGAGAGGATCTTGTCCGCCGGCCGCCGGTAGCCCTCTTCGCGAATCCGCATTTTCTTGCGCCAGAGGTCGGCTTGAATCGCATAGCGCTGCGCCATCTCGTTGTACTTGAAGCGCTGCGAAAAACTCATCCGCGCGCCATCGCTGAACTTGCGAATTAACGAGAGCACCTTCCATTCGACGTCAGTGGGAGGCCGTTTCGCCGGATTGCTGAAGAAAATCTCGTACTCGATCTTCAGCCGCCGCAGTTGCTGATCGAGCAGATTTAGTTCTTCATCCGCAGTCACAAGGATCCCCCAGCCCATAGCTTAGCGTTCAAAGCATAGGCTTGGCGAGGTTCCCGCCGGACACGGCAGAGATGGTACGAAAGTACCGTAAGACCAGCTATCAGCTCTCAGCCGTCAGTGAAACCTAGTCGCCCGAGGGCTCTGTGGATCATCTAAACAAGAACCGGGCAGACTGGTTGAGCGGCGCAAATCGGCGGGGTTGACTGAAAACTGATAGCCGAGAGCTGACAGCTGACAGCTGAGAGCTGACAGCTGACCTACTTCGAACTCGACGCCATCTTCTTCACCATCGCCAGCACCAGTTTCCGGTCGCTGTCATTCAGATTCGCCGAATAACGGCGCATCTGGCTCAGGAAGCGGACTTCGTCGTCCGAAAGCTGCGGCAACCCCTTATGGCCGTTACTGTTGCCTTCGGAAAAGAACTGCGACAACGCCAGATCCATCGCCCCAGCGATTTTGGCGAGTGTGTCCAGCGAAGGAATGGTATGGCCGTTTTCAACCCGCGACAGGTAGCAGCGCAACAGGCCAGTGCGCTTTTCGATGTCGCCCTGTGACATGCTTCGCTGGAGCCGGAAATTACGGATGGTCTCGCCGATATTCATAGACACGCGACTAACTCGATCTCAAGGCTGAACGCCAAGATTTGAAGATGCGTGCATAGTAACTAGAGTAGTACCGTCTGGCAAGTGGAAATTCCTTGCCTCTCCGTAGCAACTGGTTTCACGGGCAACGCTCACCAGAGATCCGAGCGACCCTCTTCACTTTTTCAGCGTCGCGGCCAGAAAATCGACCGTGCGCTGCCACGCGTCGGCGGCGTCCTCAGCCCGGTATCCCTGCTTATTGTTGGGATTTTCAAACGCGTGTCCCGCATCCGGATAGATCTTCACCTCGATCTTCTTGCCCAGCTTTTCCATGGCTTCCTGAAACTTCTTCACGTCGTCCGGAGTGATGCCGCGATCCTGCCCGCCAAAAAGCCCCAGAATCGGAGCGTTGATCTTCTTCAGTTCCGACGGTTCGGTTGCCAGATGCCCATAGTTGATGACCGTGGCCGCCAATTGCGGCTCGGCGAGCGCCGTATCGAGCGAGTAGCCCCCGCCCATGCACCAGCCGATCGAGCCGATCCGATCTTTTTTCACGTTCGCCTGCGACGCCAGGAGATCGTAGGCGGCCCGCAAATCGCGGGTAGCCCGGTCTTCGGGCAAGCCGCGCATCAGTTCGTGGGCCAGGTCCTGATTGTCGGCGACTTTGCCGCGATACAGATCGACCGCCAGCGCGACGTAACCCTGGCCGGCAAGCTTCTCCGCCTGCTGCTTCACCCAGTCGTTCAATCCCCACCACTCGTGAATCACGATGAGCGCCGGAAACGGCCCTTTGCCGGCGGGCGTGTAGAGAATTCCATTTACGGTCTCGTCCCCCGACTTGTAGGAAACGGCTTTGCCATCAGCGGCGAAGGCCGGCACGGACGCCGTCACAGACAGCAGTAGAGACAAAATCAGCAACAGGAGAGAACTTTTCATGCGATCCTCCCAGGCTCGTATCAGGGTATCGCTTTAGCGATACCTCAATTCTTCGCAAGCAGAAGCCCGTTTAGGGGCTGGACCTCTAGTTATGCTTGATGAACTTGCCGTTTTTCTGCCCGGTCAGCGAGTTGTACAACGTCTCCAGAAACACATCTTCGCTGATGAAGTCTCCAGAATACTTCTTCCAGGAATCGAGAATCTTCTTCTCCTTCATTTGCTCCAGCGTCATCTTCTTGTCGAGCGCCTCCTGTACCGCCGCCCGCGTTTCTTTCAGCATCTTCACGTAAGCGCGCACGTCATCGAGATTCGAAACTCCGCCGTGCCCCGGAATAATCTTCACATCCGGCGGAAGCTGAGCGATGGCGCCCTCGACGCCGCTGATCATGCCGTCGATGCTGCCGCCGCTGGCCACGTCGATGAAGGGAAAGCCGTAGGTCACGAAATCGTCCCCCATGTGCACCACGTTTGATTTCGGAAAATAGATAACCGAGTCCCCGTCGGTGTGTCCGGCCGGGAAGTGCAGCGCGCGGATGTCTTCTCCGTTCAAGTGCACGGTGATGTCGTGATCGAACGTGATAATCGGCAGCGCGCCCTTCGGCTGCGGCTTCTGTTCCATGTGCACCGACCCGCCGTTGCCCGCCTCACCGCCTTCTTCCAGGCGCTTGCGAACATTGTCGTGCGCAATGATGGGCGCTTGCTTCTGGAAGAATTCGTTCCCGCCCGTATGGTCTCCGTGATAATGCGTGTTGATGATGAAGCGCACCGGCTTGTCGGTAATGCCTTTGAGCGCCTCCTGAATTTTGTCCGCGAGCGGAGCGTACTGATCGTCGACGATCACGATCCCGTCATCGCCGACGGACGCGCCAATATTGCCCCCGGCCCCCACCAGCATGTAAACATTGCCAGCGACTTTCGAGACTTTGATTTGCACTTTGCTGAAGTCCTGATTCTGAGCAAACGACAGCCCCGCCGAAAGACAAGCGAGTATCGCAATGCGAGAGGTAGTGCGCATGATCTCACTCCTGAGAGGGAGACATTGTAAATGGAAAGTGACGGATTGAATCAATGAATCAATACCTCAATGATTCAATGCCTCAATAAGCTATGGCGTTCCTTCAAACAGCGGCCAAAGCCGGTCGGCGGTAACGCGATAGATAGCGTAGGCGCTGCCATTGTCGAAGGTGCGCCGGAACAGCAATTCGCCGCGGCCATCGCCGTCGGCATCGACCGCGTCGATCAGTTCCATGCGCGGAAAGATGTCAAGATGCCGCGAATCAGTCTGCGAGAAAAATAGTTTACGCAACTCGCCTTCGAGGTTGGTGCGGGCGATTAGCGTGATTTCCTTTGGCTCTTCGAAGCTTCCGGTCGCGCCGGAAGGCGGGTGAGTTTTCGCGGAGAGCACCAGCACCGGCTCGTTCGAACTCGAGAGATCAAAGATGCGCAAGCTCACATCGTCGAAGGCAGGCTTGGTCAACTTGTCGGTGGATTTGCCGGCGGATTTGCTTGCGGCTGCCTTCTTGGGCGTGGGCGCAGCCTCTTTTGCCGCGGCGCTTGCCTGAGCGCGAAGTTGCGTCGTGGCCAGATCAAGCATCTTGTTGCGATAGATGCCTTCCTCCGCCGGCTTCACATCGTAGGAGTACGGACGCGGATCGGGGCCACCGGCATCGGAAATCGCTGGAATGAAAATGAAAGTGATCTGCGGCGAAGCCGCGGCGGAATCTTTTCCCGTCTTCGCGTCGGGCTTCCCCGCGCCCGAAGGCTTCGCCGAGGATGTGCCGGGAGCCGCGCCCGTCAGAGCGTCGAACGTCGCAAACGGTTCGTGGTGTGTACTTGCGTCCGGTTTCCCGCGTCGCAACCGGGGACGATTCGGATCCTCGATCGGCTCGTCTGACGGCGAAGCGGACGCCGAAGGAGCGGCCTTCGGAGTCTCCGGTGGCGCGGGCGTTTGCGCGGTTTCCGGCGCGGCTGGAGCCTTGGCGTCTGGCGGGCCCGGCGCGCCGGCGGGCGGCGCGGCAGTCGGCGGGGTCGGCGGGGTCGCGGGCTTCGACTGGTCCTTGTCTTTATCTTTATCCTTGCTATCAGCGCCGCTGTCGGAGTCGGACCCGCGACGGCGATGCAGCACCGGTGGCCCATTGTTGTCTTCGTCTGCGATCACGGGCGCCGAATACTTTTTGTGTTTTTCTGGAACTCTCTCTCCCGCGGGAGTCCACGTGCCTTCGGCGATCCAGACGTGGTTCAGTTGACCAGGCTGCGTGATTGTGAAGACGCCCTGTGACACGCCGGTGCGAAAACCTTCGTAGACGATTCCAAAGTCGAGAGCCATGGGAACGGGCGCCGCTTTATACGAACCCGCGTCGTAGAATTTTCCGTCCACCATGATGGCGATAGGAATGATGCGGGCTTTACCCTTGGATGAAAGCTGGACCAGCCCCAGGGCGCGCGGTCCCTTGACGGCCGCCGGTTTGCGGCCGTACTGCGGCATCGGCCCCTGGGCCACAAGCCATGAACTGGCAAGCCAGGTCAAGGTGGCCAAGGTGACGGCACACAGCCGGTTGCGATATAACTTGCGATGTGACAACGACCGGCAAGGAGAAGATTCCATATGGAAGTTAATGATAAATCCCCAGACTTCAGTACGACGGACGAGAACGGCAAAGAGGTTGCCTCAAAAGACTTTCGCGGCAAGACGGTGGTGCTTTATTTCTATCCTAAGGCCGATACGCCGGGATGCACCAAGGAAGCATGCGGCTTTCGCGATACCTACGCGGAAATCAAGAAGACAGGCGTGGTGCTGCTCGGGATTTCGGCGGACACGGCGGCCGCGCAAAAGAAATTTCAAACCAAATTCAGTTTGCCTTTCCCGCTGCTGGCCGATGCGGAGAAGAAGATCGCGAATCTGTTCGGCGTGGTCAAAGAGAGGCAAATGTACGGCAAGAAAATAAAAGGGATCGCGCGGACGACTTTCGTGATTGCCCCCGACGGCAAGATCAAGCACATTTTCAAGAACGCGACGGCGGAAGGGCACGCGGAAGAAGTGCTGGCCTACCTGAAGAGCTCGGCCTGAGAGAGGTGTGCTCGGCTCGTGTGGGGACGGGCGCCCACGCCCGTCCAAGCCGAGCGCAGCTCGGCAGCCGCCTGCGGTTATAGCGACTCCGGATTTCGCTATTAGTGCGATGAAAATGAATGCGCTCGGCCCCGTCACCGTGTTGAAGACAGAGTTCTTCAATCGCGATCCGCGACGGGTAGCGCGGGCGTTGCTGGGAAAAGTGCTGATCCGGGAAACGCCTGGCGGAATTCGCGCCGGGCGAATTGTCGAGACCGAAGCGTATCTCGGTAGAGGCGATGCGGCAGCCCACACCGCGGCGGGCCGGACGGCGCGCAATGCCGTTCTCTTCGGTCCTCCCGGACACGCCTATGTCTACTTCATCTATGGCAGCCACTACTGCCTGAACGTTTCCTGTCTCCCCGACGGAGTGCCCGGAGGCGTGCTGTTTCGAGCCCTGGAGCCAGTGGCCGGAATCGAGCAGATGGCGAAAGCGCGAGGGATCAAGCTGGCGAAAAAATCTGACCTCAAGAGCATTTCTTTCCTCAAGAAAATTGCTTCTGGTCCGGGACGCATGAGCGAAGCCTTCGAAATCACGCGCGAACGGGACAACGGAAAAAGCCTGGTGAGCGCCCGCTCCGATCTCCGCATTGCCGATGACGGCTATCGCGTGCGACGCATAATGGTCACGGCGCGCATCGGGATCGTGAAATCAGCCGAGCGGCCGTTGCGTTACGTCATCGCCGGAAGTCCGTTTGTCTCCGGGCGAAGATTCTAACTCCGGCAACCCACAAACCCACGGTGTGGAATACGTCCATTCGTGATTAACACCGTGGGCCCCAAACCATGTATTGGTTACTAGACGGAGTCCCCAACTGAGGCCGTCTGGCTATGCCTTCCTTAGAGCGGTTGCTCAGCGTATCAAGCCTGGAGAACGGCGGTTAAATTCCGCATGAGATTCTCGATACTTTTACGAGCTCGGACCGCAGCGTTGCTGGCAATCTGTGCTCTGGCCGGCCCATTACTTCACGGCGCCGGCAAGCCGATCACTATTGGCTTGGTGCCAGATGGGTTGACTTCGGAAGAGAGGGAGCCTCTGCGGGCCTATTTGACGAAGGCAATGGGACGACCGGTGAATCTTGTAGCTCCCGACACCTACAACGAGACGGTAGCTCGCCTGGCGGATGGATCTTACGATTTCGCGTGCCTGGGTGCGCTGACGTATGTCCGGTCTCATGCCAAGTACGGAGTCATTCCGCTCGTGCAGCGTACCGCTGACTTGCAATATCATTCGGTCTTCATCACCGGCGCCGGCTCGTCCATCCATTCGCTCCGCGACCTGATGGGAAAGCAGTTCGCATTTGGCGATATAAACTCGACCAGCGCTCGTCTGATAGCTTATGACGAACTTAAACAGGCGGGAATCGATCCCGAAACCGATCTCAAGCTGCGCTATAGCGGAAGCAATCCGGCAACCGCAGTACTAGTGGAAAGTGGAGTGGTCGATGCCGGAGTTTTGGACGAAGCGGTTCTCAACTCCCTGATCGGTGCGGGCAAGCTGGACAGCAGAAAGGTCCGCATTTTCCATACTTCGCGACCATTTGTCAGTTACGTGTACGTGGCACGCAAGGATGTGCCCGAGGCCGAGCGAGAAAGATTTGGCCGCGCCCTCCTGGCCCTGAAGGAAGGCAAAGACGATTCCGTCTTGAAGATCCTCCGCGCCAAACGATTTGTCGTTGCCACCGACCAGGAATTCGCATCCATCCGGCAGATCGCCAGAGAAATGAAAATGTTCTGAGCCGCCGGCTGTTTCTGCCGGCCGATTTCAGTTCAGGGATTCAAAACAAGATTGTCGATCAGGCGGGTAGATCCGACGTAGGCGGCGACGGCGACAAGCGTCTTTTGCGAGATGCGTTCGACGGGATCGAGCGTGTCGGGATCAACGATCTCAAAATAATCGAGCGTGACTTGCGGCTCGCGCATAAGAACTTCCTCGGCGGCGGAGATCAGCTTGGCGGCGACTCTTTCTCCCGCTTGAAATCGCTGCTGCGCGCGTTGCAACGACCGTTGCAGCACGAGTGCGCGCTCACGCTCTTCTCGACTCAGGTATGCGTTGCGGGAGCTCATGGCCAAGCCATCGGGCTCGCGCACGATCGGGCAGCCGACAATTTCTACCGGGAAGTTCAGGTCATCGACCATGCGCCGGATCACGGCTAGCTGCGCCGCGTCTTTCTGTCCGAAGAACGCAGCCTCGGGCTCGAGGATGTGAAACAGCTTGGAGACGATCGTGGTCACGCCGCGGAAATGGCCGGGGCGGGAGCGTCCGTCGAGCTTTTCGCTCAGGCCTTCGACCAGCACCCAGGTGACTTCGCCCCCGGGATAGATCTCTTCGACCGGCGGCGCAAAAAGGATCTCGACGCCCTCCTTTTCGAGCAGTCGGCAGTCGCGGTCGAATTGGCGCGGATATTTCGACAGATCTTCGGTCGGCCCGAATTGAGTGGGGTTCACGAAGATAGAAACGGCAACCGCATCGCACTGCGCTCTTGCCACGCGGACCAGTGACAGGTGGCCTTCATGCAGAGCGCCCATCGTCGGAACCAGGCCGAGCCGTTTGTGATTGGCGCGCGCATCGCCGCAGGCAGTGCGAGTTTCCGGGATGGTCGAGCATATCTTCATGACTCGGGGTGTCAACGCTTAACAAGGCGCGGAATGATCAAGCTTCGTATCAGGGCATCGCTTTAGCGATGCCAACATTTATCCGGTTTTGACCGCCCCTTTAGGGGCTGCGCACTGACCGCCGGCTTGCAGTCGACTGCTCAGGGCGCCTCGAAGAATTGAACGTCCAATTCTTTGAGAGTTCCGAGGAGCAGGGCGCGGTTCTTTCGCAGGTCCGTTTTCGTCTGTTCGGTTGGATTCTTGGGAACGGCTTGTGCGACCAGCACTACGCGGCCGTAAGGCCATGCGCTCCCTGGCAGCGAGGCCAACTCGGCTGGGATTTCTTCCACCTTCAAAATGTGGACCTCGCGATTGGAAAGATCGACAAAGCCGATCCCATCCTCGCGAACCACCAGATAAGGATTTTTCCAACCGGTCATATCGCTGAACCTCGGATACTTGGAGGGGTCCGGTGCAGGAATGGACTCAAGGCCCGTCGGCTGCAGCGCCTTCGTGGGCTGGGTTTCCGTCGACGAAGTTTGCGGGGGTTTGGAGCAGGCCACCAGAGCCCCCAGCAGCATGAAGGTGACGAGCTTGCTTACGGAGTGTCGCACAGAGTTTCGGACTATGCCTCGCAACGCGTTTTCTCCACCCGCCATTATCGCTGCAGGGCGTGCTTGCGGTGGAGTACCGTTTCGAGTGCGGCCTGCGTTTCTTTCGGCAGGTGGTACGACTCAGCGTCGTTCGGGAACTGGTGCGAAACCACGTCGGCCTTGAACGCCAGCACGGATTGCGTAATCAGAGCGGCGGCGTCTCCGTAGCGGCGCACGAATTTCGCGGCATGTCCGAACGTCAGGTTGACGAGGTCGTGGAAAACCAGCACCTGGCCATCGCAATCGGGACCGGCGCCGATGCCGATGGTGGGCGTTTCGACCTCGGCGGTGATCATGGCCGCGACCTCGCGCGGAATGCCTTCAAGATAAATGCAAGCCACACCGGCGCGATCGAGCGCGACGGCATCGCGCATGAGCTGCTCGATGGCGCTCAGAGTTCTGCCCTGAACTTTGTAGCCGCCCATGATGTTGACCGATTGCGGCGTGAGCCCGATGTGCCCGGCGACGGGAATCTCGGCATCCAGCACGCGGCGAATCACGTCCACGCGCTTCTCGCCGCCTTCCATTTTGACCGCCTCGGCGCCGCCTTCTTTCACAAAGCGCGTGGCATTTTGGATGGCCTCATTGGGGTCAGCCTGATAAGACCCATAAGGCATGTCGGCAATGAGCAGCGCGTCTTTCACTCCGCGGCGCACCGCCTTAACGTGGTGCAGCATCTCGTCGACCGTGACCGAGAGCGTGTTCTCGTAGCCCAGCATGGTCATGGCCAGCGAGTCGCCGACCAGGGCAATGTCGATGCCAGCCTCGTCAACCAGGCGCGCGGTGGCATAGTCGTAGGCGGTGAGACAGGTGATGGCCTCGCGATGAAGCTTCTTTTCGCGAATGGTAGCGGTGGTGATCTTGTGGCGAGGTTCGCCGATAGGCGTGAGACTCACGATGTCCTCCAGTGCCCCTCCGCAAACCGCGCGGATAGAGCCTGTACGCGTCTTGGATGACGCTGGGGGAATTATAGCCGCAAAAGAGTCATTGGTCGACAGTTATTGGGTGGTAGCAAGACCGCGAAGCAAGACGAAGAACGGGGTCGGCCTATATTGACTTTTGTTACAGAGCGATCCTAGCTCTTGGCCGTCGGCCACCCTATCCAAGTTGTCATCCTTCTATGAAAACAGGCGCACCGTCCACAGGTATTTTTGCGGCGCTGCGGACAGGCTTCTATTCGTGCTCGAGGCACATAAGGTATGTCCGGACTCCGCCGCTCCCTCTGAGCG
>Ga0187890_10001399_pt1 | contig 17339 bp, 20 predicted proteins | sample June2016WEW_21_1_FD_133005 | JGI IMG/M metagenome (GOLD analysis project Ga0187890, IMG submission 133005) | Peatland microbial communities from SPRUCE experiment site at the Marcell Experimental Forest, Minnesota, USA - June2016WEW_21_10 | ecosystem: Environmental > Terrestrial > Soil >... | reverse complement strand
GTCGTGGACGCCGCCGCAGCGCAAACAGGAACCCCAAGCGCGGCGAGGCGATGGGAGGAGCGCAGCGCTTGGGGCCCGGAGGCAAGTGGGTCGCAGATTGACGTGGGGTGAGGTGCTTGCCTCTGGCAAGAATCGGAGCACATCACTAGCGAGCACTCCACTGCGCTTTGAGATCATGGCAGCAATGCTCGGGAGGGAGGTCTGATTGGCCTTGGTTACAGCCTCCCTCCCGGCGCCGTTGAATTCTCCCCGTCCCCCGAGCGGGGATTATCCCGGCAGTCCCACTATAAATGCCGTGGAGTAATTGAGAGTTTAAAAGGCAAACGACCGCTCTAAACCTTCGTATAGGACACGATGACCTAGGTTCACTAGCGCAATGATTTTTGTGTTCTTATTTTTCGCGCATTAGGCCGACTGGGCGGCACCCCATCCCCCGACACCCCAAGCCGCCCGGAGAAAAAAGCCTAAGTTGAGGCAACACCTCGCGAGGCCCCAAGCGGTCAGACTGCTTGGGGTTCTTTTTTTGTGGCAAGGTCGGTTTTGCTGAAAGCGTCAATTATCAACGAAGGCGCAGCCGCAAACAGGAACCCCAAGCGTCCGAGGCGAAGCGCAACGCTTGGGGCCCAGGGCAGGCGGTCGCTACTTGCAACTCTAAGCGCCGCTGCCCCGGCAAAAACCGGAGCACGCCACTACCCGACATTCCACCGCGCTTTGAGGTTAAGGTTACAGTGACGGACGGGGGCTCACCTTACACTATCGTTGGCGCAGCAGTTCCGGCAGCGATGGCGAAGTTCGCCGCCATCCGCCGCGCCTCGTCGCGGGTCAGCCGGTTGGTCGCCTTGCGCGGCGCTGCGCTTCATCGTCGAAGTAGAAATAACCCGAGCGCCTGCCCGGTAGCGTCCTTCACGATGAAGGACGCATTGTTGTGCTCGTCCGCTATTTTGGGCCGCGTTTCGCGGCGCAGCGCGTTATGTTGCATCCGCTGCAGTGGCCGCCAACCTGTGGGCGATCTGCGTGGCTCGCTTGGTCTGGTCCAAGCTGATTGGAACCTCGGCCTCTGCCAGCGCCAGGTAACCGTAGGCAAAGCGCAGATCCTCCAGCGGCATCGATATTAATACTCCGCTGCCAAGTTGTTGAACGCATTTCGGAAGCTCATGCTCGACATGCAACGCCGTAAATTGCTCGATCAATCGGCAGGCGATCTCTTGGGGCGGTAATCCCATCGACATTGCCGAGGCAATGATCCCCTCTCCATCCGTGCGGTACTGGGAGAGAGCTTCTGGATTAAATCCAAAACCCATCGCCTCGTATTGGGTACGCATGGCATCGAGTATTTCCGGCGACAAGTCCATGACCTATCCCCATCGCTGTTTGACATTGAGCCTGTCGTGTATAAGGCCAACTGATCTCTCCCGCGGACACGTTTCGATTTCCTGAAATAAGAAGCAGTATTCCTACCCATTTCATCAGCCAACCCTTTCACGATTGGCCAGGCCGCAATTAAGCCAGTTGCATTGCCGAAGTTTCAGGTCTGCTCCGGCAGCTTGGCGAAGTTCGCCGCCATGCGGCGGGCCTCGCGGAGACCGGCAGGCCATTAAGACATGATCGATAGTTACCTGGCAGACGGTATCGGCCCGCGTTGAGCCGTAACGGCGGCGTATGCTGCTCGCGCCTCCTCCGCCTGATCTTTCCGCACGAGAGCATATCCCTTCTGAGCCATGCACTGGCGCGCCGCTTCGTCCGCCGCACCGGCATCAAGATTGGCATGGCAAAAGGCTATGTCGGTCTTGCCTTGCTGTAGCAGCGCCGGGTCGTCCACGATTCTTTGGCCATCGGTCCTTACCCAAGCCATTTCGGGCTTACTCGTCACGCAGCCAAAATGCACGCTGAGCGTGGCGATCACGCCAAGGGCTAACATTTGGCGTCGACGCTTATTATTCATGCGCTAACGATTATCCCGTTCGTAACGCGGTTTTAGGCGGTCAGGGAGCGCCGTACTTCGGCGTCCCGCAAGATCGATGGTTCTGGAACTACTTGGACTAGCCGACGCCGCGGTTCAGATCGCCGACCTTGGTTCGCGATGCTTATGGCACCGTGAGACAGTTTTTTGAGTTTTAGGCCGCGAGGTTGTTGCCGACAGCCTGTGCGCTGCCTACCGGAAAAAGTTCATTTCAACGCGGATCCTTCACGCCCTGCGTCCCACAGGGCGTTGCGGGGCGCTCGTCGCACCTCGACGGCCGTCGCCCTGCTGGAGAAATCGGTCCTCAATCTCCGTATAGACTTTGTGGAGCCACCGTTCCGCGCGCTCGCATTTCTCTTGATAAAGCTGAACCTCAGCCTCTAACTCCGCGATCCGATCCTCGGCAGAGCGAAGCCGATGCGAGAGCTTCTGGGCCATATCGAGAGCATGTTTGCTATTCGCTTCGGCCACGTCCGCGGCCTTGTGCAGCAACTTCAGAATGGTCTGCCCGGCGTTGTCGAGTTGATCGGCATTATCGGAAGCCGCATTTTTCGGCGCAAAGGGAATCACGGAATCCGACTGATACGTGCCGCCACTCGACTGAATACTCATTTCACGCCCTCCGCTAGTGTTTGCTCACCGACTAATTTTACTTGCGACTCTCCAGGCCACGCCAGGACTTTCATTCCGTCAAACCGTTTTGTCTGGGAGTGTGTCGCGTCAGCCACAGTAAGTGCTGGGCAAGCATTGCGCGCGGCTGATCGAGATATTCGAAACCCGAGGTCAAACCTCCGTAGTTCCCAGGATTTTGCCTGCTGTTTTGGCTCGAGGGCGGGTCGGCGCGATTCGCCTGGGGCCACGTCATTTAAATCATTTGCTCTTCTTCTTTTTGATCCAGGTCAGAACTTCTTTCAGTTCGGCATCCGCATCTGCATTGTTGTTTCCAGCCAACAAACCAGAATACTCACGGTTCATACAGTGAAGAGCACTTGTGATGGTCGCGATGACCTGTGCCCGTGTCATCGCGACCCGCGGGACAATGTACAACTTGTTTAGGGCTCTACTCATGGGTCATCGGCGGCTGCAGGTTTGGGATTAAAATGCTTTATCTTAAATCCCTTTAATTTCAATATGGCGCATAGGACTCACCGGGTCTCAAGGCGCCCCTTGACGCGAAACGGGGTGTTATGTGCAGTAACGAACAAGAATAGTAAAAGCTGCTGCGAAAGGGACCCCCTAACTAGGGGATTGATTTCAGCCAATGTGGCCCAGCAGCATTCCGTCATTTTTTGCGATAATTTCCGCTTTAATGAGCCGCTCGGGGTCGTCCTCGTGCGCCTCCGGGTAGCCGAAATACACAAGGACGCCGTCGCCCATGTATTTGGCAATGAACCCATCGAAGCGCCGCACGGCCGCTGCGACGCATGTCTGGTACACCGAAATGACCTCGCGCAGGTCCTCCGGGTCCATGCGGGCAGAAAGTACGGTCGAGCCGACCAGATCCGAGAACATCACCGTGACTTGGCGGCGCTCCGGCGCTTCTTGGGTCTTTGGCGCAACGCCTGTCGTCGCCTCGGCGAGTAGCTGTATCGATTCGGCGCCTTGATTGATGGCCGCGAGCATCTTCCGCCGATGCCCCAGCGGAACGCCGATGTCTTTCAAATCTTGATCGGTCAGATGGCGGAGTACCGAAACATCAATTTTGTTGTCGACAAAGCGTTCCGCGTACTCGGACATGCCGAGCTTTTCGAGCCAGTCCGCAATCTGCTGCATCGCGGCCCCCGCGCGGCCTAACCGCACCTACTGGACCAGGGCAAAGAGAGTTTAGCCGACAAACAGCTATCTGTCCTTCGCGTCAGTGATCGTGATCGCCGTCATAGTCGCCGTCGTGGCCGTCGTAGCCGCGATAACTTGAATAGCCAAAGCGACGAACGGCTCGATGCTTTCAGCCCTAACCTTGGGTATCCGGCTGTTTCACATTGCCGACGACAGCCTGCCACCGTCGTTGATCTGAACGTGCTCGACGCGAACGTGTGCCGCAGCCTTCCGCTTCACTTGCGCGCCCTCCGTTGTGGGCACGATCCACTACGAATTGGGGTTCAAGAACACGCCCCGAATTCGGTAGAAGCTTAGTTAAGTGCGTTGGTAAAAGACCCCTACGCGCTATCTCCGAGAAAAGCTCGGCGCGAATCTCTTGGGAGGTCACACCCTCAGGAACGTCCGGGATATTAGTGCGGTCGCTGCCAACCTTTACTGAAGAGAGCCTAGCGTGGCGATAGGGCGCGACCTCCTTCGCGATGGTCACCGCTTCGCGCCAGTTGTCTCGAATTGTCTTGGGGTCCGCATCTCCGTTGCGACGTTTTTCCTTTAGCGCCAAACGATAGAAGTACGTCATAGCGTCTTCCATCACGGCAAGGCTATCGGCCTTGATCGGTTCATCGTCGGTCATGGTCAAATCGAATTGGGCTCGCGCCGCCGCCTCTTTAATATTGGCTTCGCGCAAGAGCGTGCGTTTGTTTTTCGCACCAAGAGGACGGCCCATGGCAATATAAATACCCGAAAGCTTCACGTTTTCAAATGGCCTGACGGGATTTACGGCACGTCTATCGGTGATCCATCGGGGATGTTGAACTTTGCATGTCGACAAAAGCGACGGCGACCTGCACGACGAGATTGTGCGCCTTGAGGAGCACATCGAAGAGCTTGCTGCCAAGATCGAGAACTGCCGCAAGTTCATCCTGGCCTCGCGAATCGCCACGGGCGGCGGCGGCATCGTGCTCGCCGCGATGCTCCTCGGCGCAATCCGGTTCGATCCCGGCGCGATGGCGGCAGCGGTTGCGGCGTTGCTCGGGGGCATTGTCGTGTGGGGTTCAAACGGCAGCACCGCAAAGGAAGCGGCGAAGCAATTGGCCACGGCTGAGGCAGATCGGGCAGCGCTGATCGAAAAGATCGATCTCCGAGTGATCCCTTAGCAAAATGCGTGCGGCAGCGCCGTGTCACGCAATGATCGCTTGTTCATGCGCCCAGCACCCCGGCAGGATATATTCCGGCGGCCATGACGATTTGGCAAAGGCGGCCATCGTCTATGCGAAGCAATCCAAAGACAAGAGGATGTTGGCTAACGCGACTGCTATCCGCAGGCGCGCGGTGCGTCGATACGGCCAGATTATGGAGGAGCAACGCAAGGCTGGAGCGCTGGCGAAGCAAAAAGGGGTGAAAGGTAGCAAGGGTTTTCCAAAAACCCCTGCTGCTCTCGCCAAGCAGGGCATTGACAAGAACCTCGCCAATAGTGCCCGCAAGCGGGCGAACACGCCATCGCGTTCGGCAGAGGACTAACGGTATGCCGGCCCGCACCACTCCGCGACCTCAAGGTGATGGCGATGTTCATCCGGCGACGCCCGATCAGGGGCCGCCTGAACTCTTGACCGCCGCGGAAGAAGCACAGCTCGCGATGCTACAGGCCGCGTGGACTGTGGACCGGGTGCTCGGGCGCAAAAACTGGAAGCAGACGTCTGTCGGCGTTCGTATCCGCTTCGCCCAGGATGTGTTGTTTGAAGGCTCTGTGAGGCCGTTTTCGGCCAGCTCGGTCGACAGCCACGAGTAAGCGCGAAAAATCAAGACGGATGCTACCAAAGGAACACCCTATGAAATTCGAAACATTCGAGGATGCCATTCGATGGCGTAAGGTCCATCGCAAGAGGTTGAAGACGGCTACCAGACGCCAGCGCCGCGCTGCGCGTGCTGTAGTCAAATGTCGCCGTGGCCACCGCTGCGAGACTGAAGCTTGTCGGGTTTGCATGCGAGAGTTCCGTCTCTTGTGGCTGGGCGAAGGCACCAAGATTATAGTGCAGCGGTCCGACTGGACGCGATGTTCCGTCATTACGAAAGACCTGCTGGTCCCCTATGGCCAGCTCGCGAAGTTCGACCTGACCGCGGCTGTCACGCGCATCCGGAAGCGGCTCCAGCGGTCAAAGATCCGCGACCGCATCGTTCTTGGTGGACTTGACCTTTCATTGAACCTTGAACGCAACGTGATGCAGGGCTGGCAGTTTCATCTTTATCTGATCGTGGAAGGACAAAACGACGCCAAACTCCAGCAAGCAATCAGGGGTGCGTTCCCGCGGGAACCGACTGCACTCGCGCCATACGATTTCGAGGACGTCACCACCGCGCTTGAAGTCCTGACTTATGCATGTAAGGCGGATATCAAGCGGCGTTCGGGTTACCTCGGCAGCGACGGTAACCATCGGACCAAAAACCAACCGTTGAAGGGCGCCGATATCCGAGAGCTATTGCCGTTCTTGGCGAGGTACAAAGTCGGTGCGCGCCTGATCTTGAGCGGGGTACGGCGTAACGGTCAGCGTTTAGTTTTCACTCCAAGGAAACTGTCGTCAGCACCGCAATCATGATCGTGGGCGGGGCGGGATCGATGCCGAACGATAGTTGCCGACCATCCCCGTCGCAATTCAGCGGCTCCCGACGTTGGACGATGGGTCTGGTCTCGGCAAAGCACTCGCGATGGACCTCATCGCCCCATCAGCGCCGGCACTGGAACCGAATACCGTGTGCCTCGTCGCGACCACCCGCCTGGTCCCGCCATCTTCGGCAGTCGAAGGCGTCGCGGATGCTTGCCGGAATGAAGCGGCTTACTGCGCCATAGGTGTATCGCCTATTGCCTTGATTTTGCTGAAACCTGAGGAAACGTTCCGGGACGATGAGGTCTAGCTCGTTCTTGGTTCTCGTCATGGCAACATGCAGCAGCCGAAGCTCTTCCTCGATGTCTTCAGCCTGATCCAAGGGGATGCACCCGTCAGTGACATTCAAGATGCGGACATTGCGCCACTCTCGGCCTTTAGCCGAGTGTATTGTCGATAGGATCAGGTAGTCGTCGTCTTTGGTGCCGCCACTCGACGGGCTCTTTGTGCCGTCTGGCGGGTTGAGGGCCAGATCAATTAGAAACTGCCGCCGGGACTCGTATCCGGCCGCGACCTGCTCGAATTGGGCGATATCGGGTAGCCGGACTTTGGCGTCATCGTCATATTTGTAATGGAGCAGAGGCTCGTACCATTTCCGAACGATCTGCAATTCGGCTGGCCAAGTGCTTTCCCCTCGGTGCAATTCGCGGATTAATCGCAACAAGCCGAGCCAGTCTTCGGCTGCAGCCTTTGGGACTGCGAGCCGCCCCAGCACGTTTGCGAGGCGCCGTTGGCCCCGTACCTGGTCCAAGATCTTGGCCGCAGTACCAGGACCAATCCCCGGCAGCAATTGGAGAACTCTGAAGCCAGCGACACGGTCCTTGGGATTTTCGCACCATCGCAAGATACACAACACGTCCTTGATGTGGGCCGCTTCGAGGAATTTAATGCCGCCGTATTTTACGAACGGAATTTTGCGCCTCGCCAACTCAAATTCAAGCTCGGCACTATGGCTGGATACTCGAAACAGGACAGCTTGCTCTTTGAGCGGAACCCCGGTTTCCCGAGTATCGATGATTTGCTGAGCCACATACTGCGCTTGTGCCCTCTCGTCGGCAACGGTCGTAAGGTATGGCCTTTGCTTCGACTGCCGCTTGGAGAATAAGTTCTTGGTGTATCGATTCTTGGCAAGGTCGATGACTTTGTTAGAAGCATCAAGTATCGGCTGTGGGGACCGGTAATTTCGCTCAAGGGTAACGATTCTAGCCTTCGGGTCACATTGATGGGGAAAGTCCAGAATGTTTTCAACGGTCGCTGCCCGAAACGAATAAATGGCTTGCGCATCGTCGCCCACAACAGTCAGCCCGCGGCCCTTTGGCTTTAATTTGAACAGGATCTCTGCCTGCAGCCGGTTGGTATCTTGGTATTCATCTACGAGAACATGATCAAATCGGCTCCGAATTTTGGCGGCGAGACGGGCATCATCCATCATCTCGGCCCAGAACAATAAAAGGTCATCGTAATCGAGGACGTTTTGTCTACGCTTGGCTTCCTTGTAAGCGCGAAAGAGCTGACGCAATTCCTGTCTCCACGGGGCACACGATGGGAAGTGCTTCGCCAACACGTTCTTTAACGGCATCCGAGAATTGCCGGTGAACGAGTATATGCTTAGGCACGTGTCCTTCTTCGGGAACGGAGATTCCTTCGCCGATAGCCCTTGGTCCTGCCGAACCAAATTCATCAAATCGGCAGCGTCAGGCTGGTCTAGAATCGTAAAAGATCGCTTCAGACCGAGCCGTTCTGCATATTCCCGGATCAGCTTGGCCCCTATTGCATGGAACGTACCGGACCACGGTAGGTCGATTTGCCGAGCACCTAGAGCTTGGGTAGTAATTCGCTTCACGCGGTTGTTCATTTCTTCAGCCGCCCGTCGGGAAAAAGTCAGCAGCAGAATACGCTGTGGATCCATTCCTTTGACGACCAGATGGGCGGTCCGGTGCGCCAGCGTCTTCGTCTTTCCGGACCCTGCGCCGGCGATCACCAGCAGCGGGTCAAGATCGCGTGACAATCCATTTTTTCGCCCATGAGTGACGGCGCTGCGCTGTTGACGATTTAGACCCTTCAGGTATTGGGAAACGGTATTCGAGTGTTTCCTGGTCATTTATGACAGAACTCTCTTCCCTGGTTGCGCTTTAGCCCTCAGCGCAAAAAATTAGCGAAATCCAGATCAGCTTGTGAGCATCCAACATTTTACAAAACCCAATTTGCCGTGGTCCCCGCGAACAATAAATCCGTGTCGCCAAGGATAGAGGTCGTCGTTAAATTTGAGGTGCGAAAACGAATAGTGTTGCCAATCTGATAACCTGACTTTCCGGCGTTTCCGCTCCAAATGGCTTCTTTTCCCTGATTCCAGCGATCCTTCCGCACAGAAATCGAGATTCTCGACGACAGAAATATCAGAATGTTCTCGGTGACAGCAGTACGATGTCCTCATGGCCTCATTGAACATTGCCAGACAGCAGCACCTGAAATTGGTCGTCAAATAATTCAGAAATTATTTAGCTGGACTTTTCTCGACGACAACGTCTGCCGGGACGCAAGCTCGACGACATCGTTGGTCTTGGGTCTTCAATGTGGACGTCGACGCCATCTGCTTTGGTCGCAAAACATTCGTTCTGACCAGTCAAATCTGGCCGATTTCAAAGTTGTAAAATAAGCCGATCAAGCCGCATCGGTTTTGATCCCAATTAATGGAGAAAAACATGGGTGAATATTCAAAAATCGAATGGACCGATCATACATTTAATCCCTGGATTGGCTGCCAGCACGTGTCCCCTGGTTGCGATCATTGCTACGCCGAAAGGCAAAATGCTTTCCGGAAGTGGAACGGTGGTACATGGGGTCCACACGCACCACGGAAGCGAACATCGGAAGCCACTTGGAAAAACCCCATAAAATGGAACGCAGAAGCTCGCAAATTTAAAGATGAGTATGGCCATCGACCGCGGGTATTTTGTGCATCTCTTGCAGACGTGTTCGACAATCAGGTGCCGCCAGAGTGGCGCGAGGATTTGTTCGCGCTGTTCCGAGACTGTCGGCGGCTCGATTGGCTGCTGCTGACAAAACGACCGCAGAATATTCGGAAAATGCTACCGTCAGACTGGGGCGAGGGATATCGCAATGTCTGGCTTGGTACGACTGCCGAAAACCAAGAATGGTTTGATCGCCGATGGAAGCATCTTCAGGATATGCCGGCAGTAGTCAAATTCATTTCCTACGAACCGGCCCTCGGCCCGTTACGCTTGCCGAAACATGGCGCTCTCCCGGATTGGCTTATTTCTGGAGGGGAAAGTGGCAGCGAAGCGCGTCCGATGAATCCCCAATGGGTTCGGGACATCATCAGGGATTGCCGTCGCTTTGACGTCGTACCTTTTCATAAACAATGGGGGACTTATGCAAGCAATCCGCTTGTTATGGAGCAAGGTATGAGCCCTGCAGACGCCAAGGCCTTAGACCAAGATGGCAAAGGAGGACGCTTGGTGGATGGGAAGCTTGTGCGTGAATTCCCGATGAGCCGTAATTCCGCTAATCATAACGCGGCTCAGCCTCGTTCTGCGTCGCCGAGGCGCAAACGATGAGGCCAGGTTACCTTAAGCACGACCGCAGAGCTGGAACGATGTGCGTGCGGCTGATCATTATTTGGAGTTATGTTCAGAAAAAAGGCCCGGGATAAACCCGGGCCTTCGTCATTTTGGTTAAGGGCAGGCTTTAATAATCCATACCACCCATGCCGCCCATGCCACCGCCAGGCATAGCCGGGGCCCCACTGTCCTTCTTCGGCCTTTCGGCGACCATGGCTTCTGTGGTGATTAGAAGACCGGCGATCGACGCTGCATTCTGCAGGGCCGCCCGAACAACCTTGGTCGGGTCAATAATGCCCTTGGCGACGAGGTTTACATACTCGCCGTTCTGGGCGTCAAAGCCGTAGGCGTACTGATCCTTCTCGAGGATCTTGCCGACGATGACGGAACCGTCCTCACCAGCGTTGACGGCGATCTGGCGCGCCGGAGTGGATAACGCCTTGCGCACGATCTCGACGCCATGCTTCTGGTCCTCGTTGGTCGTGTGCACTTTCTTGAGCGCTTCGGTGGCGCGCAATAGTGCGACGCCGCCGCCGGGTAGAACGCCTTCCTCGACCGCAGCCCGGGTCGCATGCATCGCGTCGTCGACGCGATCTTTGCGCTCCTTGACCTCGGTCTCGGTCGCGCCGCCGACGCGGATCACCGCGACGCCGCCGGCGAGTTTTGCCAACCGCTCTTGCAGCTTCTCTCGGTCGTAGTCCGAGGTGGTCTCCTCGATCTCCGCCTTGATCTGAGTGATGCGGTCCTCGATGTCCTTCTTCTTACCGGCGCCGTTGACGATCGTGGTATTCTCTTTTTCGATCATCACCTTCTTGGCTTTACCCAGCATGGCGAGCGTGACGTTCTCGAGCTTGATGCCGAGGTCCTCGCTGATCGCTTGACCGCCGGTGAGGACGGCGATGTCCTGCAGCATGGCCTTGCGGCGATCGCCGAAGCCCGGCGCCTTGACTGCCGCGACCTTCAGACCGCCGCGCAGCTTGTTGACGACGAGCGTAGCAAGCGCCTCGCCCTCGACGTCTTCAGCCACAATGACGAGCGGCTTGGAGCTCTGCACCACCGCCTCGAGCAGCGGCAGCAACTCCTGCAGGCTCGCCAGTTTCTTTTCATAGATCAAAATGTAGGGATCGTCCATCTCGACGCGCATCTTGTCGGCATTGGTGATGAAGTACGGTGAGACGTAGCCGCGGTCGAATTGCATACCCTCAACGACGTCGAGTTCGGTTTCGAGGCTCTTGGCCTCTTCGACCGTAATGACGCCCTCGTTGCCGACTTTCTTCATGGCGTCGGCAAGGAACTTACCAATTTCGGAATCGCCGTTGGCGGAAATCGTGCCGACCTGGGCGATTTCTTCATTCGAGGTGACCTTCTTCGAATTCTTCTTCAGGTCCTCAACCACCGCTTCGACCGCAAGATCGATGCCGCGCTTGAGATCCATCGGGTTCATGCCCGCGGCTACGGACTTCGCGCCTTCCCGTACGATCGCGTGAGCAAGAACCGTGGCGGTTGTCGTGCCGTCACCGGCGTAGTCGGATGACTTCGAGGCGACTTCGCGCACCATCTGCGCGCCCATATTTTCGAACTTATCTTCGAGCTCGATCTCTTTAGCGACGGTAACGCCGTCCTTGGTGATGCGGGGCGCGCCGTAAGACTTGTCCAGCACCACATTGCGACCCTTCGGGCCGAGCGTCACTTTCACCGCATTGTTGAGAATGTCGATCCCGTGCAACATTCGGTCGCGCGCATCTACTGAAAATCTGACGTCTTTAGCAGTCATTTATTTTCTCCCTTGTATTGGATGCGGCAGCCCTTAGGCGGCCTTTTTGTGAGCCGTGGTCTGTTCGATCACGCCCATGATGTCGCTCTCTTTCATGATCAGATATTCGACCCCGTCGATCTTGACCTCGGTGCCCGACCATTTGCCGAACAGCACCCGGTCGCCCTTTTTCAGATCGATCGGGATGAGTTTGCCGGCCTCGTCGCGGCCACCTGGACCGACGGCGATCACTTCCCCCTCAGAGGGCTTCTCTTTGGCGGTATCCGGAATAATGATCCCACCTGCGGTCTTACTTTCTGCATCAATGCGTGTAACCACGATGCGGTCGTGAAGCGGGCGAAATTTCATACGCTCCTCCTGTGTGTCCCTGTTGATTTTTCGGACGATAAGCTTCGGACGATAAGCGAGGCTACGGGTCGCAACGCAGCCCCCAATCACTTAATTGGTGCGCCTTTGGCACTCTTCAAGTGAGACTGCCAATTTGCAATCAGATAGTGGTTCCAAATGCCGCCAATACATTGAATCTAATAACAAACTTTATTTCGGCGCGCCCAAAGGCTCAACTCCTACTAGCGGGCGTGACGGTGCCCCGTGAGCGCGCCATCAGAGGAACGGGGAGATCGCTTGGCAAGCGCGGTTGTCCGCACGGCGAGCGGTGCGTTGAATACGCTAATTTGTTAGCGCGTTGATGATTGTTCGCCTGAAAAATGGCTCGGTCATCCAATTTTTGGGGCCATTATTCTGAGGCGAAATTCAAGCAAATAGCCGCGGAAAGGGTCAAGAAGATGCAATGGAGCGTGCTGCCGTTCAGCGAACATAAGGGCAAAACCCTGCCGGAAATACTTGTACGGGATATCGATTGGTTCTTTTGGATGCAGCCAAAGCTCTACGGCAGGATCGGAGAAGAAGCCGAAGACCTTGCGCGGAAGGCACGGGCGATCAAAATTCCAGCTTCGTTTGGGAAGAATGTTGAGATCGAGTATCGTTTCGAGATGGGTGACAGATTTTGTGGCTTTGGGATCGTTGAAGCCGGTGAAGCTCATAATTCCCGGTGGTCAACCAGACTTCCATACCTTGATTTATATTGGCCCTTTCGGCGGAACTATGACAAGCGAACGGGCGGAATCATGATCCGAGATTTTCGGCGTCATTATTTTGGCAAGAACAAACGATTGACGAAAGAGCGGTGCGAGACGTTTTTCAGCAACCGGCGAAATTTTATCGGAGCTTAAGCCCACCATGCTGCTACCGGCTAGAACGGTAAAATACATTGACGCATTAAACCGCGAGGGCGACAGTTTTGATTATAGAAAGTGGCTTCAAAGGGTCCGTGAGGAAGAGGCGACGCAGGCGGAACACGTTTCTCCCCTCATTAGTTCGGGCGAACCCACCCCACCCGCAATAGACAATCCAACCGACACGCCAGATCGGCGAGCCGCTTTAATGCTCGCTAGATCGCGCGTTCTGACCAGACCGGCAACAGTTCCAAGCCCGTTACGCCGAATCAATCACGAGGTCATTGCCGACACTCCAGAGGCTCGGCTTGGGCGACGGATCGAGACGGTCTGTAATGCCTGGAAGCAATTTCAGGCGAGTCGGGCTCGCGATGCGGTGTATGGCTACTTGGAGGAAGTCTCCGCTATCGTTGAACATTATAAAGCGCGGCGAAAGACTGACAGACTTTTGCGACGTTCGTTCAAATTCGCTGATGTTCAATTCGAAAAAGACGCAGACCCATTTACGGCCGTTATTCGCTGCACGTGTGACGGCAGCATCGATAATAAGACCACCAGCAAATGGTCGAGAGCACTACGGTATGTCGCCTATTGCGAGGTGCCCAGCACGGCGCTGAAGGCGTTCATGAAACAAGCAGGAGGCGTCAACGCGTGTGCTGATCGGTACGCGAGATATTACGGACGGAGCAGTCGATGAGAAAACCGCATTAGTGTTTAATTGTTCTGCGTAGCCTCCTTGAGCGACCGTATCACGTCCTCGCGAGAGATTATTCCTACCAATCGGCGATCAGGTTCGATAACCGGAAAGCTGCGGCTCTTGAGGCTTACCATTAACTGAAGAACTCGGGTCAATGGTGCTGCCGGTTCGACATGCACGACGGCTTCCGTCGTCATTTCGGCGACGGGCCGTTGCATCAAGTCATCATAACGGAGCATCATCTGACCGGTGGTGAAGGCAAAGGCCCGAAGAAAATCGAATTTTGTGACGATCCCCGATACCCTGCCGTCTTCCACTACGGGGAAAGAATTGAAGTCGTGTTGTGCGATTAATGCCCCGAGCTCACGCATGGTTGTTTGCCGTGTCACGGTCATTACTGTACGCGTCATATATTGCTCTGCTGTAGCTTCGAGAAAACGGTACATGATTCGACCTGCACTAGTGTGTTCATCCGTCCTTCGGAATGCGTGCTGACCTGATCCCCAGATTGGAACAAGCCCAAGGTTGCGCAAGACATTTATGAAAAGGCAGGCGGCGTCAACGCGTGTGCTGATCGGTACGCGAGATATTACGGGCGGGCCAGCCAATGAGAAAGCCGCATTGCTCCGTGCCGCTCTTGATCTCCGAGCGCAAACAGAAAAACTCCCTCGCAGAGGTCTCTCCGAAGTCCACCCACCATTTTGGTTTCATAATTTGAGTTGCCCCTCAACGCCTTCGGCAAATGTAGACGACATGTTGGTCGGATCGACCGCGCGGCTTGGTTCTCAGTCACAGCAGCTTTCCCATCCATTCTTTGCGCGGAATCTTGAGATTCCCGCCGCAGCATCGGCAGCCTGTTCCATGACTGGAAGTTGCGGAGAACCGCGCAGCCTCGGCGCGCATGTCCGTTGCGGGACGGCTCGACATCGCCGGGAAGTTTAATACCGCGCGCGGCGCCTCAGCGGTGCAACTCGGGCAGGCAACGGGCAAATCATACTCCGCTAGCGGGCGGAAATCGGAAAACGAACCGCAGCGCGGGCAATCGTACTCGTACCTCGGCATGCTGTCCCTCGACGTTTGCTGGCAAGGATCATTCGCAGCGCACTCGGGGCGCGATTATGCAAATTTCTGCTTTTCGCGCCCCGCTTCGCATATCCGGCTACGCGTTCACGCCGGCAAAGATGCTTTTTCGGATACTGGCGTGGACGCCCCAGTTGCCGTCAACGACCTGGGTTACGCCGAAATCGACTCCGACTGACATCAGCGAGATGGCTTCGTCTTCGCTCAGGTTTTGCGTATTCATCAAGAACTCTCTCATCTTGCGAAATGCGTCGCGCATTGCGTTGTCGACGGAGGACTTCTTGAAAATCTCGCTTTGTGCGTTGCTTCCGAGATCGGTCAGATAGTGCGGATAGCTAAAGCCATGCACTACCCATTCCTCCTTGGTCTCGAGCAGCGGCCAATTAAGCCGCGACAGCAACGTGCCGGCTGCGATGTCGCTTTGCTTGTGCAGGATGAATTGGAACACGCCGGTCCACGAGGATTCGATTGCAGTCCCGGAAACTTCGCCATCCCCCATCGCGGCATGCGTATCGCCGACCGAAAAGAAGGCCCCGTCGATGGAGACGGGATAGAAGAGAGTTGCGCCTTTGCCGAAGCGCCAGTCGTCGACATTGCCTCCGATATAATCGGGCGGAATGGAATTGACGATGTCGGCTTCCTTCTGCGTCAGACCGAGGCAGCCGAAATGCGGCCGCAGCGGCACGCGCACGCCTTTGAGCACGCCGGTTTTCGGATTCCATTTTTGCGGATCAACGACCAAGCCGGGATAATCGTAGACCTTATGCTCGACGCCGTTCGGGTCGGTAACTGGCCCCCACCGATAACTGTGGACCGCCGTCGCCCAATCGTGGCTGCCGTCGGACTCCAACTCGTAGATGGTCACGATTTCGCGCGGCTTCTCGCCGCCGACCCAATCGTTGTATTGATAGCCCCACCACGCCGCGATGTTCGTCCCGAAGGTCTTGCCTTTGTATTGGGGATTGGCGCAGGGACGCGGATACATGTCGAGCACGCGGACTTCGAGAATGTCCCCCTCCTTTGCCCCGCGGATAGCGATCGGCCCGGTCATGATGTGGACGCCATAGCCAGCGCCGGCGCCGTTGGGAGCGTCCATCGGGCCGGCGCCACGCCGGTCCACGTTCTTCTTGTCCTTGGTCCAGTAATAGACGCTTTCCGTTCCTGGATCGCCCTTGATCATCCGTTCCGGATCGTCGCCGGCCTGATGCGTCAAGCATTCGATCGTCGCATAGTCGCCGGAATCGATCTCGATCAAGGGTGTCAGCTTCTTGCTGAAATACCCCCAATGGACGGTTTTGTCCGACGCCGGTACGTACCAGTGGTTCGCCTTTCCCGGCATCGTCGCCATGCCCGGGAGCGGCATTTGCCGCGGCGTCAATTCCTGCGCCTCCGCGCGAGAGATTAATGGCGAAGCGATAGACCCGAGTGCTGCCGCCCCTCCGACGAGCGTCGCGGTTTTTAGGAAATCGCGTCGGCTCTCATCGGCGCTGTTTAAGTGTGAATTGTCTTCACGTCGCGTGCTCATGCGTGTGCTCCCTGTGAAGCGGCCCCGGTGTTGCGATGTGCAAGATCGGGGCCATGGCAAGACCCCCTTTTCCGCGAGGACCGTTGCGCCGGCGATGCCTAATTATTGGGCTTTATTTGCCCAGCAAGCGGCCAGCGAATTGCCCCAAGCGCCGCCCGCCGCGGATCGGCAGCACAAGAGACAAATTTCAGGCTCCTTGCAAATCGGCGTTGGCGGTTGCGGCGGTTCTGGCCTTTGGGGCCGAGTCGCGAATGAGATCGAACGCGCGCGTCGCGCTACAGTGAAGGCACTTTTTCGCGCCGGCGATCCGGCCGGCAAAGGCAAGCCGGCCCGCACCGCATTCGTTCGCGCCAATGGCGGCTGGTTCGGTGCTCAGCAAACAGCGCCAGACTTGCCACGAGACGCTGTGGTACTCCGCAAGGAGGACGAGAATCGTTATGTCGCTGCGCTTGAGCGCAATGGGTTCTTCGGTCCGGATAGTTGGTACATGAATGCGGAGGCCAATGCCGCCTTCGCCGAGTGTGCGAAGGCCAACTGGCGGCTGACGATGCCGGTTCTATTCATGCACGGAGCGTACGATTATGTATGCGAAACGATCGATTCGCACCTGGCCGAGCCTATGCGGACCAACTGCGCCAATCTCACGGAGGTGACAAGCTCGCCTTGCAAATTCCCGCGCTCTGGGTCTCTGCATAGCTCGCCCTAGCGAGCCAAATCCTTCCACGTGGGGATGACTCCAAACACAAGTTACGAGCGCTATCGGGCGGCTTTCACTTTGCTGCCCCAATGTCGCTTGTGGGTCAATCTCTACCGAAATTCGATGTCCGCGTTACGTCCGCTTTCCACCCGATCGCGACCAAACCGCGGACGTTTCGGCACTTCGGTTTCGGGCCCAGGCTGTGCGAAAACGAAATCTGATTTGGTCGTAATGCCGAGCGCAGGACGAATTTTTGTGTTTTTTCGCTCTGCGCATGACCACAGAGCTCAAAATTCCAGGTGTGGTTATACCGCG